>Ga0187780_10000014_pt1 | contig 150343 bp, 147 predicted proteins | sample 1015_Q2_SP10_20__FD_132429 | JGI IMG/M metagenome (GOLD analysis project Ga0187780, IMG submission 132429) | Tropical peat soil microbial communities from peatlands in Department of Meta, Colombia - 1015_Q2_SP10_20_MG | ecosystem: Environmental > Terrestrial > Soil > Wetlands > Peat | place...
AACCTGTGAATCGTGCCCGAACATGACATTGTTCGAATCATCTGAAGTCCAGCCCGATGCCGGCGCCACCATCGAAGACCGGATGCCCTGCGACATGTATCAGGTTTTCCCGCTCACATCTGATCGGGGTGAGGTGGAGTTGATGCTGGTATTGTTCAAGCAAAAGACGATTCAGGGTCAGTCGGATCCTGCCCCTCCGCCAACGGAAAATTCCCTGCTCGCGCAGAGGGAATCCCTGGATGAGCTGATCGGTCGAAGTCCCGTGATGCAGCAGCTCTTCGAGATGATCGGCCTGGTGGCGGATAGTACCGCGACAGTCCTGATCCAGGGGGAGAGCGGGACGGGGAAGGAGTTAGTCGCAAAAACCATCCACAAAATTAGCTATCGAAGGAGCGAGCCATTTGTGATTGTCGATTGCGGTTCGCTGCCGGAGACGCTGCTCGAGAGTGAACTGTTCGGTCACGTGAAAGGGGCCTTTACCGGTGCGGTTTCGAACAAGCGAGGCTTGTTCGAAGAAGCGGATGGCGGGACGGTTTTCCTGGACGAAATCGCCGACACGACTCCATCGTTTCAAGCCAAGCTCCTCCGAGTTCTTCAGGAAGGGGAAATCAAACGTGTCGGAGGAACTCACCCGATTAAGATCGACGTTCGGGTCATCTCGGCGACCAACAAAGATCTTACCGAACTCGTCCGGTCGAAAGCTTTCCGACAGGATCTCTACTATCGGTTGGCTGTCTTGCCGTTGCATCTTCCGCCCGTTCGGGAACGACGGGAGGATATTCCGCTGCTCGTCAACCACTTCATCGCGACATCCTGTCAACGACATCGGCAGCCGTTCCGGACGATCTCGCCGGACGTGATGCACGCATTGACCGAAGCGACGTGGCCCGGAAACGTCCGCGAGTTACAGCACTATATCGAGCGGGCTGTGGTCACGACCGTTGGCCCTCAGCTGACGTGTGGTGACATCGTGGCGATGGGATCAGAACAGGCGGAACGAGACCTTCGATCTGTATCGCGGGGCGCGATGAAGCAAGCGGAGCGGGCACGCATCATCCAGGCTCTTCAACAGTCCGATGGCAACCGCGTCAAAACGGCCAAATTGCTCAAGATCAGTCGGGCAAGTCTCTATAACAAGCTGAGAACATATCAGATTCATTAGTGTCGTATTGTTGGGTTTGTAGGCAAGTGCTAAACACACGCGATCAGTAAATTCTTTGTCCGTTCTTTGATACTCTGAGAGCAAGCAGTTGTTGCCGATCTGGAATCATTACGGTGTTCGACGTTGTGAGTTTGCACCGTGATGAGTGTCCTCTTCATCGCCCTGCTCACATGTTATGCGGCGGGTGTCGTCCTACCTGCTTGTCTGCCAAGGCGCCCTAAACTGCAGAATCTTGTCGCCCACAGCTTCACCTGTGCGGCGGGCCTCCTTGGTGTAGCACTTGGCCTAGCAGGTCTGATCGCATCTGAACCCCTGACCACCTCGCTCTCCTCCACCATCCCCTATCTAAGTTTTGCAGTGCGCCTCGACCCGCTCGCAGCGGTTTTCCTGGTGACCATTTCGTTAATCGGTTTCGCTGCTTCAATATATGCCGTGGGGTATGTAACAGAGTTCTACGGCCGGCACTCCATCGCCGCGCTCGGCTCTCTCCTTAACGGTTTTCTACTCTCCATGACGCTCGTGGTTGTCGCGGATAATGGGTTCTTCTTCATCATCGCCTGGGAATTGATGTCGCTCATCTCGTATTTCCTGGTTGTGACGGAGCATGAGAACGCGGACGTCCGCTACGCCGGATTCTTTTATCTGGTCATGACTCACGTGGGAACGGCCTTTGTCGTGCTGACCTATCTGATCCTATTCCAGGCAGCCGGCTCATTCTCGTTCGAGGCGTTCCGTCATCCGACACAGTCCTTGCCAGAAGGGATGAGGACGCTGGTGTTTCTGGCCGCCTTGATCGGCTTTGGAACAAAAGCCGGGATCGTGCCGTTGCACGTCTGGCTCCCTTACGCGCACCCAGCCGCACCGTCGCATATTTCAGCGCTTATGTCGGGTGTCATGATCAAAACCGCGATCTATGGGCTGATACGTGTGTATTTTGATTTTCTCGGCGGACAATTCCCCTGGTGGTGGGGATTCGTTGTGTTACTTGTCGGAACTGTGTCGGCATTGCTTGGTGTGATGTATGCGCTCATGGAACACGACCTGAAGAGTCTCCTCGCATTTCATAGCGTGGAAAACATCGGCATCATTCTGCTCGGCATCGGAGCCGGCATGATCTTTCAGACATACGGGCTGAGAGAATTTGCCGCGCTTGGACTCCTCGCCGGGCTCTATCACACCGTGAACCACGCGGTGTTCAAGGCTCTGCTCTTTTTTGGGGCCGGTTCTCTTCTGTACGCCACGCACAGTCGGAACCTGGAGGAATACGGCGGTCTGCTCCGACGCATGGCCTGGACCGGCCTGTTCTTCCTTGTCGGTGCTGTGTCGATCTCAGCGCTGCCACCTACCAATGGATTCGTGAGCGAATGGTTGGTGTTTCAAACACTCTTCCTGAGTTTTCAACTTCCGGCTTTGTTCCTCAAGCTGATGCTTCCGGTTGCGGCGGCCATACTGGCCTTGACCGGTGTCTTAGCCCTGGCCTGTTTTGCTAAGGCTTTCGGCATGTCGTTTTTGGCGCTCCCGCGGAGCTACCACGCGCGCGATGCTGGAGAAGTTCCGATCGCGATGCGATTCGGAATGGGAATCCTGGCCGTAGTGTGCGTCATCCTGGGTCTGGCTCCCATGATCGTGGTGCCTCTCCTCGATCGGACTACGGCACCGCTGACGGGGGTGTCGATCAGCGACAAAATGTTGGCGCTCGACGGATGGGCGTTGGCACCGATGAACGTGGAGTTCTCGAGCATCTCACCGCCTGCGTTGGGGATCATGCTGATCGCTGGCGGTCTCCTTGCTCTGCTGTTGGCTTTCGTGTTCGGGGGACGGCTGGTGAGGCGCTCGTATAAAACCTGGGCCTGCGGGATTAATGTGTCGCCGCGAATGGAGTACACGGCTACGGGGTTCGTCCAGCCCATCAAGAGAGTCTTCAGCACCATCTATCGGCCGACCGTGAAGCTCGAGACTGAGTTTTTGGAAGAGTCCCGCTACTTTGCCAAGCGACGCCGATTTGAGTTTCACATCGAGCCGGTCTTCCAGAAATATCTCTACGATCCTGTGGTGGATGCCTTTATGGGAATCGCCGACCGGCTACGCATACTTCAGGCCGGCAGCCTGCACCTATACTTGGCCTATATTTTTGTTGCGCTCGTGATCCTGTTGCTGTTCGCCGTTTAAGAGAAGTCGAAAGAAAGAGGCAATCAATGATTTATATGGTCTTCCTCGTTGTGACGCAAGCCGTCTTGCTCCTTGCGATCTCCCCTTTTCTCGTAGGACTCATCCGCAAAGTGAAAGCGCGATTCCAGTGCCGGAAGGGCGCAGGTGTGTTCCAGCCCTATGCAGACCTTGCCAAGCTCTTCCGGAAGCAGCCGGTGGTTTCGACCACCACCTCGTGGATCTTTACCGCCGCACCCTATATTGTGTTTACCTCCGCACTGTCGGCAGGCCTGTTAGTCCCAGCGTTCACCTCTCAAACCCCCATGAACTTTGCGGGAAACATCATCGCGCTCGTGTACCTCCTTGCACTGGGGACGTTTTTCCTGATTCTTGCGGGACTGGATGCCGGATCAGCGTTCGGCGGGATGGGCGGCAGCCGGGAGGCCATCGTGGCGTCGTTGACAGAGCCGGCCATGATCCTCTCTATCTTTGCCATCGCATTGACCGCAGGCTCCACCAATCTCAGCACCATTGTCCATAAGACCGCGTTGTTGGAAGGCATCGTGACCGACCCATCGCCGCATCTGATGGCGTTGGCGGCCCTCTTTATCGTGGCGCTGGCGGAAACCGGGCGGGTGCCAGTCGATAATCCGGCGACGCACCTCGAACTGACCATGATCCACGAGGCGATGGTTCTGGAATATTCAGGCCGGTATCTCGCCTTAATCGAATGGGCGGCCGGGATGAAGTTGGCGGTGTTTCTCTCCTTGATCGCGAATGTCTTTGCGCCCTGGGGGATTGCAACCACGCTGACGCCCACCGCGATGGGAATCGGACTTCTCGCATATGTGGTGAAGATCGCTGGACTCGCGGTGCTGATTGGGACCCTGGAATGCATGTTCGCTAAATTGCGGTTGTTCCGTGTGACAGACCTCCTGGGTGTTGCCTTTATCCTCGCATTGCTCGGACTGCTGTTCTTTTACATCCTCCGGAGCTGAACGGATGCCAATCTCTTCTCACGTTGGATCGCAACTCGTTGATTTGTGCTCAGCGTTGTTGTTATTGACCTGCTTCGCGATCGTGGCGCAGCGACGGCTATCCGCCTGTGTCGACTTATTCGCACTGCAGTCGGGCTTCCTGGCTCTGACGGCGTCAGTGGTGGCCTTTCTGACCGGTAACCATCATATCTACATCGCAGCCGGGCTGACCGGCCTGATCAAGGTGGTGATCATTCCACGGGTTCTGAAAAAGGTCATCGAGCGGCTCAACGTCAAGCGCGAGCTGGTGATGAATGTCAACGTGCCGGCCGGGCTGTTAATTTGCGGTGCCCTCGTCATGCTGGCCTTCTTTATTACACAACCGATCATCGCGCTGGGATTTGTACTCACTCGCGATTCGCTCGCCATCGCGCTTGCGATCGTGCTCATCGGTTTTTTTACGATGATCGCGAGACAAAAGGCCGTGACCCAGCTGGTGGGCTTTCTCGTCATGGAGAACGGTCTATTTTTAGGGGCCACGGCCGCCACCTACGGGATGCCCTTGATCGTTGAGCTGGGTGTGTTTTTCGATGTGCTCATTGCGGCGTTGATCGCTGGGATTTACACGAACCGCTTACAAGATGCGTTTGACAGTGTGGATACCAGCCGTCTCACGGTGTTGAAGGAATAAGGGGGGATTCGACGGAATGATCGAAGTGGTGATTTTGCTGGCTGCGCCGCTCCTCGCCGGGTGGCTGAGCCTGATCGTTCACCGGTCCGCCTTGCTCCACGCGATCAATCTCACGAGCATCGGCGTGCTGGTGACGGCAGAAATCCTAATCAGCAGGACCGTCCTGAACAATGGGCCGTTCACGGCCCTGGCATCGTTGGTCTACTTCGACGCCTTGTCGGTTTTCATTCTCTTCATCATCGGAGCGGTCGGACTGGCCTGTTCGTTCTACATGCGCTCCTATATGGATGACCAGGTCGCACGCGGTGTGATCGCGCCCACACGACTCAATCTGTTCTTTTTTCTCTTCCACATGTTCTTGCTGTCGATGGTGATCGCGACGGTCGCAAACAGTGTCGGAGTGCAATGGGTGGCGATCGAGGCGACGACGCTCGCCACGACCTTTCTCATCGCCTTCTGGCGACGACGTGCTTCATTGGAAGCAGGCTGGAAATACCTCATCTTATGTTCGGTCGGGATTTCCCTCGCGCTCTTCGGCGTCGTGCTCACGTATTACTCGTCATTGCATGTGCTGGGTAACGTCAGTGAGGCGCTGAATGTCACGCAGTTGCTACGCGTTGCCGACCGACTGAATCCTCACGTACTAAACCTGGCCTTTATTTTTATGCTGGTGGGTTACGGCACCAAGGTGGGGCTCGTGCCCATGCATAGCTGGTTGCCGGATGCGTATACCGAGGCGCCGGCGCCGGTGGTGGCAATGCTGGCGGGTGTCCTCGAAGTTGTTGCGGTGTATGCGATCCTCCGTATGAGAATGATTGTGGATCACGCGGTGGCATCTTCTTTCACGGGAGGGTTGCTGGCGCTGCTCGGGTTTACCTCATTGGTGACCGGCGCGTTTTTTATCCTGATTCAGCACAACTACAAACGGCTGTTTGCCTATTCCAGTATCGAACATATGGGAATTGCCATGATCGGATTCGGAGTGGGAGGGCCACTGGGAACGTTCGGCGGGTTATTTCATCTGTTGAATCATGCGTTCGCCAAGTCGATGGCGTTTTTTGCCGCGGGCAATATTCATCGCCGCTTCCATACAGTAGAAATCGGCGAGGTGCAGGGGCTGGCCATCGCGCAGCCCTGGACCGCGATGGCGTTGATGATTTCAGGACTAGCTCTCTCGGCGCTGCCTCCATTCGCATCGGTCGTCAGTGAAGTGCAAATCATCACAGCGCTCGCTGCACAAGGGGTTCCGGGGGAATGGCTCAGCAGCACCGGAGGCATGGTGACCTTTGCTGTGTCAGATCAATTCAGTCGTTTGGGTCTTGCCGGAGTATTCTTGCTGAGTGCCATTCTGGCGTTCGGCGGCGTGCTCTATCGTACGACCGGAATGGTCTGGGGCACACCGCCGGAGGGAATCATCCGAGGAGAAATCTGGACGCTAGGCCATTTGCCAATCGTGTTGCTCACTGCCGCGCTGGTAGGATTCAGTCTCTTCCTTCCGCAGCCCATGCAGCAACTCTTAGAGCAGGCCACGCGACTTTTATTGATCCACTAAGGAGGACAACGGCCATGACAGAGGCGAGTTCATGTGAGTATGTGCTAAAGACTGCGTTTCCGTCGATCGCACAGAGTGAACCGGCGCAAATCGATTGCTCGCATTTTACAGTTCCCAAGGACCTGATTCCGTCGATCACCCACTACCTCCACACTCAACCGAGCCTGCGTGGTCGAATGACGATGCTGTGGGCTGTCGACAATCGGCCCATGCGCGACTCTTACGGATTGCACTACCTGTTTACTTTGGAGTCGTCCCGCCGATGGGTTTTGCTGTCCACCGAGCTTGCCGGGAACAATCGGCTGTTTCCTTCCATCACGCCCCACATTCATGCCGCCAAGTGGTACGAGCGTGAGATTCGCGACATGTTCGGGTTGATTCCGCAGGGACACCCGGATTTGCGGCGTCTCATCCGGCACGAACACTGGCCCAAAGGGGCACACCCGCTCAAGAAAGACTTTCACTGGGACCATGTGCTGGGTCGACAACAGGGTGAGCATCGTTTCCGCCACATCGAAGGAGAAGGGGTATTTGAAGTACCGGTGGGCCCCATTCATGCCGGGATCATCGAGTCGGGGCATTTTCGATTTTCTGTGGCAGGCGAACCCATCATGCAACTCGAGTTGCACCATTTCTGGAAGCATCGTGGAATTGAAAAGCTGTTCGAGCAACAGAGACTGACCGAGGCGGTTCCGTTGGCTGAGAGGGTGTCCGGCGACACGACGGTCGGACACAGTTTAGGCTATTGCCAAGCGGTTGAATCGCTCTTGCATCTGGACGTGCCGCGCCGCGGACGCTATCTCCGGAGCCTGTTTCTGGAACTGGAGCGCCTCCACAATCATCTCGGCGACGTGGGTGCGATCTGTAACGATACGGCCTACGCCCTGCCCCATATGCATTGCGGTCGGATGAAAGAGCGCATCATGCAGCTCAACGACCGCCTGAGCGGTTCACGGTTTCTCCGCGGGGTGAACCGGGTGGGTGGGGCTGCCGTGGATCTCACAAGAGAACAGCTGGCCGAAATCGTGGACGAACTGAATCGCATGGAACCGGACTTTTCAGAGTTGGAATCGATCATCGCCGCCAACGCCTCTCTGACAGACCGGTTGGAGACCACCGGTGTCCTGACAGAACGCACGGCATGGGATCATGCAGTCGTGGGAGTTGTCGGACGAGCGTCGGGTCTCGATCAGGACATCAGGCGTGATCGGCCATTTGCCGCCTACGACGAGCTGCCGGTCAAGGTAGTCCCTTATCGGTATGGCGACGTGCGGGCGCGAATGCGGGTCCGCATGGATGAGATTCATGAATCTATGCGGCTGATCAGAGAGATTCGCGAAAAGATTCCGCAAGGGCCGGTCGCCGTCGAACCAGACCGCACGCCCAACGCCGGTGAGTGGGCCCTCTCGGCAGTCGAGGGCTGGCGCGGCGAAATTGTACATATGGTGATGGCCGGAGAACAGGGCGCCATTCATCGATGTAAGGTGCGTGACCCGTCGTTCGTGAACTGGCCAGCAATACAATGGACTGTCCTGGGGAATATCATTCCGGACTTTCCGCTCATTAATAAGAGTTTCAATTTGTCGTATGCGGGGAACGACCTGTAAATGATAAGAGGAGCCTATCGTCATGGGCGTGAAGTCGACGTCTGCTAACTCACGGCCGTCAGTCGAGGAGGAATCATGTTCCGTATTCTCAAGAAGAGCCTCAAAACCGGAGTTGTAACGGGCCAGTATCCTGAAGCCGTTCTACCCGCGGCAGCACCGACACAGGACGTACAAGCCAAAGCCAAGCCGTTCCGTTCATCTCTTGCATTCCGCGCAGTGGACACCGGTTCGTGCAATGCCTGTGAGATGGAATTGAACGCACTCGCAAATCCGGTCTATGACATCGAGCGATTCGGAATTCACATCGCTGCTTCACCACGTCATGCGGATGCGCTCGTGGTGACAGGTCCTGTCACCGTCAATATGGAGCGTGCGTTACAAGATGTGTACGACCAGACGCCTGACCCGAAGATTGTCATCGCGCTCGGTGACTGTGCGGTTCACTGTGGCATGTTCAAGGGCAGCTACGCCGTGACCGGCCCAGTGGAGCGGCACATTCCAGTCGACGTCCGCATTACCGGCTGCCCACCGCGCCCATCAGAAATTCTCAAGGTCCTGTCAGAGCTCCGAGATGACCAACATTCCTCCCGCGACTGAACGAAGCTGTGACATCTGCCGAACGAGTCTGCTTAGCAACCTCTTGCAGCACGAAATTTCATTAACAGCTGTCCCGAATTTCCCCACATCTCGTTGTTGAGCTGTCCAAGAGTTTAGACAACCAAACACGTTGAAATCTCAATGTCCTTCTTCTCTGGATACATGAGACTGTCTAAGAGCGTAGAAATTTTCGCCGGCCATTGTTGACCTGCTGAAGGGGCAGCAGGCCACTAACTCCATGTGATCGCTAGGAAATTTCCAATCCGAATTCTGATGCGCCACTCCGGCACGTCGATTGCGCTAGATGGATTCCGCTGGTGAGGGTCTGGGTGATTTTGGACCGGCCTCCGAATGACCCACTCCTTCGCAAGAAGGGACCCTTCACCAGCTCTAAAACTGTAGGCCGACGGAAGCAAAGAAGCCTTCAGCAATCAGCTTAAGGCTGAAAGCCGAGAGCAAGAGTCAATCAACCATCCGCCCAATGAGGCGGGCACAAGAGGGGGAGGCCGTACGATGAGTTCCTTTAAATTTCAACCAAGAGGCAGGCAGCGCCGCACCAGTCTGGCGCTGATGCTGAACAGTGTGCTGCTGACGAGCAGTCTGGTGGTGACACCGGGATTGTTTGCGGCAGAACCGGGAGAGGCATCCCATGAGGGGCATGCGACTCCCGTCTCGATGCCTGGCTGGGCCCAGGCCCTCAAGAGTCAGACGTTGGTCGAGGATGCGATTGAGGGACGGGCGGGGCGATCCGAGAAATTGGAGATGCAGCACAATCGTCTGATGCGCCGGCTCGAGGAGCAGGCTCAGAAAGACGCGCAGGCCCAGCAGACGTCCGGGGCCTTCAACCACACATCGATGATGCACCAATATATGGGCGGCGACGGATCAAGTTTCCTACTCATGTCGGATGCGAGCAAGGGCGAGCCGGTCTTGACGTCGGGGGGCAAGTGCCCGGGCGGTGTACCGACCAAACAGTACGACATCTCGATGATCAACATTGAGATTACATTGAATCGGTGGCTCGATTACTATCCCGGCTACATGTACGTCCTGACTGAGGATATGGCGAAAGTGCGGGCCGAAGAAGCGAAGAACAAGGCTGCCCGTGACCAAGAAGGGTATGATCCGGGAGCTGTCTCTACCGGGTTGCAGGGCGACATGATTCAGCCCTTGGTCATTCGGGCGAACCAGGGCGATTGCGTGAAGATGACACTGCGCAATCAGATGGAAAGCGAGGATGGCAGCTTGTTCATCCAGGCTTCCAGCATGATCGTGAGCGCGACCGGCAAGCCGGCGACCACGACAAATCCGGAGTCCATCGTGGCTCCGGGCAAGGCGCAGGAATTTGAGTGGTATATCCACCCGCACATGCAGGAAGGGGTGCGGCAGTTCCATTCCTACAGCCATGACCGTGAGTTGACGGTGCTGGGCCTCTTCGGCGCGTTTATCGTGGAGCCGAAGGGTTCGAAGTACCTTGACGCGCTCGGAACAGGGCCCGCGCCTGAGACGAAGAGCGGATGGCAAGTGATGATTGATAATGGGTCCGGAGCGGACTTCCGCGAATTCGTGATTTTCTATCACGAGATCGGCGACGAAGCCTTCCGCCCATTGAACAAGAAGGGTGACTTCTTGCCCCAGCGGGATCCATTGACCGATGCCTATCGGCCGGGCGGACGAGCGCTGAACTATCGTAGCGAGCCGTTCGGTATTGATCAGATGCATCTGCAGCATGAGTATTTCGGCTTCGAAGACGAATCGATGGCCTACAGCGGCTATACCTTCGGCGATCCGCCAACCACGATTGCGCGCGGGTATTTAGGCGAACCGGTGAAGTGGCGTGTGGTGCATGGTGGGTCCGAAGTGTTTCACTCTCACCATCCGCACAGCGGGTCGATTCGCTGGCAACGCAGTCCGGTCACGGAGCCCAATAATCTCTGGGCGATGGGTCAGGATGGTCCGGTGAAGTATCCGGTCGTGCGGACCAAGTCCGACCGCGTGGACGTGGAAGTCATCGGCCCGTCTGAAGCGCTCGACCTCGAGCCAGAATGCGGCGGCGGCGGCTGCCAGCACCTGGCGGGTGAATTCCTCTACCACTGCCATGTCGCGCACCATTATGTGGCGGGCATGTGGGGCTACGGCCGGTTCTATAACACGTTACAGGTCGGCGCGGGCCACACCGACACGATGCCAGACATGCGGGAATTGCCGGACCGGCAGGGCCGGATGAAGCTCGGCGTGTCGTCCGACAAGCTGATCGGGACGACGGTCGATTGGTTCGGGAAGACCTTCAAGATTGTCGACAAGAGCCAGAAGACCAATTGGAAATCCGATCCCATCATTGTGAACATCAAGGATTGGGTGGAAATGTGGGTGCCGGCTCAGGGTCAGCCTGGCCACACGAATGACGAAAAGGGCCAGATCATGGCCTATGACGCCACCGTCTGGGATTGGAAGTGGAACGGCAATGTGGCTGTGGGCGAACGGGAGAGCACGGCGAAATATCCAAAGTATCCCGCTGCGGCGAAGTGGGATGATAGCACCAGGCCAGCCATTCTCTTTGACCCGACCACGGGCAAGATGGCTTGGCCGTTGTTGAAGCCCCACTTCGGCAAGCGGAATCCGTTCTCTGCGAACCACAGCGGCGCGCCCTGGTTAGAGCCGATTCACCAGGATGCGAACGGTGAGCGGACTTCCGAGCCGGCCAAGCCGGGCGAGCAGGGGCGGTGGAGCCTCTGTCCTGAGAATGCCAACCAGAAGTTTTATAACATCCACTTTGTCCGCATGCCGATCACCCTGGCCAAGAAGCAGGGCAAAGAGCCGGCCATGGTCGACAAAGACGGTCTGATCTATGTGCTCCACGAAGAGGAGCGTCTGACCAGAGCCAACGACGACCTCAAGTTCCCAGCGGTCATCCGCGCCAACGTGTATGACTGCGTAGACTTGGTCCTCACCAGCGAATGGGACGACGACGAGTACACCAACTTCCAGTCGTCCAAGATCAACATCCATCCCCACTTCTTCCAATTCGATACGGGGAACTCGGACGGCGTGATCTCGGGCATGGAATACGAAATGTCGGTTCGGCCGTTCACGATGTGGGGCAAGCCCACCAAACACGGGTTGCCGGCTCCGATGGTCGCGAAGATCGTCGGCGGTGCCAAGGCAGGAGCCACCTCCATCAAGATCCAGCTGGCGCCCGGTGCAACGAAGTTCCACGAGAACACCGAGGTGATGGTCGGGATGGATTGCTTGGAGAAGGGCAACGACCCGACGGTCTCGCTCCCGCGGGATAAGAGCTGTTCCGAAGTCGCCCGGATCAAAGATATCAAGGGCGATACGGTCACGTTCTTCAAACCGCTAAAGCACAACCATCCGGCGAACGACCTCGTGTCGCCGGAGTTCGTCCGCTATCGGTGGTGGGTGGATGTGGATCTGGGGACGGTGTTCTGGCACGACCACGCGTTCGGCGCGACGACCTGGCCGCATGGCGGGTTCGGCGTGACGATCGTGGAGCCCTTCGGGTCCACCTATCACGATCCGAGGAATGGCAAACTAGTGTGGAGCGGTCCGATCGCGGACATTCACAGCAACGAACCGATTGGCGCCGGTGTCAGCGGCAGTTTCCGTGAGTTGATGGTCTCCATCCACGACACGGTGCCGCATACTGTGAACATCATCGAAGCCGGCAATCCTCCTGGGCAGCCGGTCGAGGTGGCACTGGAAGCCGGCAAGACCGTGTCGTTCCAGATGCCGGAAAAGATTCTGAACGCACCGAATAAGTACATCAACGGCGGCACGCATACGACCGGCAGCGGCCTCAACTTCCGCGCGGCGCCGTTTGCCCAACGCCTGTCGAACAATCCGGATACGTCGAAGCTGTTCAGCAGTGCCATCCATGGAGACCCGGGTACGCCGTTGCTCCGTGCGTACACGGGGGACACCATGGTGTTCCGTCTGTTGCACCAGCTCATGAACGAATCCCATGTCTGGACCATTTCAGGCCATACCTTCCTCACGGAACGGTACGCGGCGGATGCTAATCGGAAGAACTCGATTCACGTCGGGATCGCCGAGCGGTATGACCTCGTGACCAAGGCCGGTGGATTCCAGGGCATGCCGGGCGATTACATTCACTTCAACGGCCGAAGCTCGCACTTCGCCGAGGGCGGATGGGGCATCGTGCGCGTGCTCGATAAAGAAACGGCTGACCTCCAGCCGCTCCCACGGGGAACGAATCCTCTCGGGATTCGGGCGACTCCAAGTTTTGTGTGTCCGGCTGATGCTCCGGTGAAAAGCTTCAACGTCGTGGCGTTGGACCGCCCGATGAAGCTCAATCCGAAAGCACCGGATGCCATCGAGGTAGACTTCGAGCGGAAGATCGAAATGACCATGCCGGAAGGCAAGATCTACGCGCTCGAGGAAGAAGCGACCACTGTGGCCGGCAACGTGACGCCAAATCCGCTCACGCTGCGTGTGAACCTGGGTGATTGTATCAAGGTGAATCTGAAGAACAAGATGAAGGCGAGCCGGGCGTCGTTCTTTGCGCCGGGATTGTCCTTCGATCCGAAAGACAGCCAGGGCCTGAACGTCGGCAACAACGGCGGCGATCAGACCATCGGCCCAGGTGAGAGCCGTGCCTACACCTACTACGCCCATCCTTCCAACAAGGAAACGACGTCGCTGGTGTGGGACGGTGGGAACATCGTCGTCAATCCGCGTAACGGATTGTACGGCGCCATCATCGTCGGTCCGAAGGGATCCCAGTATCGTGATCCCGTAACGGGGGCCGACATTTCGCAGAAGAATTCCTGGAGAGCGGACGTCATTGTGGATGGCAGCTTACCGGAGAACGTGGGTAAGCGGAACTATCGCGATGTGGCCCTCTTCTTCCAGGATGAAGACAACATCATTGGCACCGCGTTCATGCCCTACGTGCAGAACGTGGCCGGTTTGACGTCGGTCAACTACCGCGCCGAACCGTATAAGTTCCGTGAAGAACAAGGCTGCTCGTTGGGCAAGATCTTCCAGCCTTGCGTAGTGGACAAGCCCGAAGATCCGGTGACGCCGTTGATCGAGGCGCATGCCGGTGATGCGGTCCGCATCCACGTGATCGGGGCGAACAGCGAGCAAAACGGAATGTTCGGGGTCGAAGGCCATGAATGGCCAATCGAGCCCTACATGCCGGGTGCCGACATGATCAGCGTGGTGGAATATGCCGGATCCGAGACCCTGGATGTCTTTATCCGTGGCGGTGCGGGCGGACCGTACCGTCAGGTGGGAGACTTTGTGTGGTCCAATCAACGGCTTCCCTACACGCAGTCAGGGCAATGGGGTTACCTCCGGGTATTGCCAGTTGGCGATTCGCGGCTCCAACCGCTCGGAATCCAGGGGATGGGTGCCAAGCGTGCGGATGTGCAGCCTGAGCCCCAAGCTATTCCGACCGCGATGAAGTAGTCGACCGCGGAATAGTCGTCGTCGATACGGGGGAGCTGCGCGCGATGTGTAGCTCCCCCGTGTTCTTATAAAAAGGAGGCATGAGCAGTCAGCTTTCAGCTATTAGTTTCGGCTGACTGCTGAGGGCTGATTGCTGAGAGCCAAAATCGAGGAGGCCGGAACAACAATGAAGATAATGAAGAAACTGAAGATACTGAACACAATTCTCGGTGTGCTGATCATCGGGTGGCTTGCCGAGACTGTCTGGGCCTATGAGGAAATTACGGTTTCGGATGGTGGGACTCTCATGGGTACCGTGAAGCTCGAGGGCGTAGTCCCAAAGCCGAAGGGATACAATCTCTTGACGCTGCCCGATCCCTACTACTGCGGCCGGATTTCAGACGGGCAGGGCTGGCGCATTCTGCAACCGTTCCAGGTCGGGCCTGAGGCTGAGTTTCGCGAAGTGGTGGTCTATCTGGATGGAATTGACAAGGGCAAACCCTTCGACGAAACAGGCGTGCCGAAAATTGAAGCGAAAGACTGTCTCTTCGTCCCCTTTACGACGATCGTGCGGGACGATCAAACGGTGACGGTAGTCAACATGGACCCTGTGATGCACGACATTCAAGCGTATGAAACGTCGCATCTGGGGCCGCGAGTGCTGTTCAACGTGCCGCTGCCGATGAATCCGCAGCACCCGAGGAACCTCAAGGATCGCAGCGATGCCGCGATGTACCACAAGCACATGGCCGGCGCGCCGATGAAGCAATTGGTCAATCTCAGCAAGGGCCGGCAGACCTTCGTCATGCAATGCGGTTTTCACGCGTACATGGAGAGCTGGGGCGTGGCCGTGAGCAATCCCTACTTTGCCAAGACGGACCAACAGGGCCGGTTCACCATGACCGATGTGCCGCCGGGCACCTATAAGCTGGTCGTCTGGCATCCCTATATCCGTAGCGCGATAGAGCAAACCGTCACCATCGGTCCGAAGGGGACGGTGGAGGCCAATATCGTCGTTCCGGCCCCGACCGGGCGGCTCTATGCCAATGAGGTGCTGGAGCATGCCTACGTTCGCTACAACGTGCCTGAGGAAACGAAGAAGGAAATCGATCCGATGATCAAGAAGCAGGAACACCACTAACGTGAGGCGTGACCCCTCGACGGGGCTCGGGGTCACCCTGAGCAAGTCGAAGGGTGAAACGTAAGGCGTGAGGCGAAGCATTGGCGAGGGGCTAGTGGCGAGAGGATAGGAGATGGTTCGGAGAAGAAAGGGCATTGCTATTCAGAGGAAGTATTCCCCTCGCCTCGTGCCTCGTGCCACTTGCGTACTTCTCTGCCTCTTGCCCCTTGCCTCTAGCCTGGTCCTATGCAGCCTTGCACTGGCCAATCATGAGTCTTCGAAGCAGCCGCCACTGTGGACACCGCTGGATGGACCGGAACGGCTGGCGGCAATGGACACACCGCAAGGGATGGTGACGGTGCCGGCCGGTTGGTTTTTGATGGGCAGCGATCTGAGCGTAGACCGTGCAGCTGGTCCGCAAGAACTGCCGCAACACAACGTGTATCTCGATGCGTTTCAAATCGATCAGTACGAAGTGTCGAACGTGGATTATCTGCGCTTCGTGCTGGCTACAGGGGTGGACTGGCCGCCATTTTGGCGGGAAAGTCCGTTTCCTGAAAAGGCGGCTCTCCATCCGGTCATTAACGTGAGCTGGTACGAGGCAGAGGCCTACTGCCGCTGGGCGGGCAAACGATTGCCTACCGAAGCGGAATGGGAAAAAGCGGCGCGGGGTGTGGATGGCCGGATCTTTCCCTGGGGCGACGAACCGGCTGGATGGATCAAGAGCAACATCGCCCATTCGGGGTCCAAACGCGGCTTCAAGTATCCGCCGCTCGCGAATATCAACCGGTATGACAAGGGCGTGAGTCCTTACGGCGTCTACCAAATGGCAGGCAACGTGAGTGAATGGGTGGCGGATTGGTTCGATCCGGAATACTACCGGAAGGGCAACAATGAGAACCCTAGGGGACCTGAATCGGGCGACATCAAAGTCTTCCGTGGAGGCTCATGGAATGAGGATCCGGAGGTGGCTCGCTCTGCCGGGCGCAACGGCGGCGAACCGGATCGGAAGAGCTATCTCACCGGCTTTCGTTGCGCAAAGTCTGGAACAAGCTCTCAGCCATCAGCGATCAGCTATCAGCTCACGAAAACTCCATAAGTTACTGACAGCTGAAGGCTGATCGCTGAAAGCTTAAGAAGGAGGAGACCAAAGTGTGGAAGGTAAAGACATACAGAGGTTTCGGAAGTGGGACTGGGTCGTCAACACACTGCTGATTGCAGCTGCGTTGTTTGCCCTGTCTCGCCTGGCCTGGGGGCTGAATACCCAAGACATCGTGGTGGAGGTGGAATGGACGGAGGCAGGGAAAAAGATCGCCGCGGAACGTGTCGCCACCTGGAAGGCCAAAGACGAGATGGTGCTGGTGCCGGCCGGTGAGTTCATCATGGGCAGCGACAAGAAAACGGACCGACTCGCGTATCGTGGCGAGACCCCGCAACGGCGCGTCTATCTGGATGCATTCGAGATCGGCAAGTATGAAGTGACGGCATTGGAGTATCTCCGGTTTGTCCTCGCGACGAATCGGAATCCCCAATTAGATTGGCGATACGACGGCGGGAATTTCCAGGAAGCCATGGCACATCATCCCATCATGCACGTCAGCTGGTACGACGCCGATGCCTTTTGCAAATGGGAAGGCAAGCGGTTGCCGACGGAAGCGGAATGGGAGAAGGCGGCGCGTGGGACAGATGGTCGGCTCTATCCGTGGGGCAATGAATATGCCGGGCCGAGCAGGGCGAACTTCGGAAGGACCGGCCTCTCCGGTCCTGTGCGGGATCGTCCGGAGCGGCTGCTGCTGTATCCGCCAATCATCTCCGTCGATAAGTACGACAAGGCCGTGAGTCCCTACGGGCTTTATCAGACGATCGGCAACGTGGCTGAATGGGTGGCCGACTGGTACGACAAGGATTATTACGCGACGGCGCCGGAACGCAATCCGAAAGGTCCGGAGACGGGAACCCAGAAGGCGTTCCGTGGCGGCGGCTGGATGGACAGCACGACAACCATGCGCGTCGCCATGCGGAATGGAACCGATCCAAACACGAAGATCAATTGGATGGGCTTCCGATGCGCGCGATCTATGAATGATACCTATCAACTATCAGCAGTCAGCAAGTCGATCAACCCCCTCCTGGCCTCCCCCTACTAGGGGGAGGAAGGGTGGGGGTGGCTGAAGGCTGACAGCTAGTGGCTGATAGCTATCGCTTTACGTGTTTCGATGACTCGACTCTTCAACTTGCTGATGTCTCGGGCCGGCGAGCGCAACTCAGCGAAGCCGTCGGAAGAGGAGGCAGCTCTTCCGATCATTGCCCAGGGAGGGGGACATCATGCAGATCGGGAAAACATGGTCGAACATTGGAGTGTGGTCTGTCGCAGTTGTGATCGTCGCGGGGCTCGCTGTTTGTGGTGCCTGGCCGGCCTTGGCTGAAGAAGGCACCGGAAATCAAGTATTTTTCAGGGGCGGGTTCGTGGGATTCAACAGCAACCGGGGAGGCGGATTCTTCACCGATTGCGGCCTTGGCCCTTCTACCACATGTAACCAAAACAACGACAGCACCGGCTGGTACGTCGGGGCTGGGTTGGATCTGGTGCTGTCGAAGAATATCTGGGGGGCGATGGATAAGACCTGGGCCTTGGGCGAGATCGGACTCCAGTTCAATCGGATCGGGTCGTCCACCGTTTGCGGCGGTGTGACAGCAGCAGCCGGCGGCTGTCCAGCAAAAACTCAGCTGACGTCGGTGACGATCGACGTGGCCCCCAAGATTAAGTTCATGGAAGGGAGCCCGCTCAGACCCTGGATCATTCCCATCGGGTTGGACATCATGGTCATCAGCCCTCCCTCTAACCAGACGCAGTATTTGGATGTGGGTGTCGAGTTCGGGGTCGGCGTCGAATACGAAGTATGGAAGGCTTTCAAGCTTGGACTGGAAGGTCGGTATCACCTCATGGCCAACATGACCAACACGAACAATAGCTATGGGCAGGTCGGCCCGTATGTGGGCATTTCGTTCTAGCTCGAAACACCTCTGTGTCAGATCGGTGTAGGAGTCTCGCCACGTGACAAAAGGTGCAGTCTTGAATCTGGTTGTTCACATTCCTCATCGCGGCACCGAGCCGGAACCCAGTGCGCTGGGCCTCGCTCAGCGCGCGCCGACGTTCACGACGGAATGGATGAATAAAGAGCGAATGAGTGTCGCGATTTTCCCTTCGCTGCCCACGGGGATCGATCTTGCCGTGCAACTGATTGGTGCGGCAATTCACATCGAGGGAGCATGGGCCAGCGTCAATTCCAAACCGATCTCCAGCCTGACGAAGCTCTGGCAACGCCTCGACTGCTATCGTGGCAGTCTTGCAATAACGGCTTCGAAGCGCTATTGCCAGGAGAAGGCTGTTCTCTTCAACACCCTCGTGGGATGCGAACACCAATCTTGCCCGGTGCCCTGCCAGTTCGTGTGTACACCGTGCCTGCGCATAACGCAGGAAGGATCCGCGTTGTCAGTCGTTCAGCGCCATGAGGCGGTGACTGCTCTGGCAGAGATCGACTGGTGTCCCAGCTTGCGACTGCCTCAGAACGAAGAAGAACAACTCTGTATCCCGTCGAATTCAACTACGTTGACTTCCACGAGTTCCTAGTATCCGACTTTCCGATGCTTCCGCTCGTTGTCATCTGGCTTCACATCCTGGCAGCGGTCGTTTGGATCGGCGGGATGATGTTTCTCTCGTTGGTGCTGGCTCCACTTGTCAGAAGGGAGAATACGGTACCGGGGTATACGGTTCTTTTTCGATCAGCCGCACAACGATTTCGACTCATCGTATGGTTGGCGATCGGTATCCTTCTCAGTACGGGACCGGTGCTCCTACGTGGAAGAGGAATTTCCAGCATAGACATGACGCAGTGGCCACCAGTTTTTCTCTTCAAGGCGGCCCTTGTCGTGGTTCTCCTTCTGCTCACCTTCTTGCACGATCTCTTGCTTGGACCGCTTGTCAGTCGGAACAGTACAATACCGGCTCGTGTTCGGACCGTGGGGGAACAGATCTTTATGAGAGCCTCCCGCTGGGTTCCACGGCTTGCCTTGGCTGTCGCGCTGGGAGTGCTCTTTGTCGCCGTCATCTTTGTGCGGTCCTAGCCCGGTTCATTCTGTTGCCTTTTGCAACAGCGTCGTTTAACCACTGGGGCGGGGCTCACCTCGGTTCTGTTCCTTCTCCATAGCTTCAGCCTCGAATCGTTGATATTATTCCTGCCCAGATTCTAGGCTAATGAAACTGTTCTGCACGGCCCTCTCCTTGCAGCCTCTGACACGGTGTTGTAATTGGGGAACATCAATGCCCCGCAGGTTGGTTTGAAATGAGGATTCCCAAGCGCGGTGGCCTGGTTGTCGCCGGACTGGTTGCCTTGCTTGCCGGGGGCTATTTGGCCGTGGGTGCTGGTTTCTGGAATCGCGGATTGCCGGAAGGGTTGATTCAGGCCAACGGACGCATCGAAGGCGATCACCTGACCATTGCCAGTAAATTTCCCGGGCGTATTCAGGAACTGCTTGTCCGCGAAGGTGACACCGTCACAGCAGGGCAGGTTATGATTCGAATTGACGACGTCCAGACCCGTGCCAGGGTTGATCAAGCCCTGCACGGGTGGGAGGCACTCGAGGCGCAAGTGCAGGCGGCGCATACCGCTCTGGCTGTCCTCAACCTGGACGTGCCCTTAGCGATCGAGTCGGCCCAGTCCCACGTCGATGAAGCCCGAGCGGGGCTGGAGAAGGCGAAGACCGTCGAGCGGGAAGCCAGCCTGGATGAGCAGCGCTTCCGCAACCTGCTCCCCGAGCAGGCAGTGACGCAGCAACAGTACGATCAAGCACTTGCCCGATGGAACGTGGCGAAGAGCGAAGTGGCGGTGGCACGGTCGACGCTCGAGAAAGCGACGAAGGAGCTGGCGCAAGCGGAATTGGGGTGGAAACGGATTCGCGCCAAGGAGGATGAGGTCGCCGCGCTGGAACGTCAGCGGGATCAACTCGAAGCGGTATTGAATGAAGCAGAGAGCGTGCTGGCCGATCTCACGATTCGTGCACCGGCCAACGGAACCATTACGACGCGAATGGTGGATATCGGCGAAGTCGTCACCGCCGGGGCGCCACTGTATGAAGTTGTGGATCTGGACCGGCTGTACCTCAAAGTCTATGTGCCGGAAAACCAAATCGGAAAAATTCGGTTGAATCTGCCGGCTCGTATTTACACCGATGCGTTCCCCGATCGGCCGTTTGATGCAACGGTGCGATACATCGCCTCAAAGGCGGAGTTCACGCCCAAAGAGATTCAAACCCCGGACGAGCGCGTGAAGCTCATTTACGCGTTGAAGCTCTATGTGAAAGAGAATCCGGATCATCAACTGACCCCCGGTCTGCCGGCCGATGCAGTCATTCGCTGGAAGGACGATGTGGCGTGGGTGAAACCGAAACGATGAGCAGCCCCCCACCCTTCCCTCTCCCTACTAGGGGGAGGCTAGGAGAGGGTTGAGCTGATTACTGACGGCTGATAGCTGAAGAAGGAAGGAATAGATGCTCAACAATGACCAGCCGATAGTCAAAGTTGAACGTTTCGTGAAGCGCTACAAAAAGCATGTGGCGGTGGATGGTGTGGATCTTATGATCCAGAAAGGTGAGATCTACGGCCTGATCGGCCCGGACGGTGCCGGCAAGAGCAGTCTGATGAAGGCGATCGCGGGCGTCTTGACCTATGACGGTGGCGAAGTGGGGGTGTTCGGGACCCTGGTTGATTCTGAGCGCGCTGCTGAGCGAGTGAAGCCGCGAATTGGTTTCCTGCCACAAGGTCTTGGACTGAATTTGTATCCTGACCTCTCAGTCGAGGAGAACATCGATTTCTTTGCCAGACTCAGGCTGGTATCTGAGCACGAATTGGCCGAGCGGAAGGCCCGACTTCTCGCCATAACGAGGCTCGACAAATTTCGAAATCGAGCCATGAAGAATCTGTCCGGCGGAATGAAACAGAAGCTCGGGCTGATCTGCACTCTCATTCACGAGCCGGAACTCGCGATTTTGGACGAGCCGACGACAGGAGTCGATCCGGTGTCGCGCCGTGACTTCTGGGCGATCCTGGCAGATCTCATTCACGCAAAAGGCATGACCGCTCTTGTCTCGACTGCCTATATGGATGAGGCCGCGCGGTTTCATCGCTTGTCATTTCTCTCTCATGGGATGGTCTTGGCTGCAGGAACCCCAGCGGAAGTGCAGACGAAGGTTCCCGGATCGATCTTGACGTTCGAAACGGATCGTCAGATGGAAGCAGTCGCCAGGCTGAAGCCGAAATACAGGCAGGTTGAGCCGTTGGGTTCCAAGCTGCATGTGTTCACAGAGGAGACCGACCATGCCCAAGCGGTGAAGAGTCTCGAGGCGAGCCTTGGTGATATAAAGCCGGAAGAGATGCATGTGAGCGAGCCGGAGCTGGAAGATGTGTTCGTGGCGCTGTTGCTCCGGCAGGCCACGGAACAGGAAATTCCCACATTACCAGCGACGCCGGGCCAGCTCCCGAACTCGGGACTTGCCATCGAAGCAAGGGAACTCGTTCGTGACTTTGGACGATTTCGCGCGGTGGATCGCGTCAGCTTTCAGGTCAAGCCCGGAGAAATCTTTGGACTGCTCGGCGCAAACGGTGCGGGAAAAACGACTGTGATCAAGATGCTGAACGGTATCATGCCCCCGACTGAAGGAGAAGGATGGGTAGCCGGGGCCGATATGAAAACCGCGGGAGAGACGATCAAGGAACGGATCGGCTACATGTCCCAAGCTTTTTCGCTGTACCTGGACCTGACTGTGGAGGAGAACATCCGGCTCTTTGCCGGAATCTATGGGCTCGATCGTAGAGCGACCAATGGACGGTTGGCATGGATTGTGTCGATGGCGGGATTGAAAGGATATGAATCGAGTCTGACCGGTCGATTGCCGATGGGTGTTCGCCAACGACTGGCGTTGGGCTGTGCATTGGTTCACCGACCACGCGTGCTCTTTCTCGACGAACCGACATCCGGCGTCGATCCGATCGGACGCCGTCAATTTTGGGACATTCTGTCACGCCTGGCTCGCGAGGAGGGTGTGGCGATTCTGATTACCACTCACTATATGAGCGAAGCCGAGCATTGCGACCACCTCGCGTTGATGTATGCGGGCCGCATCGTGGCTGAAGGATCTCCTGCCTCTATGAAAGACCAGGTTGCGCGTGAGGCAGGTCGTCTCCTCGAAGTCACCACGGATCGACCAGGCGACGCCCTCCGACGACTCACGCAGGAGGGTTTCCTTGGGGCTGCTCTGTTTGGAACCAGGATTCATCTGCTGTCGCAGGATCCCTCTCACGACGAAGTTCGGCTCCGGGAAACGCTCTCCTCCTCGGCTGTTCATGTTCAGACCATCGCGGTGCGTCCACTGAGTCTGGAAGACGTTTTTGTCCATCGCGTCATGGAACTCGAGCGACAGGAACGACAGGCAGCCAAAGAGGTGGCTGCATGAACCTCGGGCGTATCGCAACCGTTGCGTGGAAGGAATGGCGTGAGACCATTCGGGACCGGATCTTTGTTCTTCTCGCTTTCTTCCTGCCAATCTTATGGATGCTCGTCTTCGGCTATGGGCTTGTGCAGGATGTTGAGAATATCCCGTTCGCCGTGGTCGATCGCGATCATAGTGCCCTGAGCCGTGATTTTCTGTCTCGTTTTACCGAGTCGCGTTACTTTAGTTTTCGGGGCTATATCCCGAGTGAGAATGAGGCCGGTGCCCTGCTCCAGAGTGGCAGGATCAGGGTCGCCATCATCGTCCCTGAGAAATTCGAAGAATGGTTGCTCAGGGGCCAATCGGTCGGGATTCAGACGCTTATTGATGGGACGTTTCCGCTCCGGACGGATATCGTCAAAGGCTATGTCATCGCCATCAATGGCGCCTTCAGCGAAGAGCGACTGGTCGACTATATCTCCCGCCGGAATGGGATTTCGGTTGAACAGGCCGAGGACCAGGTGCGGCCCATCAGGCTGGAGGTACGATATCTGTATAACGAAGAAGTTCGGAGCACCTGGTCAATGGTGCCGGCGCTCATCATGTTTACCTTGATGGTCTCGTCCCCCTTGATGACTGCGCTGGGGGTCGTCCGAGAGAAAGAAACGGGTTCCATTTACAATATTTACAGCTCAACCGTCACCCGATTCGAATTTCTCGCTGGCAAGCTACTCCCTTATGTGGCGATCTCCTCGGTGAATGCCGGGGTCCTATGGATCATCGCCACTCAATGGTTCGAAGTGCCGTTTAAGGGCAGCGTGCCATTCTTTCTCGCCGCCTCGTTGGTGTTTGTCCTCAGCAGTACCGGTATCGGCCTGCTCGTGTCTCTCCTGGTGCGCACTCAGATAGCCGCCCTGATCGTCACAATGATTGTGAGTATTATCCCGACAGTCCTGTATTCCGGCCTGATCGTTCCCGTCTCCTCCCTTAGTTCCGGCTCACAGATCCAGGCCCATCTGTTTCCAGGGATGTACTACACCAACATCGTCCGCGGAGCGTTTCTCAAAGGGGTAGGTCTCGAGGTGCTTTGGATGGACGTGTTGGCCCTGGCTGTGTACGCCGCCATTTTGCGGATCGCGGGGCATCAGCTCTTTACAAAGAGACCGCGATCATGAAGTCTGTGTTGGAAACCCGGTCACAACGCGCCATCGTGTGGTGGCGTCGTTTGCTCGTGATGACTCGAAAAGAGATGCTTCAGTTGTCCCGAGATATCCCGATCGGGGTGCTCCTCGTGTACTCTTTCACGCTGGCCGTATACCTCACTGGCAACGGCATCCGGTCACAACTGCAGAATGCCACCCTTCTGGTGCGGGATGCCGACCACAGCTTCTCGTCGCGCGAACTCATTCACAAGTTCCAGGCCCCCTTCTTCCGTCTGGAAGGTGAGATCGCTGATCCTCAAGAAGGTCTTCGCTGGCTGGACCAGGGCAAGGCGATGGCGGTCTTGGAGATCCCACCGCGGTTTCATGAGCAGCTCGGGAGAGGTGAGCCCACGGCAGTGCAGCTGTTAGTCGACACGACCAACTCGCCGCAAGGTCTCTCCGCTGCGAGCTATGCTGCGCGCATCGTCGCACAGTTCGGACAGGAAACCGCGCTGGTGCGAGTCGCGGACACAGAGGAGTCGTCACAGAATCTTCCGGTGATCATGAGCGAACATCGAGTCTGGTACAATCCGGACCAGAAGGACACCTGGTTCGAGTCTATCTCGCATCTCCTCCGCCAGATCACGATCTTTGCGATTCTGCTTCCCGCGGCCGCTATGGTTCGCGAAAAGGAACGGGGTACTGTAGAGCAACTCCTGGTCTCTCCGTTGACGCCGTTTCAGATCATGTTACCAAAGGTTTTGGCCATGACGGTGGTGATCCTGTGTGCCACGGCGGTCGCGTTGTTCGGAGTGATGCGGCCTGCGTTCGGGGTGCCGATCAAAGGAAGCGTCGTGTTGTTCTTCGGCCTCACGGCCCTGTTCGTCTTTACCACTGCCGGCATGGGCTTGGCTGCCGCGACATTGACGAGGAATCAGGCGCAGGTGGGGATGATGACGTTGCTCGTGGTCGCTCCCATGTTGTTGCTGTCAGGCCTCGTGGCACCGATGGAAGCCATGCCGGCGTGGGCCCAGGACCTCATGATCTTGTCGCCGCTCCGATATTTCATCGAGATTGCACACGGCATTCTGTTGAAGGGGGTTGGTTTGAGCATCCTGTGGGACTCAGTCCTCGCGATGGCATTGCTCGGGAGCGGGCTGTTCGGATTCGGCATGTGGCAGTTCCGGCGACAGTTTGAGTAACGGAGTGTGGCCATGAACAAAAAAATTTCATTCTCCATCTGGTACATCTTCCTCGCGATCTGGGCGGTCATTCTCGTCCACGATTTTATTCATGCGGTCCAGAAGGTTGAGGAACTGCCGTACAGCGAATTCAAGGCGCTGGTTGCATCCGGCAAAGTGGCGGAAGTGTCAGTGACCGCTCAGAAAGTATCCGGCAAGCTAAAGCCGGAAGGGGAGACGAAGGAGGAGAAATTATTTACTTCTGTCCGGGTTGAAGATCCGGATCTGACGAGGGATCTGACGGCCCATGGCGTCAAGGTCACCGGCGTGATTGAGAGCACGTTTTTCCGCGATGTGCTGTCCTGGCTGCTGCCGGTCGTCGTGTTCATCGGGATCTGGTACTTTATCTTTCAACGGTTGGGCCAGGCCCAGGGTGGCTTCATGCGAGTGGGGCAGTCCAAGGCCAAGATCTATATGGAGAAGGACATCAAGGTAACCTTCGCCGACGTGGCTGGCGTGGACGAGGCGAAGGAGGAACTCCGCGAAGTCATCGAATTCTTGAAGACGCCCGAGAAGTTTACAAAACTCGGCGGAAAGATCCCCAAGGGAATCTTATTGGTCGGTCCACCGGGAACAGGAAAAACGCTACTGGCCCGGGCTGTGGCAGGCGAAGCCGCCGTGCCGTTTTTCAGCATCAGCGGGTCGGAATTCGTGGAGATGTTCGTGGGTGTCGGCGCGGCCCGAGTGCGGGATCTGTTCGAGCAGGCGAAGGGCAGAGCCCCTTGCATTATCTTTATCGATGAGCTGGACGCGTTGGGCAAAGCGCGTGGGATGGGGCCGATGGCTCACGAAGAGCGGGAGCAGACGTTGAATCAATTGCTGGTGGAAATGGACGGATTCGATCCCCGCACCGGCGTGATCCTCATGGCCGCTACCAATCGACCTGAAATTTTGGACCCGGCGCTGTTACGGGCTGGCCGGTTCGATCGACACGTGCTCGTTGATCGTCCGGACAAGATCGGTCGTCTGGCCATTCTGCGGGTTCATGCCAAGCAAGTCACGCTCGCGTCGGACACCGATCTGGAGACCATCGCAGCGATGACACCTGGGTTCTCCGGCGCCGATCTCGCGAACGTCATCAACGAGGCTGCGCTGTTGGCGGTCCGGCGGGGAAGAGACCAAGTGGGGCTGTCCGAATTACAAGAGGCGGTCGAGCGCGTGATCGCCGGTCTGGAGAAGAAGAATCGTGTCCTGAACAAGATGGAGAAGGAACGGGTCGCCTACCATGAGACCGGCCACGCGATCGTGGCCTTGTCACTCCCGGGAGCCGATACGGTACAGAAGATTTCGATCATTCCTCGTGGGATCGCCGCGCTCGGGTACACCCTCCAACTGCCGACGGAGGATCGATTTCTCATGACGAAAACCGAACTGGAACAGAAGATCGCAGTGCTGCTCGGCGGACGGATCGCCGAGGAGTTGATCTTCGGCGAGGCGTCCACCGGCGCGCAGAACGATCTCGTGAAGGCCACCGACATTGCGAAGAGTATGGTGAAGGCCTATGGAATGAGCGAGAAGCTCGGCATGATCACCCTGGAGCGTGAACGCCAGCCAGCGTTCATGCAGATTCAGGTGCCTTCGGAGAAAGGTGACTACTCCGAGGAGACCGCCCGTGAAATTGATTGTGAAATCCGTCGCATCATTGAAGACCAATACGAACACGTCAAGCGCCTCTTGGCTGAAAAGAAGAATGCGCTCATTGAAGGAGCAAAGGTGCTGCTCGAACGAGAGGTAATCACCGGCGGCGACCTCAAGGCCATCCTGGAAAAATACTAGCTCCTGGGTGGTTCTCCATGTGTTCAGGGTTGCGTGTGTGCGCCGGGTGCGTTAAGACCGGCTCAAAAGTTCGATGAAGTCGTCGTTTAAAACCGGTTTGAGTTTTGGTCTTACCTCCGGCGTGATTACGACGTTGGGGTTGATGGTAGGACTCCACTCGGGTACTCACTCGCGAGCCGTGGTGATCGGCGGTATTCTGACAATCGCGATTGCTGATGCCATGTCGGATGCCTTGGGTATGCACATTGCGGAGGAGTCAAAGAATAGCGGTTCCACCAGCGAGATTTGGGAATCGACCATCGCAACCTTCGTCGCCAAACTGATCATCGCGCTGACGTTCGTGTTTCCGGTGTTCTTTCTCCCGCTTTCAACGGCGATTATCATGAATGTCGCATGGGGGCTCTTGCTCCTGGCGATCCTCAGCTTCGCCCTTGCCCGTGCCCAGAACATCGCCCCATGGAAGGTAATCGGTGAGCATGTGGTAATCGGTATTGCCGTCGTGGGGATAACCCACGCTCTGGGAGACTGGATTCGAGCGACGCTGACTTGAGAAAGACCTCATGGACCAGGCGAGACCCACGCGCAATCCCCTTGTTGCGTACCTGTCGATGGAAATCGGGTTGGATCCTGCCATGCCGACCTATGCAGGAGGACTGGGCGTGCTCGCCGGCGACACGATCCGGTCCGCCGCAGATTTGGACATCCCGATGGTGGCTGTCTCACTGGTCCACCGGCGTGGCTATTTCTATCAGCGTCTCGATACACAAGGCTGGCAGACCGAAGAGCCGGTTGCCTGGCCGATCAATGATTTTTTGAAGCCGGTGGATCATCGTGTGACAGTGGAGATTGAAGATCGTCTTGTGCAGGTCCGGGCCTGGACCTGCCGCGTCAAGGGTGAGTCTGGAGGCGATGTGCCCGTGTATTTCCTCGACACGGACGTGAGCGACAATCAATCGTGGGATCGGACATTGACGGACGTGTTGTATGGGGGAGACGATCATTATCGACTCTGTCAGGAGGTGGTCCTGGGATTTGGCGGTTATCGCCTGCTCAAGGCGCTGGGATACGCCGATGTACGACGGTTTCATCTGAATGAAGGGCATGCCGCCTTGCTCGTGCTGGCATTGCTGGAAGACATGCTGGCATCTCGTGCCCAGGGTGACGTGGTTCCAAGCGATCTCATCGAGGCGGCGCGCGAACGATGTGTCTTCACCACCCATACGCCGGTACCGACCGGACACGACCAATTTCCCGATGACCTGGCCCGCCGTGTGCTTGGCCCGCGCCGCTGTGGCTGGCTCCAGGCCTGTGGGCAGGATAATCAACTCAACATGACCAAGCTTGCGTTGCGTGGTTCCCGCTACGTCAACGGAGTAGCGATGAAGCACGGCGAGGTGTCGCACAACCATTTCCCCGGCTATCCGATTCACTCCATCACCAATGGTGTCCATGTAGCGACATGGGCAGCCCCCTCGTTTCAACACCTTTACGATCGACATCTTCCGGATTGGCGCCGCGATCAACTCTCGCTCCGCTATGCCATCAGTATTCCTGCGTCGGAGATCTGGGAGGCTCATCTCGAAGCGAAAGGCGCCTTGATCGAGTATGTAAATCGAGAAACAAATGCGGGGTTCGAGCACGACGTCCTGACCATCGGCTTCGCGCGACGGGCAACCGCCTATAAGCGCGTGGATCTGATTGTCCGGGATGTCGAACGACTCAAGGCCATCGCCCAACGGATTGGGCGGTTCCAACTCGTGTTCGCCGGGAAGGCCCATCCGCGCGATCAGGTCGGCAAGCAACTGGTCCATCATATTGTTGAGATCAGCGCTGCGCTCCGGGGCGTCATCCCCGTGTCCTACCTCAGCAACTATGACATGAGCCTGGCCAAGCTGTTGTGTTCCGGTGTCGATGTATGGCTCAACACGCCGCTTCCTCCGATGGAGGCGTCGGGAACCAGCGGGATGAAGGCAGCGATGAACGGAGTTCCGAGCCTCAGTGTACTCGACGGCTGGTGGATTGAGGGTCACGTAGAAGACATAACCGGCTGGTCGATCGGTGACCGAGTCGACTCGTCCGAATCGAGTGGTGACCTGGATACCAAACACGCGGCGGAACTCTATCGAAAACTCGAACAGAAGGTTGTCCCGTGTTTTTATCAGGGCCGCGAGCGCTTCATGGAGATCATGCGCCATACGATCGCGTTGAACGGCGCATTCTTCAATTCTCAGCGCATGCTGGCACAGTACCTGCACAATGCCTACCGACTGGTTGGTGAATATCTGCGGCTCGGCTGAGTTCGGAGAGGGAACCGATGACCGATCGTGAAGCTCAGGCGGAGTCGAATCTCGACCAGACGTACCACCATCTCCTGACGCTCTGGACGTCCGGTGTGCGGGATTATCACTCAATGCTGTCCGATTACTTGACGGCCAACTCGATTTTTGTCGCCGTCATCGGGCTACTCGTCTCACGGGAATCATTGGCGCTGCCGTTCACGCTCCTGATCCTGCTCCTCTGCATCTTCGGGATTCTCTTGTCACTCCAAATGGCGATCGTGCTCGGCCGTTTTTCGGGCCAGAATGCCCTATGGGAATGGGAACTTCGAGGAATAGAACGACGCCCGGGCTGGCGTGCACAAAAACTTTTAATGAGCCTCCATCAACTGCATGAAACCAGGCAGGCTATTGAAGATCCAGGCAACGAGCCTCCGGTATTTCAACCGAACTGGGCTTTCCGCCAACATCGGCAATGGTGGGGGCATCGGGCTGTCAGCTTCCCATGGTTCTTCGGATCGGTGTATGGCTTGTTCCTGATCTGGACGCTGACCCAGCTATTTCGGCAAATGGCGAATAGCCCATAGGGAACGATAAAGAAGAAAATCTCATCTGTGGCATCTTGCATCAGTCGTAGTTTTTCGGCTGGGGTCTTTCTCGCCACCTTTCATCTGCTCTCTCCTCATCTGGTGTGGTCATGGCTTCTAACCGATTGGTGTAGTTGATGTTCTTTCACCTTTCCTTCTGCCTGACCGTGGCATATCGCTCGCAACTGCTGCCAATGAGGTTCAGCCAGGGAGGTCTTCAATAATGCGACGCACGATGGTTCTTATCTGTGTGGTGTTTGGAATGGCGGGTCTTGGGTTTGCCGGAGGACCAGGGTTGAAGGACCTCCCCGTCTCTGCAAAAGAGCGAGATGCGGTGAGCGGCCGGGAAATCTATGCCAATACCTGCATCCGTTGCCATGGGATCGATGGAAAGGGCGCAATGGGTATCAAACTCACCCCGCCTCCGGCTGACCTCACGTCGGATGGTGTACAGAACCGACTGGATGCCAGTCTCTTCAAGCGCATTCACGATGGCAAAGCGAACACGGCTATGGGGGCTTGGAAATACTCCCTGTCGGACGATGAGATTTGGGATGTGCTGGCCTACATCAGGACCTTGAAAGAACATTAGCTGTCGACCGTGAGCGTTCAGCTGTTAGCACAAGCCTGTGATGTAGATGAGCGGAGCCGACGACTCGAAAAAGCTGAATCCATTGCTCTGGCGATGAATCATATTTATCAGACGACAGATTTCTAACCAGGAGGCTGATGGCTGAAAGCCGTAGGCTGATAGCATCACATCGAAGGAGGAAACGCCATGAAATGCAACGTTGGAGGAATTGAGCGGCCGATTCGGATCGTGTTGGGAATCGTACTCCTGGGGGTCGGGGCTTTCGCGGGATTGCCGGTCGTGGCGACGACTGTACTACTCGTGGTCGGGACGATCGCCTTGGTCACCGGAGCGATCGGTTATTGTCCTGCTTGGGCCTTGTTGGGCTTCAATACCTGCCCAACGAATACCCTGCGCAAGGTCTAAGGGAGGATTGCAAGTATGAACGGAGCTGGCCTGATCGTTGCCGCTGGGATCAGCCTGGTCGGGCTCTCCGCCTGCCATCCACCCCCACCGCCGGAGCCTGTGGTAACGCAACAGGCGGTAGTTGAAATGGTAGAAGCGGATTTCCTTGCCAGCGCCGGGCCTCCTGCGCAACACGTGACATAAGGCGGAGAAACAGTCTTCCTCTGTGGGCAGCACGTGGGGGCCCGTGATCGAACTTGTGCCGGATCGAAGGGAATCATCAGCGACGTCATTTACGGATGCGAAGCGGATACCACTGTGTAGGCAGGCAAGGTGACCAACGTGCAGCATCGTCTCTATCCCGAGGGCAGAGGCCTACGTTCATTGCGACGCCATCGTGAGTAATTGTGTTCCGTGACGAAAGGCTCAAGAATGAACCGTCTCACAGGGATCCTGGTCTTCACGCTCGCAGTACTTCTCAATGGCTGTGTGGACTCACAGAATGCCTCCCGGCGCGAGGAATTTCCCGCGAGACGGACTTCGTCATCGCTCGATGCGATCTTTTCCCCGCCTTCTCCTGAAACCATTCCCGGCGATCAGCGAGGAGAGCAGATTCGCCTCGGGTATCAGATCGTCGTCCATACGCAGGACTATGCTGCGGCATATGTGGGAAATAAATTGAACTGCACGAATTGTCATCTGGACGCGGGCTTGGACCCGAATGCGGCGTCGTTCGTGGGGCTCAGTCGCGTCTATCCTGAATACCGGGCTCGCGTTGCCCGTGTCATGACCTTGGCCGACCGAGTGAATGAATGTTTTGAGCGGAATTTGAACGGAAAGCCGCTCCCCCCGGATAGTTCAAAACTCCAAGCGGTCGTCGCCTACATCGATTGGTTATCTGAGAATGTTCCGGTTGGAAGCGTAATCCAGTGGCGGGGAGTACCGCGGATTCAAACGGCGCGATCGCCTGATCCCGTCAACGGAAAGAAGGTGTTCGGTACTCGCTGTGTATTCTGCCACGGAGCGGATGGGGAGGGGACGATGATCGCGCCACCGGTGTGGGGAACAAAATCCTATACCATTGCGTCAGAGATGGCGCGTAACAGCGTGGCCGCCTCGTTCATCAAAGCGAATATGCCGCGCACGAGAGGATGGGCGCTCTCCGACGACGAAGCCTACGATGTCGCCGCATATATCAATAGCCAGCCTCGGCCGGATCGCAGCGAGAAGGTTCAGGACTGGCCGCAGGGAGGAAGGCCCCAGGATGCGCCCTATTGAAAATGGTGATGGGGCATCGCCATCGGGTGTCCAAGCAGAGGGAGATGTCATGACGATCCATGTGGCTTTCCATAGCGGAACACGGTATGACGTGACCAGTGGACGCCACAAAGTGGTGACCGATCAACCGGTGGTTGACGGCGGTCAGGATGCCGGAATGAGTCCGGTCGAACTCTTTGTCGGCTCCATCGCAAGCTGCGTCGGCTATTTCGTCGGGCGGTTCTGTGCACGGCATGGCATCCCCCGCGACGGCCTGTCGGTGGAAGCTGAGTGGGAGACGGCGGAGAATCCGCATCGGGTTGGGCGAATCACTCTCGCGATTCATCTCCCCCATCGGCTCACGCCGGACCAGAAGGAACGGTTGTTGAAAGTCGCACACGGTTGCACGGTTCATCAATCAATTGCGGTCGCGCCGACCGTCGCGATCCATTTAAATCCTCAGAACAATACGGTGACGCGTTCATGAACGCCACAGGATCTGCCGCACCAACGTCGCGCCGATCGATGCTCAAGACGCTGCTTCAAGGTCTCGGGCTTGGCTTGGTCATGCCGAACCTTCACCGTTCAGCCAATGCCGGCAACGAAAGCGCCGGGACGAGGGAGACCGCATCTCTCACCGTCAGGGTCACACATCCACTCGACGCCGAAACACCGGTTCGCGAGTTCACCTCATTTCTAACCCCGACTTCCCGTTTCTTCGTCCGGAGTCATTTCGGGCCGCCGCCGCCCGAGGCTATCTCCCAGGCCAATTGGAGATTACGGGTGGGTGGCTTGGTCGAGCAATCACGCGAGTTCACGCTGAAAGATTTACGTCACATGGAATCTGTAACCATCACGGCAGTGGTTCAATGTAGCGGTAACGGCCGTGCTCATCATCGTCCCAAAGTTCCAGGAGTGCAATGGGATCGCGGGGCCGTCGGGAATGCGCAATGGACTGGTGTGCGGTTACACGATGTGCTTGGGCAGGCAGGAATAAAGGAGCAGGCGCATCACGTGCAGTTCCTAGGAGCTGATCGACCGGTCGTCGACTCAGTGCCGCTGTTCGTCCGCAGCATCCCGCTTAACAAGGCGCTTCATCCGGACACGATTCTCGCCTACGAGATGAACGGGCGCCCCCTGCCGCTGTTGCATGGGGCACCGCTCAGGGTGATCACGCCGGGGTGGATGGCGGATTCATGCACGAAGTGGTTGACCGATATTACGGTCCAGACGGAGGAGGCAAAGGGGTATTACATGCAAACTGCCTATCGCGTGCCGACAAGGCCTGTGGAACCCGGCACATCCTCGAGCGGACCATCGACACCGGTGGAAAAGATGATCGTGAAGTCACTTGTTGCTGCGCCGCAAGAGGGTGAAACCGTGAAGGCAGGTTCCATCACGATTCAAGGTGTGGCCTGGAGCGGTGAGGCGAAGGTGGTGAAGGTCGAGGTGTCGATCGACGAGGGAAAAACCTGGGAGCCGGCTCGCTTGGTCGGCGAGGATCAACCGTACGCCTGGAGACAATGGCAATTGATCTGGAACGCGAAGACAGCCGGAACGTTCCCTATTCTCTGTCGTGCGACCGATGAGCGCGGAGACGTGCAGCCGGCCACGAGTCCGTGGAATCCAAGCGGGTTTCTGTGGAATGGATGGGATCGAGTCACGGTAACGGTGACAGAAGCATGAACCGTCAGGCGTCAGGCATAAGGCGAGGGGGAGCTGTTCTCTTCATGATCAGCGCGCTTCTTGGTCTCGCCGTCATAACGTCGGCGGAAGAAGAGAACTTGGCTACGGTGAGCGTGTCGCTGGCGCCACGTGCGGAAGGATTGATCCTCGCTCGCTGTTCCGTCTGCCACAGCGCGGATCTCATCGTGCAACAGCGATTGCCGCTGGTGCGATGGGAAGCCACGGTCGAGAAAATGAGGCATTGGGGCGCAGAAATATCCAAGGATGAAGCCGAGTTGCTGGTGCGGTATCTGTCCGCCCGCTACCATCCGGGCGCCCCGGACCGAGTGCCGCCGCTCAACCATGAAATCGGGAAAACGGAGCCGCTCACGCAAGAGCCGGCTGCTGGAGGACGGATGGTCGGCGTGGCGGCAAGAGGTGCAGACATTTTTGCTCACAATTGCCAAGCCTGTCATGGGACCGGAGCCATGGGAGGTATGGGTCCGAAGCTGGCGAAGAATCCGATTCTTACGCAGGAGGATCTGTTTTGGGAAACCGTGTTGCATGGGCGGGGGCCAATGCCTGCTTGGGGGTCCGTCCTCAATCAGCAGGAAATTGCCGATATTCATGCCTGGTTATTATCACAATAACGCCTTGATGAGGGTGCTACAGATGAAGGAAGCCGTCATGAATGTGAGGAAAGGGGTAGTCATCGGAGGCGCGCTGCTGCTATTGGTGGGGGTGATCTCAGCTCCGCGTCTGTTGTTCGGGAGCGATCAGACCCGGGCGAAGGAATTGATTCAGCAGGCCTGCGTTCAGTGTCATCGATTGGAAGGCCAGGCAGAGTCACGCTTCAATCTTAGAGCGCCGGACCTGATCTGGGCAGGCAGTAAGTATCAACGGTCTTGGTTGATTCGGTGGCTGACCGGAAAAGAAGCGACTCTCTATGCCAAAGGGTATCGATGGGATCTCAGTGAAACGGCAGTCAAACATCCCGTCGTGGCGGATTCGGATGCAGAAGCCATTGCGGATTATTTCGAGAAGAACAACAAAGATCCCCGGGTGAAAGTCGGCGCGTTCGACGTCTCGAAGGTGACCAAGTTCGAGGCCGCGTTCGGCGGCGTGGCCTATAAAGCGCACGCCTGCCTTGGCTGTCACACAATCGAGGAAAATGGGAAGCTGATCGGCGGGCAGCAGAGTGCTGCCTTGCAGAATGCGGGCCAGCGGTACAACATGGACTGGCTCTACCGTTTTGGGCAGAACCCGCAGGACTTCATCATCCACACTGGTGAATTTCTGGCCGATGCGACGGATCCGCAATTGCGGGCTGTGATCGGATATCTTGCCGCGCAGGACGTGCCGGACTTCAAATATTACGAGCCCTGGACGGCGCCGGAGTTTGGCAAGGCCAGCGTCGGTCGGGGCAAGGTCATCTACAAAGAGTATTGTGCGCAGTGTCACGGGTTTACCGGCAAGGGTGACGGTCCGGCTGCGGCGACGCTGGAGCCGAAACCGGCGATCCATGCCAATATCAACTTCAGCGAGGTGCCGACGGAATATCTCTACAACATGATCAATTACGGCGGTGCAGCGATGGGGAAATCCGCGAACATGCCCTATTGGCGTTTGACCATCGACCAACAGGGAGTCGCCGATGTCATGGCGTATCTGAAAGCGACCTTCAAAGGACCACGTTAACGGTATGCCAAAGTGGGTCGTTGCAGAACGGGATGACAGAATCGCCTTTTACCGGGGAAACCGTAAGGCTGTGAGGGTGGCAGTGCGGGTGTTGGTCGCGACGTCGCTGTTCGTTGGTTTCGTTGTTGCTCCCGTACCGGCTGCCGAGCAACACATGATGCAGCCGCGGGTGCCGGCCGACAAGCTTGCAGAGGCGCGCACTCTCACGAGTCCGTTGCCAGACTCCCCCGACGTCGTCGAAAAAGGGAAGGTCCTCTATAACGGCAAAGGTACCTGCTTCAACTGCCACGGCAAGGACGGAATGGGAAACGGTCCGGCTGCGACCGGGCTCGACCCAGCCCCGAGAAACTTCCACCACCATGGATTCTGGCGGCATCGCACCGAAGGCGAAATCTTCTGGGTGATCAAGAACGGCTCGCCCGGCACCAGCATGATCGGATTCGTCGGCCAGCTCACGGATGAGGAAATTTGGGCCATCATCCAGTACGAGCGTAGCTTCGCAGGAGCGCAGGGACCGGGTCACGGGATGGGTCATAGGGGCCCTCATCGATCAGGTGGCATAGAACCAAGGAATGGAGGGTGTTGCGCCGGTCCGGACATCACTCCGTGAGCTAGTCGCACCCTTAATGCGGAACTCCACTGTCGCCTTTTGCACCAGGCTTCATTCTTGATCAGGCCTGGAATGCCCCAGAACTTTATTCTTCACCGCGAAGCCCTTCTCTAAGATCTCGTCAAATCTCAATAAATGCTCGCTTTGTCACTCCTGCTTTGTGGCATAGACCTCGCTTTTCAGCAACACGGGAATTATCCCAATCAAGGAGGATGAATCATGGAGAGTCAGGACGCCAAATGTTCAACACAGGCCATCGCCCTCGCGTTTCTCGGTGGTGCCATCGCCGGAGCGGTGGCCGGTATTCTTCTCGCGCCGAAATCGGGCGAGGAAACGCGCCGAGCGCTGAAGGGGTATGCCAGAAAGGCCGAGGACGAGGTCATCGAAAAGGCCAAGGAGGCTCGAGCCGCTCTCGATGAAATGATCGAACGAGGGAAACATTTTGTCGCGGAAAAACGAGCTGATGTCGACGCGGCCGTCATGGCCGGTAAACAGGCCATGAAAGAGAAGATGGATACGTGCTGTAGTTAATGAGGATGCACCGTGCTATCCATTCGCTTTCATGGCCGAGGCGGGCAGGGGGCGAAGACTGCCAGTCGGATTCTTGGAACCGCAGCTTTTCTGGAAGGATATCAGGCACAGGATTCTCCGATCTACGGGGCTGAGCGCCGGGGCGCGCCGATGTATGCGTTTACGCGGATTGCGAAAGAGCCGATTCGCGAGCGGGGATTCATCGTCAGTCCCGATCTAGTCGTGGTCGCAGATGCGTCGCTCATCCCAGATCCTGCCGCCCGCGTGTCGGAGGGTGTCGACGAAGGAACGGCCCTGTTCGTCAATTCTCCACTCAGTCCCAAACAAATACGGGCTCAGACCGCTCTTTACGGTCGTCTCTCGACATTGGACCTCAACCAGATGGCGCTTGAGCATTTTGGCAAGCGAGGAGCGATCAGCGCCTTGCTTGGAGCCATAGCCGGACGACTCGTCGGACTTCGTAGGGAATCAATCCAAGAGGCGATCGCGCGGGAATTGAGTGAGCTCGGTCTTGCCGCATCGGACATCGAGAGTAATCAAGCGGTAGGGCTTCGCTCCTATGAAGCAGTGCCGGTCATCTCTATTGACAGAAGTGCGCGCCAGCCTGCAGCTCTGGCGAAGCTATGGGCTCCGGCGTATGAATCACCGACGAGAGGAACCGCCAGTATTACGGCCGGACCTAATTCTGCTATCCGCTCGATGAGCGGGTGGCGGACATTCCGTCCGGTCTTGCGGCCGGACCTCTGCAATGGCTGCTGGCTCTGTTTTGCCAACTGTCCGGAAGGAGCAATTACGATCAAACCGGATGGCAAGCCCGCCATCTACTATCCGCACTGTAAAGGCTGTCTTGATTGCGTCGAAGTCTGTCCGACCGACGCAATGACCGTGGAACGGGAAACGAATGTAGGCTGAACGGTCTATTTGGTTTGTCTTGTTTCCTTGGTCTGAGGAACGAAATAAGCCAGACATCGAAAGAAACCGGACCAACGAAATGAACCAAATAAACCAAACAACCCAGACAAACTAGATGAACCAGACACACCAGATGATGACCGGCAATCTCGCAGCAGCCTGGGGAGCTCGTCTGTCCGACGTGGACTATGTCCCGGCGTTTCCGATCACTCCGCAAACGGAAATCGTCGAAGCTCTTTCCAAGTGGTGCGGGGACGGATCACTCAATGCCCGCTTCATCACGCTCGATTCGGAACATTCGATGATGACTGCGGCAGGAGCGGCGGCGGCAACTGGTGCGCGCGTGTTTACCGCGACGTCGAGCCAAGGCCTGCTTCACGCCTTCGAGGTGCTCTACACGGTGGTGGGATGGCGGGTGCCGTTCGTGCTGGTGAACGTGTCCCGCGCGCTGGCGTCGCCGATCACCCTGGAGCCGGACCACAATGACGTCCTGGCAGCGAGAGATTCCGGTTTTCTACAGATCCATGCTGAAACCTGTCAGGAAGTGGTGGACTCCATCATTATGGCGTACCGCATCGCTGAAGACCAGCGGGTCTGTCTGCCCGTCATGGTGAATCTGGACGGATTTTATCTTTCCTTCACGCGCGAGCCGGTCATCCTACCTGATCCACAGATGGTGCAGGCTTTCCTGCCGCCGTTCCGTCCGGCTCATCTGGGGTTCAAAGCGTCGGTCCCTCACGCGCTCGGGACGGCAGTGCTCGGCGGATCGACTTACAGTTACTTCCGTCACCAAATCCATCTCGCTTCAATGAACGCGCTTCAAGTGCATGAAGAGGCGGCTACGGACTTCGAACGGCTCTGTGGCCGTCGCTACGACCTGGTGGAAGGCTACCGTCTTGATGAGGCAGAGGATGTCCTCGTCATGACCAACGCCTTTGCGAGCAAAGGGAAGGCAGCGGTCGACGCGGCGAGGGGACAGGGCCGCCGTGTGGGATTGCTTCGGTTGCGTGTGATCCGTCCCTGGCCGACCACTGCGATCCAGCAGGCGCTGCAAGGCCGCCGGGCCGTGGCTGTGTTGGATCAAAATCTGTCACCGGGGCAGGGCGGTATTCTGTTTCAGGAGATTTCAGCCTGTCTTTACCACGAAGCCTTGCGGCCGAGAGCACTTTGTTCATTCATCGGGGGTCTGGGAGGAAAGAATCTGTCCGAGGGAGAATTCCAAGCGATCTTCGAACAAACAGCGGATGCCGGAGTCCGGGGGAAAGGGATCGGACCGGTGTTGCTCTATACCGAAAGCGAGCATCGAGAGATAGAACAGCTCCAGTACCTCGCGCACGAACTCAAAACTGGCAGGTGAGATGCAGCATGGCTTGGGAGCCACATATCTTCAAAGAGTTGCATCAGATTCCTCGAGAAGAGCATGTGTTTCCTGGCACACCGCTCTGCGCTGGCTGTGGAGGACTCGAATCGTTGCGGCTTGCGTCCAAGGTGCTCGGCAGCCGTGTCGTTTACGTCAATGCAGCAGGCTGCTTCACCAACCTGGCGGCCTTCCCTTTCACGCCGCTCGATGCGTCCTGGCTCTACACAACGATGGGATCAGCACCGGCCGGGGCACAGGGTGTTCGCGATGCTCTCGATGTGTTGATTGCCAAAGGGCGATTGCCGAAGGAAGAAGATGTCAAAGTGGTGGTGTTGGGCGGAGACGGATCGACCTACGACATGGCGCTTTCATCGACATCAGGGGCCATTAGCAGGAAGTTGGATTTTTATTATTTCTGTTACGACAACGAAGCCTACGGCAACACAGGGGTTCAGCTCAGCCCTGCCACCCCGTATGGTGCTAGAACCGCCACCTCACCCTGTGCGGTGCAACACCCCGCCGGCACCACTCAGGAAAAGAAAGACATTTTCGAAATCTGGCGTGCACATCAGCCTCCGTACATGGCGACTGTGTCGCCTCGTTTTCCACTCGACCTCGAAGAGAAATTTCTGCGCGCGGCGAGCTATCCCGGTCCCAAACTTTTCCTGGCGTTCGCGGCATGTCCGACAGGATGGGTATTTGATGCAGCCTATACTCCTGATGTGGCGAGATTGGCGGTGGAGTGCGGACTGTGGCCATTGAAAGAAGCGATTAATGGCAACGTGGTGCATACCTACATGCCTACACTCCAACCTGTCGAAGATTATCTCAAACTCCAAGGTCGGTTCCGCCATCTCTTCGAGCCGATCGTGCAGACGGAAGTCATCGTGCACATCCAGACTCGAATAAATACGTACTGGGACAGGGTAAAAAAAGCTGAACAGACGGCCTGACGGAGCTAACGTATTGATTTCATTCAAAGAGCTTAAAAATGTCTCGAATGTCGTCTCTACCATTATATAGAGGGAATCTGGTCCTCCTGGGAGGAGCGGTTCTAACGGCCTTTTCTAGCATGTTATCAGCTGGTTGTACCCAGGTCGCGCACCACCGCGCCGAGGAGCGGCCCAACCCCATTTCAACGCCTGAGACCAGGCATACGATTCCGCTGTCGCCATCGGATACGAAAGTACATCGCGCGGTCATGTTGCAACATCTGGAAACAATCCAGGCAATTGTGAACGCCCTGGTCGAAGAGGACTATGAATTGGCGAAAGGTCTAACCGAATCCCACCTAGGTTTCTTCATGCACCGACAGGCGATGGCTCAACAGCGACCGGAACAGTTTCCTCCCGAATATCACGATTTGGCCTTGGCACACCACGAAGCAGCGGAGGAGTTGGCACGCATCATTCCTACCAAGGACATGAAGCAGATTTTGCCGCGGTTCAATGATCTTTTGAAGGCCTGCGTGGCTTGTCACCTGGAGTACAAGGTAAGGGAGGGTGCGTGAGGTGTATTACCGGAAACCGTCTCTCGTGAAGCGAATCTTGATTGATCTGGTGAGAGGCAAGAGGGACTGGGTAAGGGCCAGCAAAGCCCGCTCTTTCCAAGTCCTCCCGCCCCTGGCCCAGAGCGTTGTGCCCGCTAAACGAGATACGAGCGACGAGGGACGTACCTGGTATAGGCTTTCAGCCATACGCCATATGCTCTTGGCTTTACATGAAGGGGGACACAATGAGTGAGCTGAACACGATTCTCAAGTTTTACGAACAGGACCACGATCGGCTGGATGAGTTGTTCAAGACCTACCAAAAATTGAAGCGGTCTGACTTCGCACAGGCCAAGGAAGCCTTTGAGCAATTCAAAAGCGGCCTGCAGCGGCACATCGTGTGGGAGGAAGATCTCCTGTTCCCTTTGTGGGAAGACAAAACCGGCATCTCCGGAGCTGGGCCGACCGTTGTCATGAGAGCAGAGCATCGTCAGATCGGGCAGCAGCTCGAAGCCATTCATGACAAAGTGGCGGGGCAGAACCGTGACAGCGATCAAGAAGAGCAGGCACTCTTGAACGTTCTCGGCTCCCACAACATGAAAGAAGAACGGATCCTCTATCCGGCGATTGATCAGGTGATTGAGGAGAAAGAGCGTGAGATACTCTTTCGACGTATGGCCAACATTCCGGAAGAACGGTACAAGGTGTGTTGTGGTCATGAGCCGGTCTGACATGGGCGCTTCCCAGCGGGGGTTGATCTTTGTGATGCTCTTTGAAACGGGGGTGGCAGCGCTGAACGTTTCCACCTTCCTCGTTCCGCCTGCGCAGGCCGTGGCGGTTGATCATGCTGTCCCCTCAGAGGCCGGGACTCGCGACATGGGAAGCCAACCGATGAATCCCCACAGTGATCTTATCTTTCGTGCGACGGGAGCGACATCGTGCCAGGATTGTCATCAGGTCGGAAAGAGCGGCATTCTGATCCCCCAGCCGACCGACAATGATCTCGTGCGGACCCTTCGAGAAAAAGCAAAGGGTATCCACGGACCTGGACGCTTCGCGGATTGCCTTCGTTGCCACGCCGGGGGACGCAAGGGAGTCGAAAACTATTAACCATGACACCTGTGTTGCGGCGTCTCACAACGATCGCTGTTTTGATGATTGCCGCGGTTGCCGGCGCGCTTTTATTCGAAGCATCTCTGAGTATCGGAACTCCATCACCGTTCGCTCATACGAGACAGGGGCACCTCCTAGGCTGGATAGGTTTCGGAGTCATCCTGTTGGTGTTCGTCTACCCGATCAAGAAGCGGATGAGTCGAAACCACCGGTGGCCTCGCGGCTGGTTTCAAGTCCACATGGTGGCCGGCATGGTCGGTCCGTTGCTGATCCTTCTTCATTCAGGCGCACATGTGCAGGCGATGGTGCCCCTCCTTGCATTGGCGGCGATGCTGGTGGTCGTCGTCAGTGGAATCGTAGGACAGGGTGTCCATTATCTCGCGTTAAGGACCCTCAACGACCAGCGACGGCAACTCCGCGAAGAGGGATTGTCCCTCAACGAAGTCGATCTACGTCTGCACCGGATGGCAGCGCAGGAGGAGGCATTCCGCCTATGGCAATCGATCCATGCGCCGATGACGCTGATGTTCCTCGTGCTCACGGCGATACATGTGATCGGGTCGCTGTACTTTGGTGGATTGTGAACAATGCCATATCTGCCCCTGCCAAGAACCGCTGTACCGGTCGTCGCGATGGCGACGCTGGTTCTTGTCATCTGGCTTGCCTGGGGGTCGTTTCGCGATCCAGAAACCTTGTGGGCCCCCGGAGATTTGAGCCGTTATCATGCGGATGTGGCTCGATGCACAAACTGTCACGAGCCATTTCGCGGGCCTGCCAGCGGCAAATGCATCGTGTGCCATTCGGAGGCGCGCTTCGTAGAGCGGTCGAAACCGTCAGTCGGAGTCTTTCACCAGGAAGTCATCAGACAGCAGAAAACCTGTTTGGCCTGCCATACGGAACATCGGGGAGCTCTTGCGCAGATCACCTCCAGCGCGATGTCCAATCCACACGGAGAGTTTATTTTCCGTGCGACAGGAACCAGTTCTTGCACCGCCTGCCACGAGTTTGGCACCGAGTTCGGCGTCCGTCCAACCCTGCTCGACAACCCCACGGTCCGTCGTGTATTGGAGAAAGGCGGCGGCGCGCACCGCCTGGGGAGGATGGCCAACTGCCTGAAGTGTCATACCGCCGGTCAATATGAGATCGAGACGAATGGGCGGTCGACAGAATACGGGCGATGAGCCCGGCAGGCTGATCTCTAGAGGGAGATAATGCAAAGCGTCGGTGCGGTGACATTGCCCAAGAAACCTATCGATGACCGCAATCCGATCGGAGTCATCGCCAAGGTGCATGGCCCGGTCGTCGACATTTCATGCGATCGTCTTCCTCCTATGCACCAAGCGTTGTGTGCAGCGATGGATCATGAGACATACACCTTCGAGGTCTATCAGCACCTCGATGAGCGACACGTGCGCGCCATCACGTTACATCGAACGGGCGGACTTCGTCGCGGCATGCTCGTGTTCGACACAGGAGCACCGGTGCACGTTCCCGTAGCGACTGATTGCCTCGGTCGAGTCTTGAACCTATTTGGTGAGCCCTTGGATGGGGGGCCGCCGCTGGAAGTCAGTGAGTTCCGTAACATTTTGGCCAGGCCAGCCTCCTTGCACGAAACGAAAGCCACGAGTGGAATTCTGGAGACAGGCATTAAGGTGATGGACCTGCTCTTTCCTTTTATCAGAGGGGGGAAGACGGGATTATTTGGCGGTGCTGGAATTGGAAAGACTGTACTCCTCACGGAGTTCATGCATGCCATCGTGGCGCTACATCGTGGAGTATCCGTGTTCGCCGGGGTAGGGGAACGGATTCGGGAGGGACATGAACTCTGGAATGAGATGCAGAAAGCCGGAGTCATGCCGCAGACGACGCTGATCTTCGGCCAGATGGACGAATCTCCAGGCGTTCGGTTCCGAGTGGGGGCGGCGGCCGTGACCTACGCAGAATATTTCCGCGACACGCTCCAGAAGGATGTGCTGTTTCTCATGGACAACGTCTTTCGGTTTGTTCAGGCGGGGAGTGAAATCTCCGGTCTGTTGGGACGGATGCCGGCAACGGTAGGATACCAGCCGACTTTGATAACGGAGATTGCGGAGCTGCAAGACCGCATTATCTCCACCACCAAGGGTGCCATCACTTCTGTGCAAGCTGTATATGTTCCGGCTGACGATATGACCGACCCCGCCGTCAGCGGCATTCTCAATCACCTCGACACGCTGGTAATCTTAACCCGCGACCAGGCCAGCAAAGGAATTTATCCGGCTGTCGACCCTCTGCAATCCACGAGCAAGCTGATGGATCGTCAGACATTGGGAGATCGACACTATCGGATCGCGGAAGGGGTAAGGGAACATCTTGCGAGATATCGTGAACTCGAAGATATCCTCACCATGCTGGGCATCGAAGAACTGTCTGAGACCGACCGACGCATCGTGCTCCGCGCCAGGAAACTCCAGCGGTATCTGACCCAACCGTTCCATGTCACTACGGAACTGACGGGGATACAAGGCGTCACGGTGCCTTTGGCCGACACGCTCCTCGATTGTGAGGCGTTCTTGCGGGGGGAGTACGACGATGTGCCAGAAGATAAATGTTACCTCCGTGGCTCGATGAAGGGCGTGCGAGCATGAAGACCTTTGTTCTCCATCTGCAGGATGCGACACACTACGAGCAGATCGACAAGGTCGTGAGTTTCGTGGGCCAGGATGACTCGGGCCTGTTCGGAATTCTCGGCGATCATGAACGGATGATGACGGTACTCGCGTTCGGACTAGCTCGCTATCGGACCATGGATGAGCGGTGGCACTTTCTGGCTGTGCCGCGCGGCCTCCTCTATTTTGTCGACAATAATCTCTATGTGAGTGCGCGACGATGCATCGGAGACGACGAGTATGCGCGCATCAGTCAGGCGCTCGAGGAACAGCTGGTCGAGGAAGAGACCGAGTTGCGGAGTATCAAAGAGAGTGTGCATCGGTTGGAAGAAGAAATGTTCAAACGACTCTGGCGAATGGGCCGTGGGGAGCACCCTGCGTCATGAAGAGCGAGAACCAATTGAAAGAAGAAGTGGCCAAACAGATTCGCCGCATGAAGCAAGCGGAACATGATCGGCCCACCCTTCTGAGGCAGACCGTCTATCTCGGCACCCTGGGCTTGTTGTTTGTCGTGCCCGTCATCGTCGGTGCCTATGTGGGCCGGTGGCTGGATGGTCTGACAGCAGGGTATTCGATGCGCTGGACACTCAGTCTGATCATCCTCGGGGTGGGAGTTGGCGGGCTGAGTGTTTATTTGAATGTCAAGGAGTAACAGATGGGATCGGTTGATCTGTTGAAAGGGACAACGGTACAGCTGGGACCGGTGATCCTGACGGAACCGGTCCTCACCACATGGGGGATCATGTTTGCACTTGGTCTGGGGTCTTGGATAGTCACCAGGAAATTACGGCTCGATCCTGGGCCGGTCCAAGTGGTGTTGGAAGGACTGCTCAGTGCGGCGGATGAGGCGATTCGGAGTATGCTGCCCGCACAGGCGAGACGCCTTCTACCGTTCATCGCGACTCTCTGGCTCTTTATCATCGTGGCCAACCTGTCGGGAGTAATCCCTGGTGTGAATGCTCCAACCAGTAACCTATCGACGACGGCGGCATTGGCCATCATTGTATTTTTGTCGGTACACTGGTTTGGTATCCGTTCAGAGGGGGTCAGAGTGTATCTACGACACTATCTGGCTCCCATGCCACTCATGCTCCCGTTCCACCTTATGAGCGAACTCACGCGGACGATGGCCCTTGCCATCCGGCTGTTCGGCAACATGATGAGCCTCGAAATGACGGCGCTGTTGGTACTTCTTGTGGCGGGCTTTCTGGTGCCGATTCCGTTGTTGATGTTGCACATCATCGAAGCAGTCATCCAGGCCTATATCTTCGGCATGCTCGCCTTAATCTATATTGCAGGCGCCATTCACTCACAACAATCGCGACAACCTCAAGCACAGGAGTGACCATGCGTGACATGAGTTGGTTTGCCCTCGCCTCGACAGTCGCCGCCGCCTTGGCCATCGCCGTCGGAACCATGATTCCGGCAATGGCGATGGGACGCGCCATCAGTCAGGCGTTGGAAGCGCTGGCGCGGCAGCCTGAAGCAGAGCGCTCGATTACGCGGGCTCTGTTCATCGGCCTGGCCATGATTGAATCATTAGCGATCTACTGTCTGGTCATCGTCCTGATCATTTTATTCAGAAACCCGTTACTCGAGTACATGCTCAAACCATGACCGTCAGGTGTCGAGTGCGGCACATCTCTGTGCCGGTGATGAGCTGCGGAGGATGAGTCGTGGAGCTAGACTGGACGACGTTCATACTCGAACTGATCAACTTTCTGGTCCTCATGTGGATCCTCAACCGGTTTCTCTATAAACCGGTGATGAACGTGATTGCCCAGCGCAAGGCGGCCATCCAAAGGACGCTGTCGGATGCACAGGTGACCAGAAGCGATGCACAGGCGTTACAAACCCAATATGAAAATCGCCTCGAAGAATGGGAACAGGAGCGGGAGAAGGCTCGCGCGCAGCTGCGCGAGGAGATCACCGCCGAACGGAGCCGGTTGCTGGAAGATCTGCGTGCGGAGCTCAGTCAGGAACGGGAAAAAGCGGCAGTCGTCGAACAACGGCGTATGAAAGAGTTCATGCAGCAGACCGAGGTAACGGCGATCGCGCAAGGGAGCACGTTTGCGAGCCGACTTCTGTCTCGTCTCAGAGGACCGGAGCTGGAACGGAAGATTGTCGACATGGTCATGCAGGATCTTCCCCACCTGCCTGATGCCCAGAGACAAGTCATCCGGTCGACGCCGATCGGGATGGGACTCACGATGAAAGTCACGAGCGCGTATCCGCTCGACAAGGCCCAGAGAGAAGTCATCAGTAAGGCCTGTCGAACGTTGGCGGGACAGGATGTGTCCTGCGAGTTTCTCGAAGACAGGGATCTGATCGCCGGACTACGGATCAGCGTTGGTTCCTGGGTGCTCCGTGCCAACGTGCAGGATGAACTGAGGTTCTTTACCGAATCGCGGACTCATGCCTAGTCAACCGATGATATCGAATCAGTTGCTGGCGAGTCAGGCCGACTGGCTGCGCCAGTACCGATTTGGCCTGCGGGTGTCCGAACAAGGAACCGTTGTGGCGCTCGGGGATGGCGTAGCCTGGATCGAGGGACTACCATCCGCCGCGATGGATGAAATCCTGGATCTGGAAGACGGCAGTCGGGCGATGGTATTCCAGCTGGAAGAGAGTCTCGTCGGCGCGATTCTCCTTGAGCAAACCAACCGACTGACTGCCGGGACGATCGCGCGCCTGTCTGGGCGGCGGATGGGCATTCCCACCGGGGATGCTTTGATCGGACGGGTCATTGATCCCTTAGGCAGCCCACTCGACGGCTTGGACCAGCCGGACTGTTCGTCCAATCGTCCGCTCGACATTCTCTCGCCGCCGATCACGGTGCGCGACTTTGTCCACAAGCCTCTGTATACGGGCAACAAAATTGTGGACACGTTGATTCCCATCGGCAAGGGTCAACGTCAATTACTGATCGGCGACAACGCCTTGGGGAAAAGCTCCCTCGCCGTAGACACCGTCATCAATCAGCGAGGCCAAGGGGTGCGGTGTGTCTATGTCATGGTCGGGCAAAAGCGATCCAGCGTGGTCGATACGATCGAAACTCTGCGGCAGAACGGCGCACTGGACCATACCGCCGTCGTCGTTGCGGAGGCGACATCGTTGCCTGGGCTCAAATTCCTTGCTCCGTTTGCGGGCTGTGCCGTCGCTGAAACCTGGATGTGGCAGGGCCATGACACGCTGGTGATTTACGACGATCTGACGACGCATGCGGAGGCCTACCGCGAACTTTCGCTGCTGCTGCATCGTCCTCCTGGACGGGAGGCCTACCCCGGTGACATCTTCTTCCTCCACTCCCGTCTCCTCGAACGCTCGACCTGCCTCGCCGCGGCGCAGGGAGGCGGCAGTATGACGGCTTTACCGATCGTAGAGACGAAGGAGGGTGAAATCGCCGCCTATATTCCGACCAATCTGATTTCGATTACCGACGGCCAGATTTATTTCGATAAACGTCTCTTCGCATCGGGTATCCTGCCCGCCATCGATGTGACCAAATCCGTGTCACGTGTCGGGGGAAAGGGGCAGCATCCGCGAATCAAGGAAAAAGCGGGACGGATGAAGCTCGACTACCTCCAATATCTCGAGTTGGAAGTCTTCACCCGATTCGGATCGCGTCTTGAGGCCTCGATGGAAGCAAAGATCGTACGAGGCCGGGTCTTGCGGGAATTGCTGAAACAGGATCGACTATGCCCTCTGCCTATTACATTTCATCTGGCCTGGCTGACCGCGTTTAACCACGGCCTATTCGACAAGGTCCTTCCGGAGTCGACCGCTGCCTTGCTCGATTCTCTGGCCACGCGCGTGAGAGACAGTGACCTGACTCTGGACAGTCGCGACGAGGAATGGACAGAAGCTGTGGACCATTGGCTCAAGGAGCACAAGTCCGTATGAGCAAACGTCGTGACATCGAGGGCCATATCCGCTCGCTCGGTGAGATCAGCGATATCATGGGGGCCATGAAAAACCTTGCGGTCATGGAGACGCAGAAGGTGACGCGGCTCTTGTCCGCGCAAGAACGGGTGGTGTCAAGCATGCACGCGGCGGGGACTGACTTCCTCACGTTTTACCCGGAGGTCTTTCCGCGGGTGGAGGAGGGCAGGCTTCTACTCCTTGTTATCGGTTCGGAGCGAGGCTTTTGTGGCGAGTACAATGACAAGTTGCTCGCACATGTTGAAGAACGGCTGCGGGTGGCACGCGACAAGGAGCCAGTTCTCTTCACCGTCGGGCGAAAGCTGGCAGCGCGAATGTCGGACAAGCGGACCGTCGCGGTCTCCATCGAGGGAGCGTCCGTCGCGGAGGAAGTCCAATCAGTGATGATTCAAGTGATGGACCACGTGCATCAGCTGCAGAGGCAGGACACATCAGGCCGACCGCTCACAATAACGGTTGTCTCACATGTTTCCGAATCAGCCGGTGTAAACACCCAAATTCTCAGACCCTTCGAGACGTCTCCTGGCCAAACGACTCGTTTCAAGGGGTCGCCGCTCTTGAATCTTCCGCCACATGTGTTTTTGGCTGAGTTAGTCGATCTCTACCTGTTTTCCCTCCTGCACAAGATTTTTTACAGTGCCCTCCTGGCTGAGAATCGGGCTCGGGTATCCCATCTCGAAGGCGCGATACAGCGCCTCAAGAAAGAAGCCTCAGAATTGGAACGGAAGCGCAATATGCTCCGGCAGGAAGAGATTACACAAGAGATCGAACTGTTGATGTTGAGTGCGGAACGATTGCGGCAACAATGACACTCCGATTGGATCGATATGAACATGTGCCACCAACGTCCTTTCATTATTCCAGGGAGTAGCTGTGAATTTATCCAATAAATGTATAGCCCAACTGTTGACGTGGTTGATTTGTTTTGGTGGAGTCGCCGTCGTTGTTGAGAAGAGTGCAGCCGCTGCTCCAGATCGAGTTATTCGCGTGTCAGACAAGAAAAGCGAAAGTGGCATGGCTTCCACGCATCCAATCGGCGACAACACCAGGGGGGAGGAACTGTACAAAGCCAGTTGTGTGGTGTGTCACGGCCCACAAGGGACTGGGGGAATCGGGCCTCGATTGGCAGGCAACCCCGTGTTGTCGAACGAGCAAGCCTTCTGGAAAACCGTGTACGAAGGACGACACGTGATGCCGCCATTAAGAGGCGCATTGACTGAGCAGCAGATTGCCGATATTCGGGCCTGGCTGAAAACATTGCATTGATCTTGGAATCTCTCTCAGACAAGACCATGCTGCACCAGGCAAGGTTCTCGGCACGACGCTGCTCAAGGCCTTTATAGAATGACCGCTCGTTGTCATCGGTCTACTTCCGGTTTCGGCCTAAACGTGGATCGACTGAAGAACAAATGATTTAGCCGCTGCGTTCCTACCGATTCAGCGCCAAGTCAAATGGGATCTGTCCGGTACTGCGCTGGGCCTCCTTTGCCAATTTGTCTTCTCTACTGGTAGTCTTGAAGACGGCCAACACTTCCTGTAATCTTTCCACCCTTAGACCAAGTCATGTAACTTGCAAATGTTAAGTGAATTGTCCTGCGTGTGTGCAAGAGGGCATAGGCCGCACATCCAGCAGACTGGTGGAGGTTCAGAGTGAACATTCGGAGGTTCAAGATAATAATCGCCGCTATCGCGGGACTGGCAGCCATCGTCGGGACGTGGGAGCCCATCAAGGCTGAACCTCTAACCGTTGGGGCACCCCCCAGCTTAAGACCGGCGTTCAGCGAAATCCTGCCGATGTTCGAGCGAGAACATGGTGCGGCGGTCCAGATCGTGTACACACCGTCGAAAACGCTTCTTCGAAAAATCGAAAAGGGTGCGCCGATCGATGTCTTTCTGTCGGCAGGAATTGAAGAAGTTGAGTACCTGCACAAGAAGAGACTGACGCTCAACAGCCCGCGGACCTTCGCGCAGACGTCCCTCGTCCTCGTGATGTCGTCGGACTCTTCGGCCACGTTAGAATCCTTTCACGATGCGATGATGAATCGAACCACACGTATTGCTCTCGGCGATCCTCAGACATCCTCATTGGGAGACGTTACGGCCCGGGCGCTGACAAAGCTCTATCCGACGTACAAAAGCCGGTCCCACATCCTCTATGCGCCACATAGCGAGGATATTATGGACCTGATTCGCACGGGCAAGGCGGATGTAGGCCTGGTCTATCGCGTCGATTCGATCAACAGCGGGCTGGTACGCATCAGCGATGAAGCCCCGATCGGAACGCATGTGCCGATTCAGTTCGGGCAAGCGGTAGCGTCGACCTGTCGAGCCTCATTACGGTCTGTCGCGGATCAATTTTCCAATTTCCTGATGACGACTCGTGTACAAAAACTCTTGGTGAAATACGGGTTCGACTCCGCCCCATTGCCTATGAGTCTAACCCCCGTCGAAAGGAAGGAGAGGGTATCATGATCAGGAAAGCTTTAATTTGGATCGCCGTCATCGGTACGATCGCGGCGCTGGCGGTCCCAAACATCTTCGCCGTCGACAAGACATCCGGCACCCCGATGGGGGTTCCTCCCGCAACCGTTGCGGATTATTTGCGGGCAGTCATCATGGCTCACCGGCACTTTTACACGATCCACATTGTCAACCGGCTTCGCCAAGAGCGTATAGTTGATGCGTCAGAAAACTGGAAGGCCACGCACTCATTGCCATTACCAGTGCAGCTCCTCAAGGAGACGAGCGAGATCGCCGAATTGACCGGCCCGAATGTCCGCTACCGCCTGATCAGTCAGTCGCCGATCAATAAGGCCAATGCGCCAAGCACCGAATTCGAGCGGCAGGGTCTTAAAGCAGTACAGGCCCATCCCAATCGACCGTATTCCAGCACCAACGACAGCGGTGGGAAACGCTTGTTCGAAACGGTCTATGCGGACGTAGCTGTCACAACGGCGTGCATCGAATGCCACAATGCACATCCCAACAGCCCTAAAAAGGATTTTAAAGTCGGTGACGTTATGGGAGGACTTGTGATCAGCTTTCCACTGAGCAATCAGTGAGCAGCCAGGCTGATTAGACGGAAGGACAACAGCATCGGTCGAGGTGGCACCTGCTCCGAAATCAGTCCGTATCGGAATGTCCCAAAACCATTCTGAATGGTCATTTGTGAGTCCCAGACATTTCATACAGTTCTGTGTCGCTATGTGATGGTCCAAAATCAAATCTCTTTGGTAACAAGCGCACCCATGAGGGGAAACGTTAGAGGAGGAGTTCATGGAATCAAGAATAACCACAACCAAGTCCTCCATCTGTGCCGTCGTGAGTCTCTGCGTAGGCCTGGTGTTCGGCGATCCTGCCCTTGAGGCCTCGGCGCTGCCTACCGCCGAGGAACTGTTGCAGGCGTTGCAGCTTTCGGATAACGACCAACAGAACATCCGAGAGGGCAAGATTGTCACCTGGTCGACCACTGAAGGATCGGATCGGGAACTTGCCCTCGGCATGGCATTGCTGGCCAAGACAAAACCTGAAAAACTTGTCCCGCTCTTTCGCGAGGCGGCTGCGTTCAAGAACGTCTCCTCGATCACTGGGTATGGCAAGATCGAGGGCGAGGGGACCGTGGCCGACTTCGCAGGGGTAAAGCTGGCTCCAAACGGAGAGAAGGAAGCCCGCCGCTACCTCGAGGCGGAACCGGGCGATGAACTCAATTTAGATACAAAGGAGATTGCGGCCTTTCGGGCGCTGAAGGCCGCCAGCAAGGATGGGGCGGTGTCGATCCCGAAGGTGGAGGCGCTGATCCGCGAAGGGTTGCTGGCCCGCTACCAGGCCTATCATGCAAAGGGGCTGGCCGGCATTGCGCCGTATGCACGCAAGAGCGGACGTCAGACCCTGGCAAGCGACGAACTCTCGATCGCGACCAAGCAATCGAAGCTCGTAGCTAAGTACCTTCCCTCCGTGTACAACGCGCTGCTCAATTATCCGGCCATCAAGTTCAAAGAAGCCGATGAGATCGAGGAGCAGTTTTTCTGGGTGACGATCGAAGTGTTTGGGCGTCCGACCTACGTACTGTCTCACCGCCTGCGTTTCCGAATCGACGAAGCCTTTGTCATCGTGGATCGCCACTACTACGCGAGCCACGATTACAATGCCTTGCAGCAAGGAGCGGTGGCGCTCCCAACGAAGGACGACACTGTTGTGACCTACCTGAGCCGGGTGTCAACTGACCAGGTCGCTGGATTTGGGTCCTCGGCGAAGCATCCTGTGTCTCGTGCCTTGATGGGGCCCTACCTCAAAGATCTGCTTGAAGCGCTTCGGGCGAAGGCCGAGAAGCAGTAGCGGGGTTCTGACTCAGACTGATCGGCAATCAAGAGGGCGAGGCAAGCCAGGTGCAGCGGTGGACAAATGGAACAAGCACTGTACAATGACCGGTGTCGTGACGAACTTGTGTGTGCCTTCCCAAATAAACTATGCTGAGAGGGCGAGGAGAGACCTATGAGCTGTCGCGCGACCTGTCAGCATTCCCCCGCAGCTCAACGTCCTGTCATCTGTGCCAACTGCGGGGTTTCCGATCTGCACACCTTCTATACGTCCACCGACCGAGGGCTTCACCTATGTCCAACATGCTTCGGCTCTTGGGTCGAGCGCGGCCTGGCGAAGGAAGGCGAGCCAAGACTGCTTGAGGAATAGTGTAGAGCCAGATCTGCCTAGCCGTAGCACCACTGTGAGTAAGCCGTGGGTGACGGAAACGACATACCGCACGTCAGTTCATCAGGTGTCGTGTGACGGTGCCAAAATGAGTTGATTTTGATCTATCGGTAGGCCTGCGAGACACACTAGACATTCTCATCCTTCTTGCAGCTTTTTCTGAGGGGTTTTTAGAACCCACCTCGAGACCGGAAGGAAGTGGCCACTATGCCTCGCAGACTCATATTGGACATGTTTGGGATCATCACGAGGACACTCGCGACCAACTGCGCCATGGCTTTCTCCATTGGATCGGTATGAGCGGCTGTGCCACCGAAGTTCCCTCAGTAATGTTAGCCCCCCCTTCGGTGGAAAAGGCCTTAATCGGGAAAACGGAGTAGGAGCTTCTCGCTTGTGCAGCGGTCACCCCTAATGAACGTGCGCTCGGGGATGTAACCCAACTGATGTTTTACAATGAAGCTTCTCTGTTGGAAGAATCGTTCCCGACATCCAAAGGCAGCATACCCCAACCTCATCACGGGTGTCTGGCTCATGTCCAGCTGAGAGAAAGACGTGTCGACAGTATCCACTACCACGCGGTACCACCGAGCCATGCCGGTTACGACCACTGCGACGCCATCTTTGAAACTTGCCTAGGACACTAACCCCTCGGCAGCAGAGCTGAGCACTGTGAGAGGGTCACGCTTCTATCCTCTAGCTAGGATAGTCTGGCTCCATCGCTCAAGGGAGACAAGACCGGAGGCTAGAGTCAACCGAGTTGTCACGATTGCCACGAAGTTCAACCGGCTGGTAGGAGCGTAATAGCTCTGGTGCTGTGCTCATTTTGTGCTCAACTCCACCTCACTCCAGCTCATTCCAGTCTACTCCAACCAAAGTCAGATTTTTCACAAACCTTGGCTGGAGTGGGGTCAAGGAAACGCTTTCCTAAACCGGTGTCCTGTTGGACCAGTTAGCAAAACCTTCTATCATGATGTTGAAACCCGGATTGCGGATTCGCCCCCTCAACGCCGGCCTCGAGTAGTAGGTTACCAACTCGCTGCGGGCTCTTCGGCCGACCGGAAACAGGAACCATCGGTCGGGGGCCGTCTTGGCTCCTAATCAAGGGCAGAAGATTCAGTGGTATTATGACCCGATGGTCAGATTGCTGCTGTTGCTTCTAGTTACACTGCCTCTACTAGTCCGGTGCGCTGCGGTCCCGTCTCCGGAAGAGAAGGCTGCGTCTCTGAATCGGACGATTGAGGAGGCCTCTCGCACCATTGCCAGGAACCCGACGAACGCGCCTGCATATGCCGCCCGGGGCTATGCGAGAGGACAATTGGGCGATTTGCAGGGTGAAGTCACGGATTTGACGCAGGCCATCAAACTGAATCCACGCATCCCCACCTTTTATATGAGTCGCGGCTGGGCGAAAGGGGAGCTGGGCGATCTGCAGGGGGCGGTGGATGATCACACTCGGGCGATCGCGCTCAACCCCTACGATCCCGAACCCTACTATCAACGTGGAGTGACGCAGATTCGAAGAGGGAGGCATGCAACCGGCATCCGGGATTTGACGCTTGCCATCCAGATGAATCCGCAGTATCAGCAGGCGTACCTCAGTCGAGGTGTGGCCAAGTGTGATACGGGGGTGTGTGAAGAAGGACTGGAGGACCTCACCCGTGCCACCCAGCTCGACCCCAGCGATGCAACCGCCTTCATCAGTCGAGGGTGGGCGAAGGGCATCCTGGGGAACTACCGGGGAGAGATCGAGGACACCACGCGAGCGATCGAGCTCAATCGAACCCTTGCTGAGGCCTACGTGAATAGGGGCGCAGCCAAATACCAGAGCGGCGAATACCAGGGAGCCATTGAGGATTCCAGCTTCGCACTGTCGCTCAAGCCGCAGCTAGGGCTTGGTTATTACTATCGAGGGCTCGCCTATCAGGCGATAAACCGGACCGCAGAGGGCCGCATCGATCTCAAGCGGGCACAAGAGCTCTTGCCAGAATCAAAAGACGACATCGCAAAGTTCCTGCAAGACTAGCTGCGTGCTCCAATGGTCCCAAGGGTGTTGAACGAGCACTGACTTTCGCGAAGGCTCGCGAGAAGTCGCTCCTATCCCGCGTTGCCCTTGTGCAAAAATTCCGAAACACAAATGAGCCTCGTTCCTCGAGACCTGGGTCTGTCAACACCAACCTTTCGGTATCAGCACAGCAGAAAGTTGCGGGACCCGCCTGTCGCAGGAGCAGCGGTTTGTTAGACCGCGGGTTTGGGTGAAGTATGATCCAGGCGAATCCTGGCGTCTGCGATCCGGCAGCCTTGGCCAGGCGGGAGGGCAAAGATCGGATTTAGGTCGAGCTCGCTGATCTCTGGGATTTCTTCGACCAGGCGAGAGACTCGCAGCAACACGTCTTCAATGGCTTCAATGTCGGCTGGCGGATGTCCGCGATAGCCTGAAAGCAAGCGATAGCCCTTTATGCCACGGACCATCTCGGTGGCGTCGCGCTCGGTGAGCGGTGTGATGCGGAACTGCACATCGCCAAGAATCTCGACATGAATGCCTCCGAGGCCAAAGGCGATCAAGGGTCCAAACGATGGATCGTTCGCGACCCCGACCATCACCTCGACACCGCCGGTCACCATAGGCTGGACAAGGACTCCCTCCATGGCCTGCAGTTGGTTGCTCTGGACCAGGCTTGTTCTGATTGATTCGAACGCCTTGCGAACCGCCCGTTCATCCACGAGGTTCAACTGAACCCCGCCGATTTCTGTCTTATGCACGATCTGATGCGAAGCCAGCTTCACGGCCACCGGATAACCAATCTTCTTGGCCAAGGCCGCCGCCTCATCGGCTGTTCTTGCGACTCCGCCGGATTGGACGGGCAGCCTCATCGAGTTCAACAGGCTTCTGGTCTCCTCCGTCGTGAGCCAGCCCGCTCCTCGTTGGGCTAGGGCGGTTACACAGATCTGCCTTGCGGCAGACAGCTCCAGATCGTCGAAGTCGGGAACCATGCCGACGGATTGTTGACGCCACTCCGCATAGGTCGCTGCTTTGCTGATGACGAAGGCGGGACTTTCCGGCAGGGAATAGGTTGGGATCGTTTCCGTGGGAAAGGAAAATTCCCGACCCAAGTCGCCTTCCGCCATCCAACCGATAAGCACGGGTTTACTCTTGGGCCCTGTCTTTCGCCCATTCTCTATTCCTGCCTTGATGCCCTGAGCGATTCCCGCCGTGTCGACTACGGTCACGGATATATAGAGGATGATCAATGCATCGACTTCGTCCGACGCCAGTATCGTTTCGATCACCTTGGCATATTGCTCGGGTGTAGCCGACGCGATGAGATCGATGGGATTGTTCAGGGCAGCGGCCGAAGGAAGAAAGCCCGCGAGTGATGCCTTCGTGCCGGAGGACAGCTCCGGAACAACCAAGCCTCCTGCCTCGCACGCATCGGTGCAGAGAATGGCCGGTCCTCCCGCATTCGTGATGATGCCCACGCGACGTCCGGACGGCAATGGTTGTGCGGCCAGACCGCTGGCCAACTCCAACATCTCGTCGAGCGTCTCAGCGCGAATCACGCCGGCCTGACGAAACATGGCCTCGACGGCCACATCGCTGGCGGCAAGCGCCGCCGTGTGGGAACTGGCGGCGCGTCGTCCGGATTGCGACCGGCCGGCCTTCACGGCCACGATTGGTTTGCGACGACTCACACGTCGCGCGATGCGAGCGAACCGGCGAGGATTACCGAAGGATTCCACATAGAGGAGGATGACGTCTGTGGCCGGGTCTTCCTCCCAATATTGCAGGAGATCGTTGGTCGAGACGTCGGCCTTGTTTCCCACGCTGACAAAGGATGAGATTCCCAGATAGAAACGGCGCGCTCCGGCAAGGGTGGCGATACCGAGGGCACCACTTTGCGACGACATCGCGACGCGCCCGGGGAGAGGAAACTGTGAGGTGAAGGTGGCATTGAGCTGTACGGTTGGATCTGTGTTCATCAAGCCGAAGCAATTCGGGCCGACCATGCGCATGCCGTGCTGACGGACCTTTTCTAGCAATCGGTTCTGGAGCGCTGCCCCCGTCGCTCCCACTTCGGCAAAGCCGGCCGTAATGACCACTACCGCTCGAATGCCCTTCTCCGCACAATTGTCGACCACCGAGAGCACCTTGTCCCAGGGCACGGCAACGATGGCCAGTTCGATCGGTTCCGGGACCGATCGTAAGGATGGGTACGTGCGGACTCCGGCGATCTCCGCAGCGTTCGGATTCACCGGATAAACAGATCCTCGAAACTGATTCGTCACCAGCGCATCCAGCAGGCGAAATCCGATGCTCTTCTGATCGCGTGATGCGCCGATGACGGCCACGGACTGCGGGTGGAAGAACGGTCGAAGCGAGGCGGTGGTAGCGAGCCGCTCCCGTACCTCCGCACGGGTGACGGTTGTCTCCGTGGGAATCAGCGACAACTCAACTTCCATGTCGTCGCCTTCATAGCCCTCATGGGCTGTAAACCCGGATTCTCGGAACACTTCGCGCATCGCGAGATTCTCCGCATGGGTCACAGCCCATAAGCGGGTAAACCTGTGACGGATGGCCTCTAAGGCGAGACGTTCGAGGAGCAACGTGCCCAAGCCCTTGCCGTGAAACCCGTCGTCGACGGCCATCGCCACCTCAGCCGTATGTGAGTCCTTCGCCCAGTAGGAGCCGGCTGCAATCATGCGCAGGGTGCCTTCCCAAAACCGTGTCACGATGAGCGTGAGTTGCGAGCGGGGATTGGTCGAATTACACAGAGCCGCGATGATGTCGGCGGGCGGCGTGCTCTCAGAGAAAAACCGGTGCCGTCTCGATTCCGGCGATAAACGGTCCACGAACTGTTGCATCATGCCCGCGTCGGTCGGTTCGGACGGTCGAATCGTCGCAGTCGTTCCATCGCGAAGAATGAGCGAACCCGACTCAACACGATCGGACCTCAGGGGCGGAATATAGAGAGGACGAAAGTGCTTCACATTGAGCCTATCTAAGGTGCCAGCCAGGCGGGCTTCACCAAAAGCACGAGTCCCAGCCCCGCCATCACGGTCCCACTGATTAAATTCAGCCAACGGCCTTCTCGCTCTTGAAGCCGGTAGTGGCTGATCGTGATGACTCCGACTACGAGAACAATGACATCGTCCAACATGTACGCAATATTGTACAGAGCCAGATATCCGTAATAGACCAGCCAGTCAAGCTGTTGCAACGTGAGAATGCGTGTATAAAGAGCCGGTAGTCCCGCCGTACACAATAACTCGACCGCCTGCACGAGCACGGCGAACAGCACTGTTCCGACGAGCGCTGCGGTCATGTTCTCAGCCTGCAAGATCTTCCTGATCCGCTCATACAGGCCGGGTTTCGCCGCCTCGGGGATACCGAGGGAGATGCCGCGTTTGAATGCCCAGAAGTCTTTGATGTGGACCGCTCCGGCGAAGACCCCGATGCCGCCTAGGATCAGTTCCGTGATGCGAGAAAGACCAATGATTAAAAACAAGTTCAGCCAAGCCGCCATGAAGGCGAAGTACGCAACGCCTTCGACGGCCACAAATGTTCCGGCAATGAGCAGCATCTTCATTCGGTTGGCCAGGCTTGCCAACAGGGAGAGCATGAACAACAGCACCCACATCGAACAGGGGTTAAATCCGTCTAGCAAGCCGATCGCGATCGTAAAAAGAGGAAGGCCCAAGTCCCTGACTCGAAGTTCACCGAACCACTTCGTCGGGATTCCCTCAACCGTCGGCTGGGCTACGGCGCTTTGAATACGCTGGTCGAGTTTGGCCCGGACCGCTGCTCCGGTCGTGTTGGATGAGAGAAATCCGACGATCATTTCTGTGCCGATGAGGAATGTGGGAACACCGACGGCGGTCATTCCCCGTTCGATGGTCAACGTGTCAAGGCGTTGCCGCGCGACTGAGTCTTCGGCGATGTCGTAGACGGCGATGTGGAGGGAGGGTCGTTCATGCCGAAGTTCCTCAAGGAAGATCTTCGCTGCCTCGCAGTGGGGGCAGCCAGCGCGGACGAAGACTTCGAGATCCGGGGGGGCTTCACCGGCAGAGACCTGTGTCCCGCCGCACAGGACCACAAACAACAAGGATGTCAGGAGTCCGGCAATGAATCTTTGGAGACCTGGTGGTTGTCGGCACACAATTTGAGGTCTAGCTGACGGCTTCGAACGGCGCCACGGACCTGATGTATGACAGCACGTCCAGCATTTGCTCATCCGTCAGCTTTCCACGAAAACTGTGCATCGGGCTGAACAGCACGCCGTTTGAGATGGCGACGAGGAGTTCCCAATCGGTCTTCGACCGTAGGACCTGCGATGTGAGATTGGCAGGCGGAACGATTAAATCCTTCCAGTCCGGGCCTTTCCCCTCCAGTTTGTCTCCGTGGCAGCGGACACAATGTTGTTGATAAATCGTCTGCCCCGCTTTTGGGTTACCTCGCACCGTTTGTGCCGATACCCATGAGGTCCCGAGGACGACGAGAAGAATGGCGATTGCCGAAACTGTTTCTTTCATCGGATTGACTCCTTTGCAACAGGTCAACGCCATGTGCTTCAGCGAATCACCAGAATGGGGCATGCCACCTGGTGGACAATCGAATGAGACACGCTTCCTAACAGGAAACGTTCCACTCCCGTGCGACCATGTGAAGCCGCCACTACCAAATCCATGGTGCTCGCCTGCTGAGCCACCATGGCTGCCGGTTCTCCCGTGACGGCACGCGTGCTGACCGAATAATGGGCGCCCATCAGCCCCGCTCCGGCCTCTTTGACGAGGTCTTCCGCATACCGCATCGCCGTGCCCGACCAGGCTTGAAACCCGATGATGCTCGCCGGGTCCGCCATTTGAAGGGACGGAACAACCGTGAGCACGGTCAGTGTCACCGGAGCCGTAAATGGGTTCGTCAACAGCCACTTCTTGATCCACCCCGCGTCCTCGCGTCCTTCAATGGCGACGAGCACCTGCCGAATCGGCTTGGCATTTCCCTTCACGATCAAGGTCGAGCAGGGAGCATGACTGAGCACACGATGGGAGACACTGCCGAGCACGACTTCGGTGGCGCGACTTTGCCCGCGCGCACCAACGACGATGAGGTCGGCCGCGACAGTTTTCGCGGCGTTGAGGATGACGTGAGCGGGGCTGCCGATTTCATTCACCCGCCTGACCTTGTCGACACCGGGCGGGAGCATCGATGCTGCGCGGTCGAGGAGTTGTCGCCCTGCATCAACCATCGCGTTGCGGAAATCGTCGTACCCCTGCAAGTTAGCGGCTTCGGCGACGATCGGGTGTTGAAACATCCCAAGGTCGACGCCATGGACCAGCGTGACGTCGCTTGGACGGTACGCGTGAAACGTTTGCGTCACAGCCGTAAAGGCTTGATCTGACCAATCAACGCCGATCGCGACTCTCATCCAGACCTCCTGCCGCTCAGCCTTCTGCGTTCAGCTATCAGCCCAGAAATAGTCCGCTGGCTCCGCATGCACGACAATGACTGGCTGCGTGACATTGGTCACCCAGCATTTCAGAAAAGGGGATGCGGCGCCGTGCCAAACGGCAAGACACGCGGTGATTCCCCGACATTCCCGCGAATGCGCCAGGCCCCGTCCTCGAAGATCAAAAAATGCACTTCTTCATGCCAGCTATCGATCGGGACATAGAGCTTACTCGTTTTGGACACCGCCCACAAATGACCGGTGCAAGTGACTTCCACGACAGCCTGGCTTCCCGATCCGACCTTCGTGATTTTGCTGAAGAGGTGAGTGCTCGCGATCTCACTATACTCGTCGAAGAGGTCCTTCCAGATTTTCCGGACGTCGACCTTTTTGAGTCCGTGATAATTATATTGGGAAGAGTAGAGACTCAGCAGCGTCTCAAGATCGTGAGCCTTCACGGCCTGTTCAGCCCGTTCGAACATCGTGACGATGCTGCTCACCGTCGCATCGTCCGCTTCGATCACGGCACCGGCGGGAACGACAATCTTGGCTTCTGCTGTGCCGAGCCCGCTCACGGAGAGGGCCACGATCATCAGGAAGTCAACGACCCGAAGCACACGGCACTCTCGTCCAGTCATCATCTTCAGCTCTCCTCTCCTGTTGTTGAATCTGAGTCCGGCCAAGGCGTGATTAACGAGTCCATGTGACCCGTGCGAAATCTTCATCCTGTTCGTACTGCAATACCAACTCGCCGTGATAGGCATGCTTTAACGCCTCGCCGATCCGCCGGGGCAGATGGGTATCGGTCGTGGAAATCACCAGACCATCACGTTGCTGTTCAATGGCCATGATTCGAGAGAGGGGGTGCTCCTTCTTTTCTTTCTCCTCCGTGTTTTTCACGACGCCAATGACCTGTTCGTGCTGTTGGTCCTTGAAGGATCCTTTGATAGTGACCAAGCCCTTGGGATACTTGTCTCTCACACGGTGACAAGCGGGGCAGGTGGCCTGCTCCGCCCCTTTGGGTGTGGGGCCCCACATCCAGCGTCCCTTGTGGAATACCGCTCCGCAGTCGGGACAGGCAGTCGGTTCCTTCAGTTTGCCGCGTAGTTTATAGGTGTCATGCTGATATTCCTGGACGGTCCGATCGCGCCGCGTGCTCAAGCCCGCCGCTGTTTTGACTTTTGATGCCATGAATGCTCCTTGCTCGTTTAGGCCGGCGATGAGTGTGTTCGCTCACGCAACGCTTCCTCGGCCAGATTCAAGTATTCCACCACGTCGCGGTCATCGACCTGGGTGAAATCTACATAATGGTTGCCGACCGCCCAGAAGGGGATCGGTGTGGCAAGCACGACCAATTCATCGACTCGTTTCCTACCTTCGGCAATCGTATCCACAGGCCCGACCGGAATGGCCCCGATCAGGCGTCTTGGCTTGAGGTGTCTGATCGCTTCGACCGATGCAAAGAAGGTGGAGCCGGTGGCGATCCCGTCGTCGACAAGAATCACGGTCCGATCCGTAACCGTCGGCATCTTGCGTCCTTGTCGATAAAGATTTTGGCGACGGACGATTTCTTTCTGTTGCCCCTTAACCAGATCCTGAACGTCCGCCCGCGAGAGACAGAACTCGGCCACCGCTGTGGGGTTAAGGTAGACCGTCCCTGTTTCACCCACCGCGCCGAGTGCATATTCCGGATTGCCGGGGGCGCCCAACTTTCGGGTGATAAAGACATCGAGCGGCAGATGCAGCCCCAGACTGAGCTGATAGCCGACGGCGACTCCTCCTCGCGGAAGCGCCAGGATCACGCCGTCCAGATTCTCCCGATAGCGCATCAATTCGGCAGCCAGACGCCGCCCGGCCTCTTCGCGGTTCTGAAAGATCACAGCTATCCTCGCCTCTCAGATTTATCCGGTTGGTCTGGGTTTGTGTCGTTTTCTGGTTTACGTCGTTCCTCGAACTAAAGAAACGAGACAAACCACATAAACCAACCAAACCAGATAGACTTCTCAACCTACATGAGTCCGCTCGTGACACCAACCCCAATCAAGAACATCGCCAAAAGGACCAATGCCCCGATCAACCATCATAAATGACGGTGATGTCTTGTGGTCTCAGGATGCCAGTGAATGTCCCAGGGCACCTCCAGATAATGTGGGTGACGAAACATGGCAACCTCCCTTCGATCAAGGTTGGGGCCGAAGTTCAGATTGAGGTACATCCGATCAGGTTTTCTCGTGTCACCCTAAACCTCAACCTTGACCTTTTCTTGCTCACGCGATCTTGACTTCGATCGCCTTCGGTTTCGCCTTTTCCGACTTAGGCAAGCGCACCTTGAGGACGCCGTCCTTGTACTCGGCGTTAACCTTGGTGCCGTCCGCATCCTCCGGCAGAGTGAAGCTTCGCATAAAGCTACCATAGGCTCGTTCGACGCGATGATACTTCTTGCCTTTTTCTTCCTTCTCGTATTTTCGCTCGCCGCTGATTGTGAGGACGTCGTCGTGCACGTTGATTTTGATCTCCTCTTTCTTCATCTCCGGGATCTCAGCCTTCACGATATACTCTTTGTCGTCTTCCGTGATGTCGACAAGCGGCGACCATTCGGCGACCGCGATCGCCTCCTTCTTGTCGCCACCGGCCGTGGACGGGGCAGGCCCAAAGACAGTGGAGAGGCGTTTCTCCATTTCTTCAAGTTCTTTCCACGGATTCCAACGCCCGAATGGTTCCCATCGTGTCAGTGCAGGCATGGTACTCCCTCCTTCTGGTGTGAAAGAATACTTGCTGTGGCTCCCTTATGAGGACGTGGTCCAGCAAGCGATGACCTCTGTAATTGTGACTCACCATGACGATATGCCGGTTTGGTATTGGCTGTCGCTCAGAGAAAGTGCATCGGTAATGCCACGCGCCAGATATGTCGGAAAAGGGCAGTGTCCCTTGCAGATTCAAGGAGTTGGTCGGATTGGGGGAGGGGTGGCTTGGGAGCAAGCTGTCGCGTTACAGGACAGGACTGCTTTGCGCACTGTGGAATCTTTCAACATTGATGATAAAACACCGGAGACTGCAGGGGCACCGGAGTCAAGGAGAAGGAGGAGATAAGATCGGGGTACTTGAATGGTCTCGCTCTTGTGTAGGTAGTTGAGAAATTATCGTTTTCGCGCCGAGTTGATAAAGGCGGTTGGAATGGGCGCGCTTCCATTTCGCTACTGGTGGAGGAGGGTTTGGGAATGAGACTGATGTGCCCGGTGCTCTAACCGCCTGATCTTCCGTCTGGTTTGTCGATTAAACGAAGGAATCGAGGACCGATAAACTTCTGCTTGCTGCGGTAGGTCCTCTCGACTCTCTACTCTCCGTTGTTCTTTAGCACAAATTTAGCATGTCGACAGGGTGGATGACAGATTGCCAAATGGTTCTTACCGGGGCCCGTGCTATTGATTGGACGGTCTGTGCTGATTAAGGCTGTTGCCATAAACAATTCTCAATTTGATCCTGGCGCACCCCAGAAGACTAGTCCTTGTCTTCAGGGAAAACTGGCCCGATGACTGTCATGCTACCAAGTAAGCAGCGGATCAAGATTCCTGAAGCCCTGGCCCGTTCGACAATGACGGATGAATGATAGGGGATGGCAAGCGGGTTTCTTAACCATTGCTCCAGGGGACGGAAGTATTGTAGTGAGCTTCGATTTATCGCGGCCATGAGATTCACCGAGAGAGGGAATGTATGAGAGCTTGGCCAGGTCGTCCCTATCCACTGGGCGCTACGTGGGATGGCGAGGGGGTGAACTTCGCGCTGTTTTCGGAAAACGCGAGGGCGGTTGAGCTCTGTCTATTCGAGGGAGCGCGGGCTGTCGAAGAGAGCCATCGAATTTGGATCGAGGAACGTACCGATCAGGTCTGGCATCTCTACCTGCCGGAGGTGCGGCCCGGGCAGCATTATGGCTATCGGGTTCATGGCCCCTACGAGCCGGAAGCCGGGCATCGGTTCAATCCGGCCAAGCTCCTGTTGGATCCCTATGCCAAGGCGATTGCCGGAACGATTCAGTGGTCCGACGAGATGTTCGGCTATCGATTAGGCGATCCGCGAACGGACCTCTCGTGTGACCTAGGCAACAATGCGGGTTATGTCCCCAAGTGCGTCGTGCTCGATCAGTCCTTCACGTGGGGCGGAGACCGCTTACTCCGCACACCATGGGACAGGACCGTGATTTATGAAATGCACGTGAAGGGGTTTACCGCACGCCATCCGGATGTTCCGGAGAAGCTTCGCGGGACGTACGCCGGGCTTGTGACACCCGCGGCTATCGAACACCTTCAGCGATTGGGGATCACGGCGGTGGAATTGTTGCCGGTTCATCAATCCGTGGACGACAAGCACTTAGTCGACCGCGGACTCACCAACTATTGGGGGTACAATTCAATCGGATTTTTCGCTCCAGACATCCGCTACGCGACCTCGACGTCCGGGGGACAGCATGTGCAGGAATTCAAGACCATGGTGAAGACGTTGCACAGTGCTGGAATCGAAGTCATCCTCGACGTGGTGTACAACCACACCGCCGAGGGAAACCATCTCGGACCGACGCTCTCGCTTCGGGGGATCGACAACTCGTCATACTATCGCCTCGTGCCCGACCGGCCGCGCTACTACATGGACTACACCGGCTGCGGGAATACGTTGAACGTGCGTCATCCGCGAGTGCTTCAATTCATCATGGACAGTCTGCGCTATTGGGTGCTGGAAATGCACGTGGACGGCTTTCGATTTGACCTAGCATCCGCCCTGGCACGAGAGCTCCACGATGTCGATCGGCTGAGTAGCTTTTTCGACATCATTCATCAGGACCCGGTGCTGTCGCAGGTCAAGCTCATCGCCGAGCCGTGGGATCTCGGTGCAGGTGGATACCAGGTCGGGAACTTTCCTGTCGGCTGGGCCGAATGGAACGGGAGATATCGAGATACGATCCGTCGATACTGGAAGGGTGATGGTGGACAGGTGGCCGAACTGGCCAATCGTCTCTCAGGCAGCAGCGATCTCTATGAGACGAGTGGTCGCCGTCCCTACGCCAGCGTAAATTTCGTGACCGCGCACGACGGATTTACTCTAGAGGATCTCGTGTCCTATAACCAGAAACACAATGAAGCCAATGGGGAACAGAATCGTGATGGCACAGACGACAATTTAAGCTGGAACTGCGGCGCGGAAGGTCCGATCAATAATCCTCGTCTTGTTGAGCTGCGGGAGAGGCAAAAACGCAACATGTTGGTCACCCTGCTGCTCTCTCAAGGGATTCCGATGATCTGTGGAGGTGATGAAATCGGCCGCACGCAGCGCGGGAATAACAATGGCTACTGTCAGGACAACGACATCAGCTGGTTTGACTGGAAGCTCAGCAAAACTCAACAGGCTCTGTTCGATTTTACGAAAAGCCTGATCGCCTTACGACAGCGCCATCCGGTCTTTCGCCGGCGCCGTTTCTTTCAGGGCCGCCGAATCCGGGGTGCGGAGGTGAAGGATATTTCATGGTTTCGGCCCGACGGCAAGGAGATGACGGACGACGACTGGGCACAAGGTTACATTCGATGTCTGGGAATCAGGCTCGCCGGCGATGCGATTCAGGAGACCGATCCGAAAGGGCAGCCGATCGTGGATGAGACGTTCTTGGTGTTGCTGAATGCCCACTATGAGCCGCTGCCCTTCACCTTGCCTGCACATAAACGTGGGTTACGGTGGCAGCCGATACTGGATACGGCTGCGTCCCGCGATCGTCTCAAGGGAGTCAAGATTCTGAAGGCAGGCGAGGGTTACGATCTCGAGGCTCGATCGATTGCGGTCCTCCTCTTGCGGCAAAAGCCATTGTGAGAACGCTCGGATCAGCGATGATTTTGAAGTATCCTTCTGCCTTCGCCCTCGCCATGATCGCCTCAAGATGACCCCGCAGACCGTAGGCGTGGTACAGAACTTCAAGATCGCCCATCACTTCTCCCAGGACTGCCAGGAATGTGTCTCCCTGATCTTTGACCTGGCGCCTCAAGTGGGAGGCTTCGAGCGCCCGGCTCACTGCCAGTAGAAATGTCTCATCCTCGATCGGTTTGGAAAGAACATCATAGGCCCCGGCCTCAATGGCAGCATATGTGGCAACCTGAGTGCGCTGGTCCGTTAGAAGCAGAATCGGAGTGTCTGGACGGAACTTGTGTACGGCCCGCACGAAAGATTCCCCCGACAGCCGAGTCTGGTTCGCATCACAGATGATGACGGTATAGTCGGTCCCTCGGATCCATTCCAAGGCTCCGACCGTCGAGTCCGACATCTCCACCTCGACTTGTTGACGAAGTCGCAAGATCGAAGCCAGCGTCTTTTGCGCAAGTGGATCATCATCGATAATCAAAACAGGACCCTGAAACATGTGTGCGTTCCTCTCCTCAGAACACGTAGCTCGACTACAACACCGGTTGAGTGGACAAAACTAACGTCGGTTGATCATCATTGCCATTATACTCGACCTATCGTCAGTGATGGACAAGCGTCTTCAACCAATATTGAACCTGCGACCTGCTGGTGCAAAGCCTCTCGATTGGGCAGCGCGAGACAACCAGACGTTCATGGTTCCGGTACAGTGTCCGGACGCGACGGATTGCTATCGCGCCAGCATGCGTCGGAGGTACCGGACGCAGCCATCGATCGTTGTGAGCTCAGGGTAGTCCGATTCGGGAACATCGATCTGGAACTGCTTGTGCATGGCGACAATGAAGTTGAGGAAGTCGATAGAATCGATGTCCAGTTGATCGCGAAAACTGACATCCGGTTTCACTGACGCCAGATCTGTTTCCGGAGCGATCTCGCCAAGGAGGCGAAGAACAGTTTGTTTGAGTTCATCCTGCATAAGTGATCGATTCAGAGCCGCCCTGGTTCCTGTAGCAACCGATCGATGGCTGAGAGAAACAGCCCGCCCCGATGGCCGTCGGTCACGCGATGGTCGGCGGACAGGCTCGCGGTCACAACCGGTCTTGAAACGACCTGTCCCTCGACGACCCAGGGGCGTTCCACGATTTTCCCGAGGCCGACCAGGGCCACCTGCGGAGGATAGATCACACCGAAGACGGTTTCCACTCCCTGTTCGCCGAGGCTGGTGACCGTGATCGTTGGATCGGAGAGCTCCGAACTCCGCAATGTTCCTGCTCGGGCCCGCTTTACCACATCCAGAAACCGTTTCATCAGTTCGTCAAGACTGAGCTTGTCCGTGTGATGAATGGCCGGCGCAATAAGGCCTCCTTGCCGAAGGGACACTGCTACTCCAACATGGACGTCGGGGCTCTGAACAGCGGCGCTTCCTTTCCACAATCCATTCAGCTCCGGTACCTGCCGCAGAGCCAGGGCGACTGCCTTAATCAGTAAGACACCGTAGAGCAGCCGATCCGCTACCGATCGCTTGAGGTTTTCGTCTTTGAGCCAGTTCATGGTCCGGCCCATGTCGATGGTGGTGCTGAGGTAGTAATGGGGAATCTCGCGCTTCGATCTGGCCATCGCGGCGGCAATGGTCTGTCGCATCCGGGATTGTCTCTCAGCCGCTGTACCAGGCGCCTCGGCCATGGGCGAGGCGCTAGGGGCAAGGGGTTGCACTTGTTCTTCACCTCTCGTCTCTCGCCTCTTGCCACTCGCCTGTGCGGCCCGGAGCACGTCTTCGCGGACAATGGCTCCGTCCGGTCCGGTACCTCGAAGGGTCGATGGATCGATACCCAGTTCTGCCGCCAATTGTCTCGCGGCCGGCGAGACGCGAAGTCGTGCTGGCTCAGGTGCCGGAGACGGGATGGCCCTTCTCGCGACGGAAGGTGGAGCCTCCACGTGGGGCTTTATCGCAGCCTTGGCCTCGACCTCCACCTTTCCCGCCGGCCTTCCTTCCTCGCGGATGATCGCCATTACAGTGCCGACCGGAATCTTATCCCCAGGTCTTGTGATCAGTCTTTCGACGATGCCTGTATGAAAGGATTCGATCTCGATCGCGGCCTTCTCGGTATCCACTTCGGCAAGGATCTCGCCCTTGACCACCCGGTCACCAACCTTCTTTCTCCATTCGACCAGAGTCCCTTCAGTCATGTCTGATCCGAGAGTGGGCATTAGAAAGTCAGCCATGGTTCAAGCTCCGTGATGCGTGACGAGTAGAAGAAGATTCGATGACAAAGGGTAGAAGAACGCATCCGCGCATGAGCAGTTACACGCAAGCTGGTTCCTCAGATGGTCCGGCCGTAGCCGGAAGATCAGTCCCGGGTCGATCGAATATGCCGTGCTGGACCGTGATATCGCGAAAGACTTGCCGTTTCTTGATCCGCTGGCGTTCTCTTGAACTCAGCAAATCCGCGAGAGTCTTCACGGCATCCACCACAAACCTTCCCTTATTCAACATGACGCACTCGGCCCGCTGACCGGTAGCAGCATCGGTAATTTCAGCTCGTGCGGGCAACCCGCTTTTCGCCAAGCTTTCCAGCACCTGAGTGGCCCAGATCACCGGCACATGGGCGGCTTCACAAAGGCAGAGGATATCTTCCTGGACCAATGCCAGATGCTCAAAACCCACTTCGACCGCGAGGTCGCCGCGCGCAATCATCACGCCGAATCTCGGACGATCCAACCCGGCAAGGAGGAGCTGTGCCAACCGATGGATGGCTTCTCGAATCTCGATCTTAATGACAATTCCCAAATCTGAGCATCCAAGGCCCTCCAAGGCTTGGCGCAAATCTAATAGATCCTGAGGATGGTGTGCGAATGAGAGACCGACCGCCGTCGCATGACGGGCGACAAATTTAAGATCCTCCCGGTCTTGGGCTGTGAAGGCGGGAATGTCGAGGGGCGAGTCCGGAAAATTCAGGCCCTTCTCCGAACGAATGCGGGCCGGGACATCATATGGAGCGATGACTTCAAGTTCCAGGTGTGCCGGATGCAGATTCCGGACGATCGTCGTGATCTTGCCGTCATCGATACACACGCGATGACCCGGTTTCACCATTTCCAACACGGCGGGAAGAGTGCAACTGATTCCTGCCGGCTGTCCTGCGCGTGCTCCGTGGCCGAGACGAGTCGGCTCTCGGTAGAGAACCAATCGGTCTCCTGCCCGCACTCGAATGTCCATGGGTTGAGGCATGATCGGCCCGATTTGAAAACTCGCTCCGCCGGTCGTCACGAGCTCCATTCCTTCTTCGAGGTAGGCTGTCCTCTCCAACCCGACGCGAACCTTCGTGGGACTCACGCGTTCGAGCACATGGAAAACTCGTTCACGACCCCTGGTGTCGGTGAACCGGAGTTTTTCGGCGAGTATGAGGGCCGCGAGACCGCTTTGCCCGGGAAGTGCGATCACAAAGTTCCAAGGGAGGTCCGGTGAACGGAACCGTTGGAATTGCAAGGCTTCTGTGTCAAGAAATCCTTCCAAGATACGAGACGGCCGTCCGTAGGCATCTTTCTCCACAGTGAGCTTGAGTGGCCTGGTCGTGGGCATCAATGGTCCGGTCCGGACCTTCGGTCCGGCAAGATCCATGAACACGCGGCAGCGGCGTCCGATCGCTCGTCCTCGGCTCGCTAACCGTTCCTCTGCATCCCGTACCGAAGCAATGATCATCGCCCATTCATGAGCCGTGTCATGGGCACAATTGACCCTGGCGATATCCATCCCTTCCACGAGAAGTTGCTCGAGCAGTTCAGGTTGCCTGACGACGTCGGGGTCCAGTGTCACCATGATACGGGTGTGGCGACGCGGACGAGGCCGACCCAATAGCGCGGTGCTACGCCGCGAGAGGATGGACTCTGCCTGTGCAAAGTCGGGAAGCATAAGAGGAGTGTCCGTCGGTTCGATCCCCACATGCTGTGCGACCTTCCGGAGGCTATGGAGTACCGAACCCTCGAGCCTTCCCAGCGAAGACAGCCCGCGTCCGGCCAGTTCGAGTTGAAGATCTTGAAGGTCATGCTCGCGCAGCGCCAGGTAAGCGAGGAGATTGTCACAACTGCATTGCGCGTCAGGGTCCGCAAAATGGAACTTGGCTCGAGCCTCAGCGGCCTTCTGTTGAACATCCTGCAAGAGGTCGCCGAGTTCCTGCCGGAGCGAGTCGGGCTCAGCGTCCTGGCGGTTCTCCGAAAACGGACTCATGATCCCTCAATTCGTTTCTCGATAGGGGGCTATTCATCTCGGCCTCGAAACATGTTTCTAACAGTCAGCACGATCTTCTCAGACTGAGGAAGTGCCGCGTCTTCCAAGTGTTTGGCGTAGGGAATCGGAACTTCGACGCTACACACGCGGGCCACCGGGCCATCGAGATCGTAAAAGGCCCCTTACATGATCTGCGCACTGATCTCCGCGGCGAAACTTCCTGTACGCCAGCCTTCATCGATGATGACGGCCCGGTGGGTCCTACTCACGGAGGCGAGAATCGTCGCCCGGTCGAGCGGGCGGAGCACGCGAAGATCGATGACGTCGGCTTCGATTCCTTCCGCGGCAAGGGTGTCGGCTGCCTGCAGCGCTTTCCATAATGAGCCGCCGAACGTGATCAGGCTCACGTCTTTCCCTCGGCGGCGTATAGCTGCGTTCACAATATCGACGGGGAGCGCCCGTTCATCGAGCTCCCCTTCCATAGGGTACAGATAGGCATGCTCGAAGATGAAGACGGGGTCCGGTTCCTTCAAGGCGGTCAAGATCATGCTTCGTGCATCGGTCACGGTCGCAGGGGCGAGGACCTTGATACCCGGAATGTGCGCGTACCACCCTTCGAGACTGTGAGAGTGTTGTGCGGCGACTTGCCGTCCGGCTCCTGTGGCCATGCGCACGACCAAGGGAATGCTGAACTGTCCGCCGGACATGTGACGAATCGTCGCGGCATTGTTGACGATCTGATCCAGCGCCAGCAAACTGAAGTTCACTGTCATCACTTCGACGATGGGTCGCATGCCTCCCAGTGCCGCACCGATGCCGGCACCGACAAAGGTGGATTCGGATAGAGGCGTGTCGCGAATACGCGCAGGGCCGAACTCCTCTAAGAATCCCTTGGTGCAGGCGTAAGTCCCACCGTAACGCCCGACATCCTCTCCCATGAGAAAGACGAGCGGGTTGTTCTGCAATGCCTCGCGGAGTCCGGCACGAACAGCTTCACGGTAGGTGATCTTCATACGAAGACTCCGGCTAGAGGCAAGGGGCGAGAGGTCTGATCATTTGCCCCTCGCCTCGCACCTCTAGCCTGCCGGCTTCGCCGGCGTATACACATCCTTCGTCAAATCTTCTAAGGGCTCCCATGGCCCCGCTTCGGCGAAGGCCATGGCTTCGGCAATTTCGTCCGCAATGGTGGACTCCATCTTCTGCAGATCGGCGTCCTCTAGGGCACCTTGTGCGCGAAGCTGTTGTTCGAACAGGGCAATGGGGTCCCGCTGCTTCCACTGGGCGACTTCGTCCTTGGTTCGATACAGTTCGGCGTCGTACATCGAGTGAGCTCGGAAACGGTACGTGCGGTACTCGATGAAGTAGGGACCACCGCCGTGCCGCACGAGCTCGACGGCTTTTTTGGTCGCTGATTCCACGGCAAGGACGTCCATCCCGTCCACCGCTTCGGCCGGAATGGCGTAGGCATCGGCTTTCCGGGCGATATCGGTCTGCGATTGATGCCGGCCCAGCGCCGTGCCCATCGCATAAAGATTGTTTTCGCAGAGGAAGAGCACCGGCAGTTTCCAGAGCGCAGCCAGATTCATCGACTCGTGGAACTCGCCTTCCGCCACGGCTCCATCACCAAAATAGCAAGCGGTGACCCCCCCTTTATTCCCCCACTTATGAAGGGAGGGAGACAGGGGGGCGAGCTTCTGCGCGAGCGCCAACCCGACGGCGATCGGCAAGCCCCCTCCCACGATCGCGAGTCCTCCGTAGAAGCGGCGCGATGCGTCGAAGAAATGCATCGACCCGCCCCGCCCCCGCGCACAGCCGGTTGCCTTCCCGTAGAGCTCGGCCATCAATGGCCCCATCGGGGTGCCACGGACGAGCGAGTGGCCGTGCTCGCGGTAGGTCGCCACGATGGCGTCATCCGGCGTGAATGCCGGTATGGATCCGACGGCCACCGCTTCTTCTCCGATGTAGAGGTGGAGAAACCCCCGGATCTTTCCGAGGCTATATAGTTCCGCACACTTTTCCTCGAAGCGGCGGATTCGGAGCATCTGGTGGATCAGCGCTAATCCGTGATCGCGATCGACAACGGCGTCCATGTCTTCTCCATACAGCACCGAGCTGTCAGCTATCAGCGTTCAGCTCTCAATGAACTCTCTCTCCGAGGCTAACTGCTGGAAGCTTACAGCTAAATGCTTACCCTTCCAACGTCGAGGTATCACCTTCTGGCAATCCCAATTCTCTGGCTTTCAACAGTCGCCGCATGATCTTGCCGCTCCGCGTCTTCGGCAGGGTCGGCAGGAACGTAATTTCTTTGGGTGCCACGACGGCACCGAGACGGGCACGTGCGAACCCGAGCAATTCGCGGCGGAGGGAGTCGCTGGCCTCGTATCCCTCCTTGAGCGACACAAACGCCTTTACCACTTCCAACGCAACCGGATCCGGTTTGCCGATGACACCGGCTTCCGCGACGGCCTTGTGTTCCATGAGAATGCTTTCCACTTCGAACGGGCCGATCAAATGGCCGGATGTCTTGATGACATCGTCCGCCCGGCCGACGAACCAGTAGTAACCATCCTCATCGCGTTTGGCGAGGTCGCCCGTCAGGTACCAGCCATCGGCGAAACATTTCCGATAGCGTTCCGGCTCATTCCAGTATCCGCGAAACATGGAAGGCCATCCGGGACGAAGGGCCAACTCACCCTGTTCCCCAGGTTTCTCGATCACTTCGACCGCGCCCGAGCTGATCTTCCGCACAATGGCGGCCTCGATGCCGGGCAGCGGTCGGCCCATCGAACCGGGACGAATGTCCATCGCGGCATAGTTGGCGATCATGATCCCGCCGGTTTCAGTCTGCCACCAGTTATCATGGAACGGTTGTCCGAACGCCTCCTGCCCCCAGACGACGGCCTCCGGATTGAGCGGTTCGCCCACGCTGGCGAGAAAGCGGAGATGACGGAGATCGTACTTGCGGACGAGCTCGGCGCCGCCTTTCATCATCATGCGAATGGCTGTGGGGGCTGTATACCAGATCGAAACCCGTTGGTCCTGCAAGATGCGATACCACCGTTCGGCTTCGAACTCCGCTTCATCGACGATACTGGTGATGCCGCTGGTCAGGGGGGCGATGATCCCGTACGAAGTGCCAGTTACCCAACCGGGGTCCGCCGTGCACCAGAATACGTCTTTCTCATGGAAGTCCAGCGCGTACTTGCCGGTCATGTGGTGAGCGACCACTGCTTGGTGGACGTGAATGGCGCCTTTCGGCGTCCCGGTGGTTCCGCTCGTAAAATGAAGCAGCGCCACGTCCTCCGGATCGGTCGGACCGATCGTATAGGACGAACTCGTCCGGTCCATCAGGCTGTGAAAATCAGCCGTGCCCGGGATGGAGGTGGGCTGTCGATCCTCAGCGACGAGTAACACGTGTTCAAGGGTTGGTATGGCGGCGTGAATCGCGGCGACTTTCCGCTGGTAGAGTCCGACCGTGGTTACCAAGACCTTCGCTTGGCCGATGGTCAGACGCGTACGAATCGGATCCGGACCGAAGGCGGAGAACAACGGGCAGAAGATGCTTCGATTCTTCAGGGTCCCAAGCGCGGTGAGGTACAACTCGGGAATGCGTCCGGTGAGGGCAAACACGCGATCGCCTTTTCCCACCCCTAGCTGCGTGAGCACGTTCGCAAAGCGATTCGTCGACTCTTTTAACCGGCGGTACGAATAGTCCTCGATGGTCCCGTCCTTACCGAGCCATCTGAGCGCCAGGTGTGACGCCGACGGTCCGTTGGCATGGCGATCGACCGCTACATGTGCGATGTTCAGACCCTGACTGGCCGAAAGTCCCTCCAATTGCTGTTGAGCCTCTTTCCATGAAAAGTGCGAATAAACCGTCTGATAATCATGGAGATTCGGCACGATGTCCCAGTCTCGACGAGACTTGATGATGGTCGACCACAGCACAGCCCGTCCCTCCATGAGCACGAGTTCTGCAAGGTAGAGACCATGGGGTGCCGACCTGGAATGGCACAATTCTCTTGTGAATCCAGCGGTGTCCGAACTCCACTGTGCTCGTAAGAGCAGGATTGTCTGTGGCAGAAGTCATCAGCGCAGGAACGGCCCCGGTGGAAAATCGCGCCAGCGCGCCGATAAAAGTGGTGATTATGGGAGCGGCTGGCCGGGACTTCCACAACTTCAACGTCTTCTTTCGGGCGAACCCCAGGTATAACGTCGTTGCCTTCACTGCCGCTCAGATTCCAAACATCGCCGGGCGCAACTATCCTCATGAGCTAGCGGGGCCGCTCTACCCGAGCGGCATTCCGATCGTGCCGGAAGACGACTTGGAGTCCGTGATCGTGAAGCATGACGTCGATCAAGTCATCTTTGCTTACAGCGACGTGTCTCACGAAGAGGTCATGCACCGCGCGTCTCGTGCCCTGGCAGCCGGAGCAGACTTCCGTCTCTTGGGCCCCGGTTCGACGATGCTTCGGTCACGAAAGCCGGTCGTATCCATCTGCGCAGTCCGGACGGGAGCAGGGAAGAGTCCGGCCGCTAGAAAGCTTGCCGCATGGTTGAGAGAGCAGGGGCGTCGGATTGCGGTCATTCGTCACCCGATGCCCTATGGGGACTTGGCGCAGCAGGCGGTTCAACGGTTCGCCAATCTGGATGATCTCCAGAAGGCACGCTGCACCATTGAAGAACGGGAAGAGTACGAGCCACACATCAGTCGGGGCGACGTCGTGTTCGCCGGAGTGGACTATGAACGCATTCTCCGTCAGGCTGAATCAGAGGCCGATGTGATCATCTGGGACGGAGGTAATAACGACATCCCCTTTTTCGAGTCGGATTTGGAAATCGTTCTCGTGGACCCGCACCGGGCCGGTCACGAGCGAAGCTACTTTCCCGGAGAGGTCAACCTGCTCCGTGCTGATGTGATCGTCATCACCAAGGTGGATACAGCTGACCCTGCGAAGGTCGAATCAGTTCGCCGGACGATCAGATCCGCCAATCCGAGCGCGCAGATCATCGAATCGACGATGCCGCTGACAGTGGACGATGCCTCGGCGATACTTGGAAAGCGTGTGCTCGTCATCGAAGACGGTCCGACAGTCACCCATGGCGGGATGGCCTATGGTGCCGGCGTGCTAGCAGCCCAGAAGTATGGAGCGGCTGTCTTAAGCGATCCGCGACCGTCTGCGGTCGGCAGCATCCGCGAGACCTTTCGAGCCAACCCACATCTGGATTGCCTCCTGCCCGCGATGGGCTATGGAGCAGAGCAAATTCGCGAACTCGAACAGACGATCAATCGGGTGGACTGTGATCTCGTGCTGATCGCCACCCCAGTGGATTTGCGCCGGCTGATCACCATCAAGCCGCCAAGCTGCCGAGTCCGCTATGAATTTCACGAGGCTAGCGGGAGACTCAAGGAGCTTCTCTTCGGGGCAGTAAAAAAGGCAATGCGGGCATGAATCCTTTTCGGGGATTGTGTCTCACATGGATAACCCAATACTTCAGCAAGGAGGAGGTGTGTCTTTATGGTCAGGATCTCAAAGACGTCCGTTGCTCACCAATCGGATCGCGCCGACCATTGTCATCGCTGCGGAGGGCTTATGGTGCCGGAGCGAGTTTTCGAAATCGGTTCGATCGATTGGCGCTGTGTGAGTTGCGGCGAGCGGATCGACCCGGTCATTCTCGCCCATCGCAAGCAGGAACTCGCACGTGCAGAAGCCGAAAAGCTGTTCGTCGGCCATGGGAAACCCCGCCTGAGTTAAAGCTCGCCCCCGATAGAACGCGGGGGCGTCGGTGCCTTCCGCCCATATCGTGCCAGCCTCGAGTTCCGTTGAGCAGACTGGTGTGTCAACGGGCAGATAACTGTCCGAAAGGACCGGGTCTGCCATGCGGATGATGCTCTATCATCTGGGCGGTAGCCTGCAGGGCAAGACTCAACAGTTCGAGACCGACAGGGTCACATTCGGAACCGATGAAGGCTGTGGCGTTCGGTTCGATGTGTCACGTGACACCTCGGTGCAGCCCATTCACGCGGATCTTGCCGTCGAACACGGCGTCCCGGTTCTTCGCGATCGAACAGGTCAGCGCCTCGTGTTCGTGAACGGTCTCAGACAGGCGGAAGCCGGGTTACGAGACGGCGATCTCATCCAGTTCGGAGAGTCTGGTCCTGAAGTCCGCTTCCGGCTGCCACCAGATGGTGTTCCGACGTCCAAACCGCTGAAGACCATCATGGCGGACAGCCGCGATATCCTGGTCCGAACTCCCCATCCGCGCTATCTGTCACCCTTCTACCTGGCCCGCCACATCCTTGGCGAGATCATGATCCATGCATCGCCTCTCGTCAGGATTGTGGTCGGAGCTGTCTTGCTTGCGCCTGTGATCCTCATCCTGTGGCTCGGCGTCGCACTGTATCTTCAGCAGCAGGCCGGCGTGGCCACACAGCGGCAGATGGTCGAGTTGCTGCGTCAATTGGAAATCAAGCGGGTCACGCAGGCTGAATTGGAACGACGTGTGGAACATGAGCGGCAAGAGGCGGCTGAGCCCCGACGACAGGGAGAAGAACAGATTGCCACACTGACGGCCAAACTGAAGGCCCAAGAAGCCGCACGGGAGTCCCAACGTGAGATTGAAGCGATCCGCCAGCAGCTCAGTGCCATTCGCCAGTCGCAGGGCTTCGCGGAAGATATCGCGCGTCGCTTCGGAGGAAGCATCGGATTGCTGCAAGGCGGATACGGATTCAAGGAAAAGACCACCGGCCGTCCGCTGCGGTATCAAGGACTCGACCAGCTCGGCAACCCGTTTGTGGACAAGGATGGAAATGCACTGGTCACATTGGAAGGCATTGGCCCTCCCGTGATGATTTACTTTGCCGGCACGGCGTTCCTCGTGGATCGTGTCGGGACCGTCGTGACGAATCGTCATATCGTGCGGATGTGGGAAGTGTTCGAGCCGGCTCAACAAGTGATGGCAGCGGGATTCGAACCGGAGCTGACGCTCCTGAGGTTGTTCCTTCCGGAGGAGGAAACGCCGTACCGCCTCAGCGAAGTCACGATCTCCGACCGGGCCGACATCGCCATCCTGCGCACCGATCGCCCTCCTAAGGCCGGCAATCCGGTGACACTGGCCGGTGATGACTCCCCGCGAATCGGGGAGCCGGTGATCATGCTCAGCTATCCCGGTACTGCGGATACCCTGCTCGCGCGGGTCGTCCCTGCGACCAGTCGAGAAATCCTTGCCAAAGCCGGTAATGACTCTGTCAGCTTGGTTGACGAACTCGCGCTGAGGAAGTTGATCCGGCCTTTGGCCACACAGGGACACATCTCCGATGTCACGCCGGAACTGATCACGTATGAAGCGGTTTCTGCGACCGGCAGCAGCGGCGCGCCGATTTTCAATCGGGCAGGGAAGGTCATCGGTGTCAACCAGGCGATGTTGCAACGAATCGGCGGGGTCCACTTCGCACTGCCGGTTCGGTTCGTGAACGAGCTGATCGGTTCACCGGTGCGTCGGAAGCCATGAACCGAGTGAGGGAGGGCCATGCGCATCGTATTGGCTGTTGATGCATCGCCTGATTCCAAGAACGCCGCACAAGTCATCCGACACCTGGCGGAGCCTCCAGTCCTCGACGTGCTCAACGTCGTGGACGAAGACGCCCTCAAACATGCCTATATTTCTCCTACGATGCCAGCCGACTATCTAGAAACCTATCGCCAGGAAGTCACGGAGGTCGCCGGGCGTGTCCTGCACGAGATGAAGACTGAACTCGAACCGTACTGCCGGCACATCAGACTGATCGCCGACAGCGGCGATGCGGCAGAAAGCATCATCCAGACGGCCGAGGAATCGGGGGCCGACCTCGTGATCGTCGGCCAGCGAGGCATGACGGCGACTCCGTCGTTCCTCTTGGGCGGTGTGTCGCAGAAAGTGGCGACCTACGCTCCCTGCTCGGTTCTGGTGGTGAAGGAACCGTTCGCGAGGTTGGAACGGATTCTTGTGGCCGTCGACGGGTCTGAGCCAGCGCACAGGGCTGTGGAGTTTTTGGCCCGTTGCCCCTTCAAAGGTCCGGTGCAGGGGGCGGTGGTGACTGTATGGCCCTCTCCGCGATCGGAGGCCTTGCGGATTCCAGTTGGAAGCACCGGCCGATCAGAGTTGAAGCAGATGGTGGAAGAGAAGGGGCAAGAGTTGCTCCGGAACACCGCCGGCGAATGTCCGCGCGATGTCTACCGGATCACCACGGAACTGCTCCACGGTGATCCCGCGTTTACCATTCTCGATGCGGCAATTCGGTTTCAGGCGCAGATCATCGTGATCGGTTCGCGTGGGATGAAAGCGATCAAACGTTTCTTGTTGGGCAGCGTGTCAGAAAAGGTTCTCGTCCATGCGCCCTGCTCGGTGCTGATTGTCCGATAAAAGAGGTCTCTATGCCGACTAAAGAGGAATTACTGGCCAAGGCGCAGAAGCCGGCTGAAGAGTCACGGCGGTTACACACCCATTATAAGGGGAAGATTCAAACATTCCCGAAATGCCCGATCCGCAGTCTCGACGACTTTGCCCTCTGGTACACACCGGGCGTTGCCGCTCCTTGCCGGGATATCCAGAGGACTCCGGGGTTGGTCTACGACCTAACGAATCGGGCGAACAGCATTGCCGTCGTCTCGGATGGCACGCGTGTCTTGGGGCTTGGTGATATCGGTCCTGAGGCCGGGCTGCCGGTTATGGAAGGGAAGGCATTGCTCTTCAAGTATCTCGGCGGAGTCGACGCGGTGCCGATTTGTTTGGGCACGAAAGACCCGAATGAGATCGTCAGAACCGTGAAGCTGCTTGAGCCTACCTTCGGCGGTATTAATCTCGAAGACATCGCCATGCCCAAGTGCTTTCGCATTCTGGAGCAGGCCCGCCGTGCCTGCACCATTCCCGTCTGGCACGACGATCAGCAGGGGACCGGTACGGTGCTGCTCGCCGCGCTGATCAATGCGCTGAAGATTGTCGGCAAGCCGATGGGAACCATTCGCATCGCGATGATCGGGATGGGTGCGGCGAACGTGCCGACGTATCGATTCTTGAAAGCAAACGGAGCGGATCCGGCTTCGATCGTGGCCTGTGACCTTGGAGGCATTCTTGGGAGTCATCGTGCGGATTACCGAGACAACCCTGATTACATCGAGCAATGGAAGGTCTGCCAGGAAACGAACGCAGACAAGCTGCGAGGCGGGATCGCAGAGGCCCTTCGGGGCGCGGATGTCTGTATCGCTTTCGCAGCGGGGGGGATTATCAAGGCTGAATGGATCAAGGCGATGGCCAAGGATGCTGTTGTCTTTGCCTGCGCCAATCCGATCCCGGAAATCTGGCCCTGGGAGGCACGGGAAGCAGGGGCCAGGATCGTGGCAACCGGACGGAGCGATTTCCCGAACCAAGTGAATAATTCACTCGTGTTCCCTGGCATCTTCCGCGGCACCCTGGATGTGCGGGCCCGTACGATCTCGGACGAGATGGCGCTCGCTGCGGCCATGGAACTGGCTGCCTGCGCTGAAGAGCAGGGTATCAACGAAGACAACATTATTTGCACGATGCAAGAATGGCACGTTGTACCGAGAATCGCCGCTGCCGCCGCCCTCAAAGCGCAGGAACAGGGATTGGCTCAATTGAACAAGACGAAAGAGCAGCTCATGGAGGAAGCAGCGATCAAGATTAGAACCGTAAGGGACGGGCTGGGTGTCTTCATGAAGGAAGGGCTGGTTTCCCCACCACCGAAGTAGCCTGTTGCAAAAAGAAACATTGATTCCCTGAGGGAGGTGATTACCTAAAAATCGAAGGAGGTGGCGTGAGCCTAATGAGGTCGGCAACCTCACGTGTTCGACTCGCCCTTCTGCAGCCAGCGTGCAGAGGGCACCGTTCCTGGTTCGTTGCGGGGTCGAGGTCCGAGGGACGCGCTATCAATCGTCGGTGCCACTAGGCACGGCCGTTGAGTAGAAGCGAGCCCGTTCGAAGATTGAGGCGCGGGGCAGCCAGCCTCAGGCGACTGAAGGGTTGCCGGACATGACTCCGGCCCGTGCAGGTCCGGTGTTCCACAGAAGGGAGGGCCGTTTTTTTGTGATTACCCGCGTCGCAGAAAATTCTACCGGTTTCAAATCAAATCACACGATCGAAGCTCCCCCTCCTAATAGGTCTCCAAAAGGCAACACCCATTTAGTGGGAAATGTTGGAAGGATACAAAAAAACTGAGCGGAGGCGGGTCCAGAGAGCTTCATCTACATGGTAGAGTCTTCGAGGGGTTTTAGGCTTCCCGCTCGTTACTGGCGGGCCTGCTCACCGCCCCTACGCTCGACCCCGGTTACCTTGAGTATTCCTCTCACCGAGGCCTCCGCTCACTTATTGAATAACGATGATTTCTAGACGGTCAACCGGCATCCAGCAGGTTTAGGCTTTCTTCTCTTCTCCAACTGTACGATTCCGAAGGCGGTGGACTAACTCGTCGTAGGAGTAAGACCGGATGATCGACGTGAATTGACTCCGGTAATTTTTGACGAGGCTCACCCCATCCACGATGATGTCGTAGGCATACCACCGGCCCCCCTTATTAATAAGCCGATAGTCCATCGGGATCTGGACCTTGCTGGATACCAGCTTGGTTCTTACTTCTGCATACTGACCTTCTAGGCGCTCGGTCAGGTACTCCGCCTGTTCGCCGGAATAGCCCTCGATCTTGGACGCATACCGGTCTGAGAGAAAGGACTTGAAGAGGTCCACAAATTCGTCACGTTGCTCGTTCGTCAAGGGAGTCCAGTTGGCGGCGAGAGCTCGTTTGGACATTTCGGCATAATCGAAACGCTGGGCGATCACCTGTTCAAGCATTCGTCGCCGGGGTAGGAGCTTGGCCGGAGCTTTCAGCGAGTCATCGTTGAGAATACGGATCACCTCGTTAATCGTCGTTCGGACCACGTCGGTGGGTGATTCGGCGGCGAGGCTCAGGGGCCCGGCGGAGATAACAAGCCCTACGCCGAGAAGCTGGAGGATCCGTCGAATGCGACGGCAGTTGGTGGGTACGCTGTCAGCAAGCCAGCAGGGGAGCCGCATACGGTCTCACCGGTTATCGGATTACGAGCACGGAGCAGGGAGCTCGGTGCACGATCGCATGGGAGACGTTGCCGAGGAGAAATCGGTCCAGTCCCTTTCTCCCGTGAGAAACGGCGACCAGGAGGTCGAACGATTTTGCCTGTTCCGCGATTACCGCGGCAGGCTCTCCTTTCCGGATCATACTGGATGCCATAAAATGCGGAGGTCGGAGTGATTCCGCACAGGACTTGGCGGTTGCCTCGGCCTGCTTCATCAATCCTTCTGACCATGCTTCAAATCCCCCTATACGCTCGAGCTCGACCATCGGGATCGACGGGACGACCGTTAATACCGTTGCCTCCACGGGTTGCCTGAACGGATGGGCCGTGAGCCATTCGCCGATCCGCCTGGCGTCGTCACGACCCTCGACCGCTACGAGGATGCGAGCCACCGGTTTAGCTTTCCCCTTGACGATCAGAGTCGGCTGCGTGGCGTGAAGGAGAATACGGTGCGAGACACTGCTGAGGACGAATTCCGCCATTCGGCTGTGTCCCTGGGTGCCGACGACAATCAGGTCGGCATTGATCGACGTAGCAGCGTCAAGCACAAACCGGGCCGGCTTGCGAAATTCACAGAGCTTGCGGGCCGGCGGAATGTCGGAGGGCAATAACATGGAGCCTCGATCCAAGGCCTGACAACCTGCATCGAACATGGCCTTGCGGAAGATATCATAGCCTTGCAGATTAGCGGCCTCCGCCACGATAGGGTACTCGAAGAATCCAATATCGACTCCATGGGCCAGTGTCACCTCGTCTGGTCGATAGAGCAACGCAAGTTGTTCGACGGCCGCGAACGCGTCGTCCGACCACTCCACGCCTGCGATGACTTTCATGGCGAAGCGCCTCTCAACCTCGTGAGGGGGAGGGCTGCTGGAAGAGCGCATCCTGAGCGGCCTTCAGCAGCGCGACGACCTGTGCATCCTCGACTTGCGTGAAATCCTGGTAGGCCGCACCAACGGCGTTGAAAGAATCGGGCACTTCGAGCACGACCAACTCGTCCACCAGCGACTTGACTCGCGTGAGCGTCTCAAGAGGTCCGACGGGTATCGCGGCGATCAGGCGACGCGGCGAAAGTTCCATCACGGCTTCGATCGTGGCGAAGAACGTCGATCCTGTGGCAATGCCGTCGTCCACCAGAATCACCGTGCGATCAGCGAGGACCGGCAGAGAGCGTCCCTGTCGATACAAAGTCTGCCGGCGCGCGATTTCTCGACGTTGCGCCTGGATCAACCCTTCCAGATCATCGTGAGACAATTGGAACGCTTCGACCGCCTCAGGATTGAGATAGATGGCGCCTGTTTCGCTGACCGCTCCGATGGCATATTCCGGGTTCTCCGGGGTACTCAGCTTGCGCGTAATAAATACATCGAGCGGGAGATGTAAGGTGCGGCTGATCTCATAGCCAACGGCCACTCCCCCGCGCGGGAGCGCGAGAACTAGCGCAGTCGGATCACCGCGATAGGCGCTCAATTGCTTCGCCAGGGAAAAGCCTGCGTGGCCACGATCGCGAAAGATCATCGGCTCCCTCCTCTTGAGGATCATACGACCCTGCTCGGGGCAATCCAAGGCCTTGCTCCACTGGTGATAATCAGGACGGCCTCATGGCCCGGTGGCTCGGCCTGACGCTGTAATGACCACGTCCTTCAAGCTTCAAAATCACATAACCGTCCCGGCTCAATCGGTCCACTTCGTCAAAGACCTGGTTCCATGTCAGGTCGGCACATTCCTTCATGACCTCCTCCAAGTCACAGCCGGGCGAGCTGATCACAACTTCCATGACACGTCGACTGACGTCCGTCATTTTGGCCACAACAACGCCTCGCAGGTGGGCTGCTGATCATGGAAAGTGCATCGACAGTGCCAGATCAGAAATGAAGAGGCGAGAAGCACACCACCCAGCAATTCAATCAGTTGCGCTGGTGGCAAATTTCAGCACGCTGGATTGTAAAGGGGAGCCTGTAGCGTTACGGGACAACGGGGAGGGGATTGGCTGACGCCTCTTTCGACAGTGATCGTCATGGGGTGAAAGGAGCCGCAAAGTGCCCCCGCAGTTGTGATAAAGTGACGCCCCCATGCGAGTCTTCATTCTGGGAGTCGGCGCGACTGGGTCATTGTTGGCTCAATTGCTCGTCCGGCAAGGGCACCAGGTGGCTTGCGGCGATCGTGACCCGGGCCGGGCCCGCGCCTTTCTAGGCGAACGGTTGCTGCTCTCGATCCAGAAGGTGAATGCCCGCAATCTTCATGGCATTGTCAAGGCGGCGAAGGGTTGTCATCTCCTCATCAACGCCTGTCCGTCTGTCTTCAATAAGGTCGTCCTCCGCGCAGCCTTGCGGATACGCGCGCACTATCTCGACACGGCCTCGCATTTGAGACAGAATCCCTTCCGACCCGAACAACTCCGTTTTGACCGGCAGTTTCGGAAGAAACGGCGGACGGCGCTCATTCATGCTGGTGCTGCTCCTGGTTTGACGAATGTCTTGGCGATCCACGCCGCGGCTTCGTTCGAGACGCTGGACAGGATTCAGATCCGATTGTTCGAAGGGACCGCGAGCGACGATCCCATTTCGCAATGGTCCGCTGACAGTTCGTTCGACGAAGCGGTCTCGCGGCCGCGCCTCTATCGGAACGGACGCTTTCAGTTCGGGGCGAGGTTTGGCGAGAGGGAGGTGTTCCGCTTTCCACCGCCGATCGGACGGGTTGGCGTTGTCTTGGCAGCGCAGGACGAAGTTGTGAGCCTCCCACACGTCGTGCGTCTGCGCGAAATGGACGCAAAAATCGGTGGACCTGACATGGAGCGACTTCGACGGTGGCACCGGCAGGGGAAACTGAGCCGGTCACGCGGTTTGGTGGCAGCGCGGTTTCCTGCCACTCTGACTCCCCGCGTTCTCACTCGCTTGGTTCGCCGGGGCATCCTGCGAAATGCCCGTTTCGCCGAGGCGGTCTTGGTGTACGGGCAAAGGCATGGGCGACCGCTGCTGATTCGATGGGATGCCACCTTCCCATCACTGGTGGAATTGCGCCGCCGCGGCCTGTCCTCTTCCCCGATTGCGTGGGCGACTGCGCAACTCACCGCTATTTTCGTGAAGCTCTTCCCTCGCGACCTGCCAGGTGTCCACCTTCCCGAGGCCTTGCCGACGGCCATCCATCGCCAGATTCTGAACGCTGTCCGATCGCGCGGAGTCCGTTTGACGAAAAAGATGATTCGTCTTAAGCCATCCCACGAGACGGACGAACCCTAGAATTCCAGCTTCGCGGGCTCTCGGTGGAACTCCGCCACCTTGGGGTGAACAAGCTCGGCGAAATCCTTATACCGCAGCTTGATTGCTCCCACATGTGTGCCGGCCTCAAAGAGAATCTCTTCATCGCGTGTCAGCAATTCATCCACATAGACCTCGATCCCGTAGAGATTGCCGAACGGCGGCATGCTGCCGATGTCGCAGTCCGGGAATAATTGCGCGAATTCATATTCAGTAGCGAGGCGGACATTCTCTGCGCGAAGGACATCCTTCAACTGTTTGAAATCAACCTTCCAGCTGGCAGGTAGCACCACCATCAAGAGACGTTCATCGGCTTTGACTATCACGACCTTGGCGAACATGTTAGCCGATACGTGAAGCGTCTCGGCTACATCGTGTGCGGTATAAGCGGTCGGATGGCTCACCACCTCGTACGGAATGTTGTGGCTGTCCAGATAGTTCTGCAGTCTTTTCAGAATAGCCATGGCAACCTCCCTCACTTATTTTCATAGGATGGGGTTGAGGCAGTATGCGCTTGAAAATGGATCTGAGCAAGAGCAATGCCATGAGAGGCTCGCGGAACGAAACGATAAAACTTTTGAAAAGAAGCACAGTTAAGGTGTGCACAACGCGAACGTCACTCAGTTACGGATTCAGTGGCGTAGCAGAATGGGGCAATGTATGGGTCTTGATCTGTCCGGAAATGCGACGAGGCGTTGATTGCCTATCAACCGTGTGCCTGAAGAGAGAGATGGATGCTCACGCTCCTGCATCGCCCATCTGCCTGTACAGGGGTAAAGCTCCCCACCGCTATACTGAGCACTGTAGCAGATCGGAACAGACAGGGAGGGAACCCTGCGAGTATTGTGTCGAGTAGCACATAACAATGTGAAGAAGTGTTTCCCTAAGGCGTGCGCCCTGTTAGTCACCTTTAACACCACCTTCAAGAGAGGAGTGACTGATGACAACCGTCCGGGGGAAAACCAGCGGGCATCGGTGTTGCACTCCCTCCGGAGTAGTCAATGATCAAGGTTAGGGAAACGACTGGCGGCCGGGTCATGAGATACCACCTTGATGACAACATAGACTGTTCACTTCAACCACAGGAGGGTGCTATGAGAGGCTCGGTCTATAATTTTCGTATGTTGATGATTCCGATAGCTGTGGGAGCCATCGCTCTCGCGGGAGTCAGTACAGGTATTCCATCAGCCGTCCAGGCCGAGGATGAGATGAAGATCGAAGTCACGATTACGGACAAAGGGTACGACGTGAAGGGGCACACGATGTCTGGCACGTTGACCAAGATCATCGTCCGTAATCAGGGTACGATGACCCATGGGATCACTTCACCGCTATTCAAGGAAGGAGTCATCAACAAAGAAGGCGACGGAGTGGAGATCAGGGGCCCGAAGGGCAAAGGAATCAGGGCCTACCACATTGAGCCGGGGAAGACGATGACCTTGACCTTTAAGAGAGAATCCCGCCCGGATCCCACGACCGGAATCAGCGAAACCATGCAGGTGCCCTTCTGGTGTGATATTCACACCCACATGAAGGGAGAATTCCTGGTTGTTGAGACGAAGGGCGAAGTGGGTGGTGGCTGATCATCCATCGGAACGTGAGAAAGGTTTGAGTGAGTGGTTCTAGGGAGGACGGGTCGTGCGGCTTTGTGAGTCGCACGACCCGTTTGCTGTTTCTAAGTTCCAGAATGTCGACGGAGTCAGAGTGCACCATGGCAAGACGTATCGCCCTTCGATTATTATTCCATCTCACCTTGCCCGCGATCACGCCGTTACAGCCGGATAGTTCGAGTTCCACCTTGCACCGTGGCTTACCGATCCTGATAAGACGACGATGATGCTTGGAGGCCGACCTGCGGGTGAAGTGTGGCACGCTCTGGAGCCTAAGGAAGTCGCGCGACGACTGGGCTCTGATCTGTCGGCTGGGCTAAGTGGAACGGAAGCAGCCGATCGGTTGATCACTCACGGAAGAAACGAATTACCGGAGGCGGTGCCTCTTTCCCTACTCCGCATTTGTCTCTCCCAATTTTCGAGTCTTATCATCTGGGTGTTAATCGGTGCTGCCGTGGTGTCCGGTATATTGCAAGAGTGGCTGGATGCCGGAGCCATTGTCGCGATTGTCGTACTCAACGGGCTGCTGGGCTTCGTCCAGGAGTACAAAGCCGAGCGGTCACTGGCGGCCTTGAAGCGCCTGTCGATCGTGATGGCTCGGGTATCGCGTGACGGTGTGGCGCACGTGATTCCCGCCCACGATCTCGTTCCTGGCGATCTGATTCTTCTGGAGGCCGGCGATCATGTTCCAGCGGACGCGCGCATCGTCTCCGTCGCGCGCCTGCGCACGCAGGAAGCTACGCTGACGGGAGAATCGACGCCGGTTGAGAAGTCCTCTGCACTGCTGTCCGCTCCAGATCTTCCTATTGCCGAGCGGGCCAATATGCTCTTCCTCGGGACCGACGTGGTCGGAGGAAAGGCGAGCGCCCTTGTGGTGGCGACTGGCCCCCGGACCGAATTGGGACGCATCGCGTCCATGCTTCAGCAGACCGAACGTGAGCCCACGCCCTTACAACGACGCCTTGCACAGCTTGGACATGTGCTGATCTATCTCTCGATGGCGATCGTTTCGCTCGTCTTCGGACTGGGCCTCTTGCGCGGAGAGCCTCTTGTCACCATGTTCCTGACGGCCGTGAGTCTCGCCGTCGCGGCGATTCCCGAAGGACTTCCTGCCATTGTGACTATCACGTTGGCATTGGGTGTCACGCGAATGGTGGAACGACACGCCTTGATCCGCCGACTCCCCGCGGTGGAAACCTTGGGAGCGACCACGGTTATCTGCACGGACAAAACCGGAACTTTGACGAAGAACGAAATGACCGTCACGCAATTATATGTGGGAGGACGGACGATTGAAGTCTCTGGCGAAGGTTATATTCCCGAAGGGGTGTTCGTTGAAGACGGCCAATCTCTGCGTCGCCTGTCGCCGGCTGTTCAGGCATTTCTCGAAGCAGCCGTGCTGTGCAACGGGGCTCTCTTGCAAGAGCAAGGAGGTGCCTGGTCCGTACTCGGCGATCCGACGGAAGGGGCGCTGCTTGTAGCGGCGGCAAAGCAGCACCTTCATAAAAGTCAGCTCGAGGCGACATGCCCCTTGACCGCCGAGATCCCGTTCGATCCGGACCGCAAGATGATGACCATGATCAGACAGACTGGCGGCGGTCCAGTCGCGTATGTGAAGGGAGCAGTAGATGTGCTTCTGAACCGGTGCAAGAGTGTCATGACCTCCGAGGGAATGGTTCAGCCGCTCGAAGACTCAGACCGGCGACGAATCGTCGCGGCGAATGCCGCCTTTGCCCAAGACGCGTTGCGGGTTTTGGGAGTCGCGCGGCGGAGTTTCGATGCAGCCCCACTTGATGCCGCCCCCAAAGACGTAGAACGAGACTTGGTGTTTCTCGGCATGGCGGCGATGAAGGATCCGTTGAGGACAGAAGCCAAACAGGCCGTCCACCAGTGCCGTGAGGCCGGCATCCGCACGGTGATGATCACCGGTAACCATAAGGACACGGCTGTGGCCATCGCCAGGGAATTGGGCCTTGCCGACGGGGCAGGTTCGGCCTTCACCGGGATGGACATCACCAATGTGACCGACGATCAGTTAGCTCAATGTGTCGAGCGGGTGACTGTGTATGCCCGAGTGTCGGCCGAGCACAAACTCGGTATCGTGCGCGCTTGGAAAAAGAGAGGGGCGATCGTTGCCATGACAGGTGACGGGGTCAACGATGCGCCGGCCGTAAAGGCTGCCGACATCGGAGTGGCCATGGGGATCACCGGAACCGATGTGACGAAGGAAGCCGCTGATATGGTCGTGACCGACGACAACTTTGCCTCCATTGTCTCAGCGGTCGAGGAGGGGCGGACTATCTATGCCAACATCCTCAAGGCCGTGCACTTTTTACTGTCGTGCAATGTTAGCGAAATCCTGGTCATGCTCGTGGCCACGCTCGTCGGGTCCCCCCTCCCGCTTCTGCCGATTCAGATTCTCTGGATCAATCTCGCGACCGATGGCCTGCCGGCCTTGGCCCTGGCAGTGGATCCGCCGGAACCGGATGTCATGCGGCGCCCGCCGCTCGATCCCCGCGCGCCCGTGTTGGAGAAGGATCGACTGGTGTTGATGGGGACCCAAGGACTCCTGCTCGCCTTTGTTGCGGTATCCGCCTTCGCACTGAGTTTTTATGTGAATCGGGAGAGTCTCGAAGAGGCCCGTACGCTGACCTTTGCCGTGATGGTGCTAGCCCAGCTGTTCCATGCATTCACCTGTCGCAGCACGCAATATTCGATATTCACGCTGGGGTTTCTCACGAACTGGGCACTGATGGGAGCCGTGATCCTGTCTGCCCTGTTGCAATATTGTATCGTCCAACTGGCTTGGACGCGGGACATCTTCAAAGTGGTCCCACTGGATGCGGGCGACTGGTTGCTCGCTGTCGGCTTGGCCCTGGCTCCCCTGGTTTTGGGCGAGATGCACAAGGCGTTCAAACTCTGGCGTGCGACGAAAGACGTCCAAAGGATGTCGGTTCAATGATGTCACCGGATCACGAATTGATCGTGGACGCTGAGCCTGGTTGCCATCTTCTCGACATCATGAAGGCTCACTGCTCAGCCATCTGTTAGGAGAATACTCGATGAATACCCAATTTCGGCGGTTCCGATTTCTGCCGCTTCTGGCGCTGGTTTGGCTCGCGTTCCTGCCGGAGAGCCAGGAATCCGTTGAGGTGCTGCCGGAGGCATCGGTGACCATCGACGGCCGGGTGATGGCAGATCACAATGCTGGCGTGAAGCATCCTATGCTGAAAGAAATTCTGGCGGCGTTTGAGCGGGCGGAAACAGCTGTGCAGAGGAGAGACCTCGAGGGACTCATGAACTTCTATGCCAAAACGTACAACTACCACGGATTGAAATCGCCCGACGTGCGTCGGATCTGGAGCGAGGTGTTTGTCCATTATCGAGACTTGTCCTCCACTCATCTGTTTTCAGAAGTGAAGCTCTTCCGGTCCGGAGGTCAACTCCGAGCGGAGATCACCTGCACCGGTGGATTGTACGGGACCGAAGTCGAGGGAGGCCGGAAGATCACGTTGGACAGTTGGTTTCATGAAGTCCACTATCTCGTCCATGACGACGGCGCATGGAGATTTTTGGGAAATGCCGGCGAGGCTCCAGGGACAGCACCACCGCCACCGACCTCCGCACCTCATCACCCGCTCTTCTGACCGGTTCTGCCTGATGCGGTATGTAAAATAATCGATGATGGCACCGGTGCCCTCACGCGTTCCGTGCCCCGGCGTAAAAATGTCGTTTCACCACCTCGGCTGTGATCACATAGCCGAGTAAGATAGCCGCCAGCAACAGAAGGAAGAGGGGAGGCAGGGGGGCCAAACCGAAGGGCGCGGCAATCGGCAGAAAAGGGATCACCAAGGTCGCCGCGGCGATGCCGAGGGTGGCCAACACGAGATAGCGTCCCGGTTGGCTGGTGAAGAACGGGCGCCTCGTTCGAATCACGAGAACGATTGCAGAAGCTGAAATGACCGATTCCACGAACCAGCCGGTCCGAAATTGCTCCATCGAGGCCTGAAGAACCCAGAGTAGTGCGCCGAACGTCAGAAAGTCGAAGACGGAACTGACGAAGCCAAAAGTCAACATGAACTTCCGAATAAAAGCGATGTCCCACCGCCGTGGCTGATTGATGAGTTCAGGATCGACGCGGTCAGTCGCGATCGTCATCTCAGGAATGTCGGTCAAGAGATTCGTGAGCAGAATCTGTTTTGGCAAGAGCGGGAGAAACGGCAGGAAGAGAGACGCGCCGGCCATGCTGAACATGTTTCCGAAATTGGCGCTCGTTGCCATGAAGACGTACTTCAACGTGTTGGCAAACGTGACGCGCCCTTCGCAGACGCCATCGAGAAGCACGGCGAGATCTTTCTCGAGCAGGACGATGTCCGCCGCATCCTTGGCTACGTCCACGGCGCTGTCGACGGAGATTCCGACGTCTGCTGCATGGAGGGCCGGGGCGTCGTTGATCCCGTCGCCGATGTAGCCCACGACGTTCCCGGATTTTCTCAAGGCGAGAATAATGCGGTCCTTCTGATTGGGCTCGACTTCCGCGAATACATCCACTTCATTGACGCGTTGCCGGAGGGCGTCGTCCGTCATGCCTCGGAGATCCCGTCCTGTGACCATCCGTGGATGGTCCACTCCTACCTCCCGACTGACATGCTCGGCGACGAGGTGATGATCACCGGTCACGATCTTGAGCGAGACGCCGAGCTGTTTCAGCTGTGCGATGGTACCGGCGATTCCGGCTTTCGGCCGATCAACGAATACGAGGAGTCCGAGAAACGTCATGGTGGCTTCATGACTCGTGTCGATCCGTGAAAGTTTCCCCATATCGCGTGTGGCGAGGCCGAGCACTCGGTATCCTTGCCGGCTCAGATCGTGAAATCTGGTTCGAACTGCGTTGATGACCTCATGCATCGCGACCGTCGTGCCATCTGATTGCTCGGCCAGCGTACAAATCTGCAGGATCTGTTCGACGGCTCCTTTGGTGATCAGGAGGCGGCCGGTTGCCGTAGCCACGAGAATGGAGAGGCGCTTGCGCAGAAAGTCATAGGGCACTTCATCGAGTTTGTTATAACCGGACACATCGAACGTGCGATGTGATCGAATCGCTTCGTCCAGAGGGTTCAGAAAGCCGGTTTCGAAGGTCGCATTGAGGTAGGCGTAGAGGAGCACGCGTTCGCTTACAGCACCGTCGAGATTCAGAGCTCCATGGAGCTGCATTTTCCCTTCGGTGAGCGTGCCGGTCTTGTCGGAACAGAGGACGTTCATGCTGCCGAAGTTCTCGATCGACGCGAGCCGTTTGACGATAACATGCCGCTCGGCCATACGTTTTGCGCCGTGCGATAAATTCACACTGATAATGGCCGGTAGGAGTTGAGGGGTGAGCCCCACAGCGAGCGCTAATGAGAAGAGGAAGGACTCGATCACCGGACGTTGAAGATAGACGTTGATGGTGAAGATAGCCAGGATGAGAAGGAGTGTGACCTCGAGCAGCAGGTACCCGAAGCGGCGGACGCCTCGCTCAAAGTCCGTCTCGGGTGGCCGCAGTTTCAGATGATGGGCGATGCGGCCGAACTCCGTATCTTTTCCCACGTGCACGATGAGAGCCGTTGCGTCACCGCTTACCACATGGGTGCCCATGAAGAGGCTGTTGGATCGTTTTGAAAGCGGGGTGGCGGTCGCGACGGTTGCGGGAGATTTTTCGACCGGATAGGTTTCGCCCGTCAGGGTCGCCTCATCGACGAAAAGATCCTTGGTTTCGAGCACGATGCCGTCGCCGGGAACGTTGGAACCCGCGGAGAGGCTGACGACGTCCCCGGGCACGATTTCCTCACTCGGTACCTCGACAAGTTTCCCGTCCCGCCAGACTTCAGTCGTCACATGAACGAGCGCCAGCAAGCTGGCGGTGGCTTTAGCGGCTCCGTATTCTTGCCAGAAGCCGAGCAGTGCGCTGACGACGATGATGGTCAGGATAATGAGGGCGTCGCTTCTGTCTGCGAGAAAGATGGAAATGACTGCGGCGATTAACAGGATCAGGATGATCGGACTTCGGAACTGGGAGAGGAAGAGAAGGAAGGCGTTGACGTTCCGCTGAGGTCTAAGCCTGGTCTTGGCGTAGTCGATTTGGCGTCGTCGCGCCTCTTCACCGGCGAGGCCCTCCGGTATCGTCTGTAATCGCCGGATGAGTTGGTCCGGCGGAGTGCTCCAGAACGGGCCCTCACCCATGATGCATGGCCTCACCTCCGCTATCCGTTTTGAATTCCCACGACGGTGTGCCTCTCACCGGTTCGGTAATACTCTTCACATGCTGATTCCCGACCCCGGACCACGCGTTTGTTGACGAAAGGCGGCTGGTGGCCGGTGACCATGGTCCGTTGATGCTCGCCGTGGTGTTCGTCGTCATAGTAGAGCAGGACCCAGTCGTGTGTTTTCTTCAACTGGTGAGCCAGCGCGCTGTTCGAGAACGTGGCGGTGTAGTGCCGAGTTCCTCTTGTGGTGTGGAGGATCGGCAGCCAGGCCTCCCGCTTGGGGTTGAAACGATGCGGGGCGATCCTCTGCAGTATGCCGGCCTGTACAGCTTCCCGATATTCACGATCTACATCGAAGAGCTCTTCGACGGGAGGCTCGGCGGGAGCAGAAAGGCCGGTGGTTTGGCTCTGTGTTCTGATCCGACCGAGGCGAGCGCTGAGCGAGTCGATGATTCCCTGAAGTTTTTTGGGGCCGACTCCTTCAATGTCGGCGAGCCGTCCGTCGTGCGCGGCTATTTCAAGCTGCTCCAACGTATGGATATGCAAATCATCGTGCAGTCGTGTCGCGAGAGCCGGGCCGATGCCGGGAATCGAAGCCAACAGCGCGACCGAGTCCATCTCGCCTCGGACACGGTCCAGCATCGGCAGCCGGCCGGTGACGATCAACGTATGAATCGACCGCGCCAGACTCACCCCGATACCGGGAAGAGCCTGTAAGCCGTCCGTGCCTTGCTGCTGCAGGATGTGCGTCACGGGAGTCGGCAGACGTTCAAGCGTGTCGGCTGCAGTTCGATAGGCTCGCACACGGAAGCGATTCGCGCCTTGCTCTTCGAGCAGCAGTGCGACCTCTCGCAGTTTGCTGGCGACTGCTCGATTCTCTTCGATGCTCATGGTGTCTCAAGGGTAGCTTTCAGCTATCAGCAGTCAGCTCTCGGCAAGATACTACGTGCTGAAAGCTGATGGCTGATCGCTGAAAGCCCATACGCGAAGTCTGAGAGCCGGTTGTTTGCTTACTCATATCTCAAGGCTTCGATCGGATTCAATTTCGAAGCCTTGTTCGCCGGATAGAGACCGAAAAAAATCCCCACGATCAGGGAGAACAGGAAAGCCACGCCGATGGCTTGGGACGAGATGATCGTCGGCCAACCGATCATGGCAGTCATCAACCGGGCGATTGCGATTCCCGCGCCGACGCCGAGCGCCCCGCCGATCGCGGTCAGGATGATCGCTTCGATCAAAAACTGCAGGAGGATGTGCGCGCGTTTGGCACCGACTGCCATGCGAAGCCCGATTTCTCTGGTCCGCTCGGTGACCGAGACCAAGAGAATATTCATGATGCCGATGCCCCCGACGATGAGCGAGATGGAGGCGATGCCCATCAGCATCAGCATCATCGTCCGGCTCGTGCCGGCGATGGTCTTGGCAATATCCTCCATCGTGCGGATGGTGAAGTCGTCTTCTTCCGATTGATGGAGGTGATGCCTGGTTCGCAAAAGGTCCTTAATATCATCCACCACGGCAGAAATGTCATAGCGTGTCCGAGTGGCCACGAGAATGATCCCGACGGTTCCCAGGAATTTCGTGCCCAGGACTTTTCGTTCAGCCGTGGAAAAGGGGAGGATGACGAGATCATCCTGATCCTGGCCTGTGATGGACTGACCCTTGGGAGTCAGGATGCCGATCACACGGAGCGGGACGTTTTTAATGCGAATCTGACTGCCGATGATCTCTTCACCCGGCTCGAAGAGATTCTGGGCGGCGGTTTTCCCCAGCACGGTGACTTTCGTCGCTGTATCCATGTCCGATTGTGTAAAGAAGTTGCCCTGAGCAACCGGCCAGCTGCGAATTTCAGGGAATTCAGGGGTTGTGCCCAGAACCACGGTGCTCCAGTTCTTATTCTCATGAATCACCTGGAGAACCGAGCGGTTGCCGTAGATGGCTGCCGTGACGTTCATCACTTTTTTTTCGATGTCCAGCGCATCATCGACCGTCAACGTCGACACCGAACCAAGTCCTCCCCTCACACCGCCGACCGTGGTAGCGCCCGGGACGATGATCAGCACGTTCGTCCCAAGGCTGGCGATCTCGGCCTGGACCGATGCGGTCGCGCCCTGACCGAGGCTGACCATCGCGACAACGGCTCCGATGCCGATGATGATGCCGAGCATGGTGAGTCCGGCCCGCAGCGGATTCCGGCAGAGGATCCGGAGGGCCGAGAGAATGGTGAGCCATAAAAAAGACATGGTGATTAGCTCTCAGCTGTCAACTATCGATGATTAGCTTTCGGCTGTCAGCTATCAGCCATCAGCGTAGGATTGGAAGCTGAGTGCTGACAGCTGATCGCTGATGGCCATTCTCTTCACCTCATCCTCGGGCCCGTATCGAAACCGGGCGGCAGCTTCTTCCGAGTCTGTTCTTCCGGCGTTTCAATACCGATCACCACTCGGTCTCCTTCTTTCAGCGGTCCTTCGGCGATTTCTGTATACAGGGAGTCGACGATACCCGTCGTGACCGTCGTTTGTTTCGGCGCCTTTTCCTCTTCCAGCACCCATACTTGCGTGGTTTTTCGGTCAACCGGCATGCCTGGCATCCGGAATCGCAGCGCCGCGTTTGGCACGCGCAGCGGGTTTTCTTTTTTGGCAGTGACGATCGTGACGTTCGCCGTCATGCCGGGTTTGAGTTTGAGGTCCCGGTTATCCACCGTGATCACCACGTCGTAGGTAACAACGTTCTGAATGCTGATCGGAGCATTTCGCACCTGCGTAATGGTACCTTCGAAGAACTGTTTGGGGTAGGCGTCCACGCGAAAGTTCGCACTCTTCCCTTCGGCCACGCCGCCGATATCGGCTTCGCTGACGTTGGCGTCGACCTGCATCTGCGTCAGGTCCTGGGCGATGACGAAGAGGGTCGGAGTCTGAAAACTGGCGGCGACCGTTTGGCCGACATCCACGTTCCGAGACACGACGATGCCGTTGACCGGCGAATAGATTGAGGTGTAGCCGAGATCCAGTTCGGCGGAGGAGAGCGTCGCCCGGGCTTGATCCAACTCCGCCTGCACCACTTCGACATTGGCGTCGGCGTCCCGATAATTGGTCTCGGCGAGATCGAGGTCAGCCTGCGACACGAATGCCTGTTTTCGCAACCTGGCCATACGATCGCGCTCACGCTTGCGCTGTGCCGCCATGTTCTCGGCTTTGGCCAGATTTCCTGTGGCGCTTTTCAAGGCGGCTTGGGCTTGGCTCACACGAGCTTGGAACGGTTGCTCGTCGATCTGGGCTAGAAGTTGTCCTTCCTTGACGACGGAGTTGAAATCCGCGAAGAGCTTTGCGATCTTGCCCGAGACCTGGCTGCCAACCTGAACGGAGACGACAGGATTGACGGTTCCGGTGGCTGTGACGATGGCCGTGATCGGACCTCGATCAACCGGCGTGGTGTTGTATTGGACTGGCTGTGTGCCGAAACTCCACCAGTACCATGTGGCTGCGGCCAGAGCGGTAAGGATGGTTGCGAGGCTGAGAAGCCACGGGAGACGAGATCGTTTATCTGAAAAGGGGCGAGGAATGACAGAGATGGGGAGGATACGTTTCTGTTCCGGCAACGAGGCGGAACGATCGTGGGCTGGCGGGGCGGCGGGATCTGTGATCACCTCAGTGACGGGAACATGATGAGGGGGTTCATGGGGTTCAGTCGTCATGCTGAGCTCGCCGGCTGAGCTGTTCCGAACGGACGCCTGTCATAGTGCCGATTCGTCGCGATTGTACGGGTTTTTTGTGCCAATAGCAGTATGAGGGAGCCCAGCGCAAGGGGACCGAAGATCCAAGCATGGATTGAGTGAGTCGTCGATCAGCTTTTTCCTAGGACAAACCCGCAGGGCTCGTTTCCAACTGATTGAAGCCAGCTTCTGCCGAGAAGTTCGCGATGACTGGCTGGAAGGAGTCAGCCACGCGCACCTCGCACGATCAGGACAGAGCAGGGGGCGTACTTGAGAAGCGACTCGGACACGCTCCCGAGTTGGAGCCGCTCCATCCCGGTCAAGCCTCGGGAGCCGACCACGAGCAGGTCGCTGTGATTCGCGGTTGCCAGCTTGATGATGGTGTCGATAACGTGATTCATCCGTACCTCGGTCGACACGGCATAGCCTTCCTTGATGAACTCCTCTCGAAGTTCCGTCACCAGATCGGTTGCTCGTTCGAGAACCGGTCGTTTGAGTTCCTCGAGTTGTCGGTCTGACAGATAGCGAGAGGCAAGGTCGGTGACCGGTGTTTCGGCTGATGTGCAAATGGTGATGGCGGCGGTGTCCGGAAGAATGCCCGCTCGAAGAAACCGCGCGGCAGCGCGGGAACCTTTGGAATTGTCTACGGCAAGAAGCGCCCGACTGATGGCTGAGAGCGGTCGCTTGATCACCAAGACAGGGCAAGGCGCGAGCGAGGCCACCTTCCGCGCCACGCTGCCCAACAGGAAGCCCTTGACATCGCTTAATCCCCTCGTCCCCACCACGATGAGGTGCGAGCGCTCCTGGGCTGCACGTCGGACGATCGCCTCGGCAGGGGAGCCCGCGAGCAGAATGGTTCGAACCTTGGTGCGTGGCTCTACCGCCGATTGTGAGAGGACGACGTTGGCCTGCTGACTTGCCCGCTGGAGGAGCACATCGCCTGCCTTTTCGAGTGCAGCTCTGGCTCCACGATAACTCATGACCCGCGGAGAGCCGGCCACCTTCAGTTTGTGGGTATCCGCCACGTGGAGGAGCGTGATGGATTCGAGACTCGACCGATCGAAAGCACCCAGTGCTTCGACTGCCCACTGGGAAAATTCTGACCCGTCGACCGCGCAAAGAATTTTCATCTTCCCGGCACCCTCTTCCTTTCAAGGGGCAGACCGACACGGTTTCCCTTGGGAGATTTTTGCATCAGACATGCCCAGCCTCCCCCTCCTTGTCGTGCTGGAAACAGTTTTGGTTCCAAGGAGTTATTGCGAAACTTGCCAACTGATCGACAGGCACTGGAGCGTTTTGCTGCAGTATAGGAAATCAACTGGGGTGAATGGCGCCAGTCATCGTCGTATGTCAATTGCGCGCCTCGTCCATTTCCTCGACTCTTCTAGCCTTTTCACAACCACGGCCCATCAAAGGCATGGCACTGTGATTGCCTATGCACTTGAGATGGAGGGTATTGAGAACATCAAAAGGGAGGACCATCAATGCGGATGATGAATCCTAACAATGCTGTGGAAAGGGGTCCGGGGATCGGTATGCTCCTGAGCCTCGGGTTGCTCAGTGGCCTGGTGGCATTCGAGCAGGCGGATGCAGGGGGCGTCGCGCGCGTGCTTCCATCTGGAGACGGCATCCAAATGGATTATCAGGGCGTTGAGGGTATGCAGCAAGACATCATTCCGCTCTATCGGGCCGGGACGGTTCGCTATTTCAGTGCCGGCATCGGCCTTGATGAGCGGGGGGCGGAGTACCCGCCGTTTTCTCTGAAGCTGGTATTCACCGCTGGGGGAAAGCCTTTTCTCACTGGGGTAACCGTCACGATTCAAGGACCGAAGGGCACGGACCAGATTGTAATCCCAGGAGAACGAGTCACCGGCCCCTGGTTGTTCGTGGACCTCCCAGCCGGCACCTACAACATCACGGCAGTACAGGCCGATCAGACGCAGGCGTTGAAATCAGTGAAGGTGGAGCGAGGCAAGACAACGGTCGTCCACCTCCGTTGGTCGGAGGATCGCGGGGTAAAGCTCGCTTTGCCGGTCAATTGAGCTAAGACCATCGGAGTCAGCAGTGCCTGTGACCGAGACCAAGGGGGACTATTACGAAGTCCTGGGAGTTGGGCGGGATGCCACCCGGGACCAAATCAAACACGCCTACCGTCAGCTGGCGTTGCAATATCATCCCGACAAGAATGCCGGTCCCGATGCAGCCGCCAAGTTCCGCGAGCTGGCGGAAGCCTATGCGGTGCTGTCGGATGACACGAAGCGCAAAGAGTACGACACGACCGGTCACGCCGGTGTGAGCGAACGGTGGTCTCCTGACGACCTCATGCGAGATTTTCAGTTCGGCGATTTCTTCGGGGGGCGCTTCGGTGATCTCTCCGGCATCTTCGGAGACTTCTTCGGACGAAGGACCAGGCCTGGGGCAGGAGCGGCGAGAGGCATCGATCTGCGGTACGACCTGGATTTGACCTTGGAGGAGGCAGCCCGAGGAGGGGAACGAGAGATCCACGTCACGAAATCGGAGAAGTGCGGACCCTGTGGTGGAACCGGGGCGAAGGAAGGGACGAAGCCGGTTTCCTGCACGGACTGTCACGGGACCGGTCAACGGCAGGAAGTGAAGACCAAGAAGGATGTGCGACTCGTCACGCTCACAACCTGTCCACGATGCCACGGACGGGGACAGATCATTGAGTCGCCTTGTGCTGCCTGTCGGGGGAACGGGTTTCAATTCGTGTCTCATAGACTCAAGGTCAAGATTCCGCCCGGCGTCGACGAAGGAATGGTCATTCGCCTGGCAGGCCAGGGGGAAATGAACGCCAATGGAGGGCCGCCGGGTGATCTGCTGATCCGGCCGCATGTGTTGCGGCACCCTGCTTTCGAGCGGCATGGCGACGATCTGTATGCGGTCAAGAACATCACCTTTCCCGAGGCCGCGCTGGGGACGAAACTGGGAATCGCAGGACTTGGCGGAGAAGCGTTGCAAGTGAAAATCCCGGCCGGCACACAGAGCGGGACAGCGTTGCGAGTGGGAGGGAAAGGGATGCCGAAGGTGGGAACCAAAGGAAAAGGCGATCTCTTCGTTGTTGTCGAAGTGCGCACGCCCACAGAGTTGACACCGCCGGAGCGTCGGCTCATCGAAGAATTGGCCACCTTGCAACGGCAACGACCTTCCGTCAAGACGGGATGAACAAAGGGGTCCGGATGGAGTGATCAAAGAAGGAGAACCGGCATGTCGATAAAAAAGGTCCAAAGGGCTGATAAGGTGAAGAACTTTTCTGCAGCGACCGTGGCGCAGGTCATGGAGAAGGCAGTGCAGTTCGCTCATCTTAAGACCAAAGGCGATGTGATCGCATCGTTGATGATCGAGGGATTCGGTGCGGTCCCAGTCGTGAATGAGGAAAAGAGGCTCGTCGGAATCGTCAGTGAGCATGATCTGTTGGCAGCCATCGACGACGGTCACAAGCTGGACGTGGTGAGGGCGGGAGATATCATGACCGGTAATCCGTATTCCGTCAGGCCTGAGACAACGCTCGGCACGCTCGTGCACGTTTTGCGCGCAAGCGACCTCGTGCGCGTACCGGTGGTGGATGCCAAGGACAAGCTTGTAGGGATTATCGCCAGACGGGACGTGCTCAGAACCTACCTGGCGTCCGAGTCAAACAGCACAACGTGAGGAGCCCATCATGAGACAAACCGATTTTCTCACCGCAGCCTGTGATCCGAAAACCCTGACGGTTGGACGGCTGATGCAGGATGCCGTATTTACCTGTGGATCTCGAACCGATGCCTTGACGATCGCGCGGATGATGACCCAGCGGAGCTTCGGCAGCCTTCCGGTCGTGGAGGCAGACGGCACTCTCATCGGGATCGTCAGCGAGTACGATCTCCTACAAGCAATGATCGATGGACGGGACCTGCGTAAGATACTGGCCGTCGAAATCATGTCAACCAATCCTGTGACGATGACTGAGGATCAGACGTTGGCCCAAGCGGCGGATCTCTTTCAAGATCGATATATCACGCGAGTGCCGGTCATTCGAAACAAAAGGCTAGTGGGAATTCTTGCACGGCGCGATCTGCTGTTCGGGTATCTCAAAGCGTTGCAATACTGGTCGTGAAACGTACCCAGAAGGAGGAGGATGCGGCGGGGGGTGTTAATCGGTGCTTTCCAACACGCACCCGGCTCCCAAACATGCTGGTGTCCGGTTCCATGCTCGATCTGAGGAGACGATGATCGCCGAACAACTCGCTTCGTATCACTCTTCCGTGCTCCTTGTGGAGGATGATCCGGACGTCTCTCTCACGCTCGAGGATCATCTTCAGCATGAAGGGTATACAGTGCACAGAGTGATGACGGGAAAGGAGGCACTGCACGAAGCCGAACAGAACCCGTTTGGCGCCGTGATCTTGGATCTGGGACTGCTGGATCTGAGCGGGTTCGCGGTCCTTCGTGGGTTGGAAGAATTGGATCCTCTGCTACCGGTGATTGTCCTTACCGCATCGGTGCAAGAAAAGCACACGGTGGGGGCACTCCGGCGTGGTGCCTTTGCCTACATCACCAAACCGTTCAACAAGGAAGAGTTGAAAATCGTCCTCCGTCAAGCAGTCGATGTCCGGAGATTAGTGCTCAAGATAAGCCGTGTGGAGCACGCTCTGAGCGCGAAGGAAGAGCAGTTCCGGCGCGTTGTGCACACCGCACCGGAGGGGATCGTACTCGCAGATGGGGACGGCAGGATTGTCTCATGGAATGCCGCTGCGGAATGCCTTTTTGGCTATACGGAGGGAGAGATGCTGGGACAGCCGCTGACCATGATCATGCCGATTCGGTACCGAGAGGATCATCAGCGAGGACTTGAACGGGTCAAGGCCACCGGCGTCTCAGCTCTGACGGGGAGAACGATCGAGGTATACGGCTTAAGAAGTGACGGGTGCGAATTTCCCATCGAGCTGTCGCTCAGCACGTGGAAATCCGACGATCAGACGTTTAGTTGCGGCATCATTCGTGATATTACCCAGCGGAAAGAGGCTGAAGCGAACCTTCTGCGACAGCAGATCGAACAACAGGCTCTGCTGGATCTCATTCCCGCCATGGTCTGGTATAAGGATTCGCAGAATCGGATTTTGCGGGCCAATCGGCGAGCAGCGGAATCAATCGACAAATCCGTGGCGGAGGTCGAAGGCCAATCTACCTACGATCTCTATCCCGAGGAAGCGGAGCAGTATCATCAGGACGATCTGGCAGTCATCGCCTCCGGTCAGCCGAAACTCGGGATTGTCGAACTCTATGAAACATCGCCGGGGCACAAGCGCTGGGTGCAGACAGACAAGATGCCTTACCGTGATGCCGAGGGGAACGTGATCGGAGTTCTCGTCTTTGCTCAAGATATTACGGAACGCAAGGAAGCAGAAGCAGCGTTACAGGAGAGCGAGCGTCAGTATCGGCTCTTGATGGAGGAGGCCTCGGATGGCATGGCGGTGGTGGATATGGACGGATATTTTAAGATGGCCAATTCGAAGGTCTGTGACATCTTTGGGTACTCGAGGGAGGAATTGCTCCGCCTGCATGTAAAGGACACCTACCTTCTCGCAGAAAGAGATCTAGCCCAACAACGCCTCAATCGACTCCGTTTCGGCAAGCCCTTGCGTTTTACGCGATTGGTACAGCGCAAAGACGGAACGGTCATCCCGGTCGAAATCACTGCCACGAGGATGTCCAACAGTCGCTACGTTGCTGTTGTACGAGACCTTACGTGACAGGTGGTGGATCACAAGCAAATCTACAATCAGTTGTTCGGGAAACAAGACGAGCAACCACTGCGTGTGCGCACGATGGCGAGTCTCGGTGCGGGAGTGGCGTTCTGCCGAAGCTCGTTGCCGGGTGCGATGGGAAATGGTTCCTCATAGCGTGTCTAGTTCCTAAGGCTGAGACGAAGCCAATTCAACGTTCGCTCAGCCTTGGTCTCGACTTGCGCCTACGTTTCCGGCTGGCACCATGTCGCAGTCTATTCAGCGGCTTGGTCTTTCTGGTCTCGACGGTGTTCATACCGTCTGCATTTGCGGAACCCCCCACGAAACACCCGAGTCCGTGCGAGATTCAGTACCCGAGTGATGCGACGGTCGACTGGCGCTGTCAGACTCTTCGCCCCGGTGAATTCCTGGACACATTATTCGGTGATCGCTGGATCGATGTCGCGCGGTTCAATCGGATCGACCGGCGACATGCGCGCCCCGGTGCTTCAATCAAAGTCCCGAAAAGGCTCGATGATCTCGCCTCATTCAATCCGCTCCGCTCGTCTACCCCGCCGCCGAACAGGATGAACAATTTGTTCTGATCGACTTGGCGGAACAGTTTTTGGGCGCCTACGAATACGGCGCGCTTCGATTTGCCCTGCCGATCGCGTCTGGGAACGGGAACAATGAAACGCCAACCGGCGAGTTTCGCATCGCGGCAGCGCATCGCAGCCATCAATCCTGCCTCTACACGGTTGAGGGAACGGATCGTCCTTATCCCATGAACTATGCGTTGCGATTCCACGTGAATCGGGAGGGCGTGTCCTATTGGATTCATGGACGCGATATGCCTGGGTATCCCGCATCCCACGGCTGCATCGGCCTCTACGATGAACCGATGCAGGCGGAGCAGTATGGGATGCCGAAGGATCCTGAGCTGAGCGATGCGAAACGACTCTTCGTGTGGGTATTAGGCAGAGAGCCGGAGGACGATCACGTGGTCTTGCTCGAGCATGGTCCGCGGGTGCGAATCATTGGCCAGGCCCCGAAAAGCGAGCGCTAGTGGCAATTGTCTCTCTGAAAGCTCTCAGCTTCCCAGTGTCTAAATCTCTATTTGAAATGCAAGGAAAGAAAGTCGAGTCCTCAGGCAATTTCACATCGCTCCTAGCGATGGTCCAAAACCAAATGTTTTCCACTCGCTAAGCTCCGCCTAACGATTCCGTAACACATCATCGCTCTATACTCGTCCTCCTCGTTGGTTGAACAATCAATGTCTTCGGATCCATTACCTCAATTACTCACGACTGATGAATCTTTATGAATTCCTTATTTGACTCGGTCATGCTCTGAGCAGAGAATCGATCCAAAGAGATTCTATCGCGGACGCGAAGGCTCAAGTGAGCGAGCAGTGGTGCCCTGAAGTCTATCGACGTGTCGGAAGCCGCGCCAGTCTTACACAGTAGTTCAGCAACAGGGACAAATCTTGAAAGGTGGGCAGATTCGAGCCCTAGGTCAGCAGTGATCTTTCCGCTGCGACAAACCCTCTGAACCGTAACATGCGTATCGCTTACAGCAATGTGATAGGGCCGATCGGGATTGGTCTGATCATTTCAGATACCTGCAAAACTAACATTATTGGAGGTGTGCGATGGCGACCAAGGTCTGTGTCCTGAGTGTCATGGTGGTGGGGTTGCTCGGTAGCGTCTGGTTCAGCAGCAACCGCGCGGGAGCGGGAACGGCGGCCGCGCCAGAAGCCGCCAACAATATCGGGCCGGTCCTCATCAAGGCCTACACGTTTGAGCCGGTCCACCCGAATCCGCCCAACCATCTGTGGCTGGACGAAGGCCATGGCCGGGTCCAGTTCCTGATGTTCGATAAGCCGGTTAGCGATCCCACCGCAGTCTTACAGTGGGTCGGCCAAGGCATCAAAGGCCGGTTTTGTGCCGAATCGCAGCCGGATCATGGGAAGACCGGCTTTACCCATTTTCATCGGACCAATACTCCGGCTACCGGAGATACGTCGATGCACGGCGCGAAAGGCGAGGAGGGCTATTGGCTGAAGCACGTGGCCGTCGCGGAATTCGACGTGGTGCCCCACGGCGAACACGCGGCACATGGAGGCAAGACGCACTACCAACCAGGTGAGGTAGAGGAGTCGCCCCAGCCCACGACACCCACGTGTGAAAAGTAACTGTGTCGTAAGGCGGGCCCGTGCATACATTGCGTCGACTGATCTCCAAGCTTCATGCGGGTCCAGCTTGGATCGTGACGATTCATACACCAATCGTTGTGTCTTTACTCATGACTCTCGATCTGATGACACCATGACCACAGAACCCCAAGGAGGCCGACATGCCACAGATGATCGCTGTTCAAATTCCCTCGCCAGGCAAGCCATTCGAAGTGGTCAAGCGAGAGATCCCGACACCGGGGGCCAACCAGGTCCGCATTAAAGTGCAGGCCTGCGGGATCTGCCATAGCGACGTCGTCGTAAAGGAGGGCATTTGGCCGGGCGTGCAATTCCCGCGTGTGACCGGCCACGAGATAGCCGGAGTCATCGACGAGGTCGGCGCGGGCGTGACAGCCTGGAAGAAAGGCCAGCGGGTCGGCGTGGGCTGGCACGGCGGGCACTGTTTTCAATGCGACCCTTGCCGGCGAGGCGATTTCATGGGGTGTCGGCACTTCCGCGTGACCGGAATCAACGCCGATGGCGGATACGCCCAGTACATGATCGCCGGGCAGGAAACCGTGGCGGCAATTCCAGACGGTCTTTCGCCGGTGGAAGCGGCCCCTATCCTGTGCGCGGGGGTCACGACGTTCAACAGTCTGCGGCATAGCCGTGCGGTCGCGGGAGATGTCGTAGCCGTGCACGGCATTGGCGGACTCGGCCACCTGGGCATCCAGTTCGCGAGCAAGATGGGATTTCACACCGTGGCGATCGGTCGAGGTCAGGACAAAAAATCCCTGGCGTTGAAGCTCGGTGCCGTCCGATACCTCGACACCAATGCCGACGATGTCGCGAAAGAACTCACGAGTCTGGGTAGCGCTTCCGTCATTCTTGCGACCGTGCCGGACGGGAAGGCCATGTCGCCCCTCATTGACGGACTGGGGGTTGGGGGGCAACTGCTGGTGGTCGGGGCCTCGGCCGATCCCATCAGCACGACACCCCTGCAACTCCTCCTCCAGCGCCGGTCCATACTCGGTTGGCCGTCAGGGACCGCCAGAGATTCGGAAGACACGCTCAACTTTTGCGCCCTCACGGGGATTCGCGCCATGGTGGAGACGCTGCCGCTCGAACAAGCGGCTACGGGCTACGAACGCATGATGAGCGGCAAGGCGCGGTTCCGCGTGGTGCTCACCATGAACTAAACCGAGTTGCGTCTGTGAAAAGAAGGAGAGGAGGACACAATATGCGTGAGCTCATCGCCCCGGGCAGTTCTATCCAATCGAAGAGAGGCTGGCGGTTCTAACTGATAATACCTTTGCTATCAGCTCAGTATATCGCTGCCCGGGATCGACCGCTCGCCCAGGATAGACTGTGCGATCTGCCCGGCAGCGACGAGCGCTGTCGATACAGGAGAAAGGAATGAGACGGCATACTAATCAACCGCAGTTTCGCAATCCACAATCACTCACAAGGAGGCCGCCATGACCACCAGTCCAACCAAAGAGCGCAGCGACCAGACAGCTGACAAGAATGCGATTCGACCGTTTCGTGTGAATTTTCCGGAAGCGGAACTTACGGAATTGCGCAGGCGCATCAGCGCGACAAGGTGGCCTGAGGCGGAAACGGTCCCGGAATCCTCGCAACGCGACGACCGGTGGCCTGGGAGGAACACGGTCACGGAGTTCGCACAAGGTGTGCCGCTCGCAACGATGCAAAGACTCGCGCGCTATTGGGCGACACTCTACGATTGGCGCAAGGTCGAGGCGAGGCTGAACGGCTACCCGCAGTTCATCACTGAGATCGATGGGCTGGATATTCATTTCATTCACGCCCGTTCAAAACACGAAAATGCGTTGCCGCTCATTGTCACGCACGGATGGCCGGGATCGATCATCGAACAGCTGAAGATCATCGATCCCCTGACCGATCCCACGGCACATGGCGGCAAGCTGTCGGATGCTTTCCATGTCGTGATTCCATCGATGCCGGGCTACGGCTTCTCCGGAATGCCCACCACGAGAGGCTGGGATCCTGTGCACATGGCACGCGCCTGGGACGTGCTGATGAAGACGGCTACACGCAATACGTAACACAGGGCGGCGATTGGGGCGCGGTCGTCGTCGATATGATGGGTCTGCAGGCGCCGTCCGGACTGCTCGGCATTCACACCAACATGCCCGGCATCTTTCCGGCCGACATTGACGGAGCGGCTTTTTCCGGGGCACCGGCGCCATCGGGGCTCTCAGCCGAAGAGAAAGTCGCTTACGAGCGCTTACAATTTGTATATCAAAAGGGAATCGGCTACGGGTACCAGATGGGGCTGCGACCGCAGACATTATACGGAATCGTGGATTCACCCGTCGGTCTGGCGGCTTATTTCCTTGATCACGACGCGCGTAGCTTGGAGCTCATCGCACGTGCCGTTGATGGGCACCCTGAAGGCCTGACGCCAGACGACGTTCTCGACAACATCACGATCACTTGGTTGACAAACACGGCGCTTTCTGGCGCCCGTCTCTATTGGGAATATTGGGGCAAAGGGTACTTCAATGCCAAAGGCGTCTCCATCCCGGTTGCCGTGAGCGTCTTCCCTGACGAACTCTATCCAGCCCCGCGGAGCTGGACGGAGCGGGCATATCCCAAACTGATCCATTACAACAAACTCGACAAAGGCGGTCACTTTGCGGCCTGGGAGCAGCCGAAGGCCTTCACGGAAGAACTTCGTGCCGGCTTCAAGTCCGTTGCGTTAGCTGTCAAGGATTTGGCCTGTCCCATAAAGACGGACAGGCCAAATCCCAGTTTGCGACGACAGATGCTGGAAGACATTGACCTATCCGAAGTGAATTCTCCAGCTTGGTGGGCCAACAAGGCAAGCCGGGTTGCCCTTCAAAAATGGTGGATTTTGAACCGACGCATAGAGTGCGGGTGACAAAAGAAGAGAGGAGTACGCAAATGCGTAAGTTCATTAAGGTCGGGCGTCAAATTTCGGTTTGGGTGTGTACAGGGATCCTACTTGCCGTCGGGTTTGGCTTTTCTATGTTGCCCAGTGCATTGGCTCAAAATCTCAGGGTCACAGAACAGACCTTTGGGTGTATCCTCGACTGGCCGAAGGTCAGGAATACGCGCTTCAAGCATGCTGATCCGGAGAAATTGAAAGAGGCGATGCGGATCTTCCGGGACAGCGTGCCGGACACGGAGTATCCCGTCGGCACCATCCTCCAGCTGGTTCCGTTTGAAGCCATGGTGAAGCACTCGCATGAGAAGTTTCCCAACACGAATGGCTGGGAATTTTTCGCCTTGAACGTCTCCAAGGAAGGGACCAAGATCAGAGATCGTGGAGACAACGTCGTCAATCTGTCGCTCGGAGCCCCATGCTTAAGTTGTCATCAGCCGGCGAAGAGGTTTGACTTTGTCTGTGAAAAGGGACACGGCTGTGCTCCCATTCCGTTCGATGATCAAAAAATCGCGGAGCTCCAGCATGCAGACCTGCGCTGTACGAAGAAGTAGGAGTGGCAGATGAACTGAACCGTTTAAGGTCAGTTGCTTCTGTGGCTCCAGTTTCTGAACACCCTTGCTTGATGTTCCACCGTCCGAGCCGTGCTAGAATACAATTAGTTTCTGGAACAATGCTTGAGGCGCACCGCACTCAGAGCTCTTCTTGATGGTCCATAGACAGCTCACCCAACTGCTTGTCGTCGGGTTGATCGTACTGCTGAGCGCGCAGCTCACAGGACTCAGTTGTCTGGACGAGTGGCGACTTGCAGCATCAGCTGGCAGCGTGTTTGACACTGTTCAGATCACTGGCGTCGTCCCAAGCTCAGGAGGGCTGACTGATGACGGGTGCCCTTGCCACTTGGCGTTTGTTTCTATTCCTTCCGGTGCGCATCAAGTTTCACATCCCGTTTCCTTGATTGACCCCGCCGTTCCTATAACCACTCCACTCGTCCCACCCTTCTCGCTCTTTCATCCTCCGCTCAACCGGTAACAGGTCCTGACACAGCATTCTCCTCGTCCCATGTAATGGGTGTGGGGTATGGCCCTGTCTGATCGAGGCAGCTGCCTGGCGACCATGCCCGTGCCGTGTGTGGCCATTGGCTCTGATTGAGCCATGGTGATGAAAGGGTGCCCGACGTGCGCATGAAATTCGGTAACACAGAAAAACCGGTGGTCATACTGATTACCATCGGAATAGGTCTGTACCTTCTTCTCGTGGGTTGCAGCAGCTTGGGCGGACCGTCATTAGCCCCACTCGATCATCCCCTCAAGGTTGTGGTCGGACCTGTGATTCTGGAGAGGCCTCTTCCAGTGAGTACACAGATCCATTCCTTCGAGGACAATCCACCGCCGGAAGTGGAACGGACAATTATGGCTCAGTTAGTCGATGAAATCCAAACAAAAGCCCAGATGTTTCTGACGGAACAATTGACTCGTCAGAATAGATTGGTCGTCATTCCCTTCGATGAGACTCGCCGAATGATGGCGGACATCGCTCCCGCCGGCACGCCGCTGACCGCCGAACAGGTCGATGCCCTCGCAGCTCAGAGCGGTGCGGATGTCGTCGTCACAGGGCTTATTCATGACTACGGTCGAGTGCGCTGGCAATATTGGGTCACCGGCTGGGGCGCGCACGTCACCGTCTTCACCACCGTGATTGGCCTGGCCACCGCGTGGAATCCGGCCGCGATCGGGGCCTATCTGGCCTTGGACGCGACGACGGATTTTCCTCTGTGGTATGGCGGTGCGGAAGTATTCGGATGGGCTTTTCGACCGGTGCGGGTGCACGCGGAGGCGGTGCAGATGAAGCACTGTCGAGGTGTGGTGTGGAGCGAAGACGAGCTGGCCGTCAAGGTCCCGGGGAAAACGTTGGCCGAGTATCCGCCCGAGCAACAATCAAAGAAAGAAATTCAGCTGGAGGCGAATCTCCGGCGCGTCATGGCAGATATTGGGGAGACTATCGGGCCAAAGCTCGCGGTACAGCCTTGCCAGGATGATGGGACCCCAGCCAAGATAAGCACCTTCAGTCTATGGTCGCTACTCGACCTCTTATACTGAAGGCTGTGCGTCTCGAGGCTGGTGATCGTAAGCTATGTGATTAGCAGGAGCTAGTGCTTGCTCTTGGCCGCCGGGCAGGCAGCGGGACGACTGAGTTCTGCTGGTAATTTCGTCTGCTCGTCGAGGCACGCGGTGTTCAGCTGAGCTTGTGTAAGGCCTGAGACCGAAGAAAGATTGGCTCCATAGAGCTTTGTTTGGTGGAGATCAGCGTCATGGAATTGGGCGCCGCTGAGATTCGCGCCGGACAAGGTTGCACCGCGCAAGTTGGCTTCTTGCAGGTTTGTGTCAGTGAGGTTGGCGTAGCTGAGATTCGAACCGCTCAGGTCCGCGCCGACGAGATTGGCCGATTCGAGAGTCGCGTCGTTAAGTTGGGCCTTATGGAGCGCGACCCTCGGTGCATAGATGTCGCTCATGTTTGCCTTGGTAAAAATGGTGCCCGTTCCGCGTGCGCCGATCAAAATGGCATTGTGGAGCCGCGCTTCCCGAAAATCGGCTCCGTCAAGGATGGTGTGATACAAGATCGCCTTCCTCAAATTCGCGGTACGTAGGTTTGTCTTGATGAGACGTGCCCCTTCAAAGTTGACTCCCTCCAGGTCGGCCTGTTGGAAGCTCGCTGATTCCAAATTCGTGAATCGCAGGTCGGCTCCTCTGAGCAACGCTTCTTGCAGGTTCCCGTTGGTGAGGTTTGCCTCGTCGAGATAAGCTCCTTCCAGGTCTGCCCCGGTCATCCGCGCCCCGGCCAACTGTGCTCGGTCGAGGAGCACGCCCTGGAGACTCGCCTGGTGCAGGGTCGCGTTCGTCAGGTCAGTTCGGCGCAGGTCGGCGCCCAGGAGATCGGCTCCCGACAAGATGGCCCGATAGAGGCTAGCGCCATAAAAGTATGTGTCTGTGAGATTAGCGCTCCTCAGATCGGCCGATTGGAGATCGGCCTCCTCGAAATGGGCCCGCTCGAAGGTCGATTCACGGAGCTGTGCTCCGATGAGGGTCGCAGAGTACAGCGCGGCTTCCTCCCCTTCCGCTTTCGCCAGGTTGGCATGGGTCAACGTCGCGTGTCGAAGATCAGCTCCACCAAGACTGGCATCTTCCAGGTTCGCATTGGTCAGATCAGCTCCGGCCAAACTCGCCTGCAGGAAACTGCTGTGACGAAGGGTCGCGCCTCGAAGGACTGCCCCTTCCAAGCGAATCCGTTCCAAGTTGGCCCCCACGAGCTTGGCGCCATGGAGATCTGCTTGGCAGAGGTTGCCTCGGCTGCCGCCTGGGGCCTCGCGGTCCTCGAGCCATTGTTCGTGTGAACGAAGAATGTCCTTCAGCACGTTGGACGGGATGGTCTTCTTCTTGTACTTGCTGTCACAGGTGGGAGTCCTTGTTTTGAGAGAAGACCCCTGTTGGCCCGCTGAGGAAGGTGGCAGAGTCGCAAGAAGTATAACCAGCATCCCACCCACTCCCACCAGAATTCGCGTCATGGACCTCTTCATGTATCGACTCCTTCTTTCTCCGGTTGAAGAACCGTGCGAGGCGAAACGACCTAGACACATTGATCCACTCGTTCGGCGAGTGACTGAAGCGCCTGCGAAATTTGGACCTCATAGGGCGCTCCCGCTTCCAGCCGTCTCAGTTGATCGGGCAATTGTGTGAGTTGAACCTGAACCTGATGCCTGATTTCCGGCAGGGCAGGAGACGGCGAGATGCAATGGCCAGCCTTCATCACCGGCTGCAAGAGCGGCTCGCCTGTTTGCGGATCGTTCAGAGTAGTGACCACATCATGACCGAGATGCCGGTTATCGCTGTACTGTCGATAGACCTGTTTGCGGCCAGGCCAGGTGGCTTTGCCTTCCGAACGTTTTCGGCAGGGCCTGCCGGCATATTCCTGAAGTTTATAGGCACAGTCCAATGACGGCGCGTCCGATGAGGTGGTCATGGCCGTGCCGACGGCAAAGCTGTCGATCGGTGCTCCAGTTCCCACGAGTGCCTGCAGTCGGTACTCGTCGAGATTGCCACTCGCAAGAATCTGAGCCTCACGAAGTCCGCCCTCGTCCAGGATACGTCGAACTTTTCTCGCATGGTCGGCCAGATCGCCACTGTCCAATCGCACACCTTTGACAGGGATGCCCTTTTTCTTCAATTCCGGCGCGAGTGCCACCACTCGGTGCGCGGCAGCTTCCGTGTCATAGGTGTCGATGAGAAGCACCACGTTGTCCGGCTGCGCGTGGGCAAAATGCTCGAATGCAGTCGTCTCATCCTTGTGCGCCTGGACAAACGAATGGGCCATGGTGCCGTAGATCGGAATCCCGTACTCCATTCCGGCGAGCACTGTGGCGGTTCCGGCGAAACCAGCGAGGTAGCTCGCGCGGGCGGCGAGGAGTCCTGCTTCGGCGCCGTGGGCTCGTCTCAGTCCAAAATCGATGATCGGCTTCCCCCCTGCAACCAGCACGGATCGTACGGCCTTCGAGGCGATCAACGTCTGAAAGTTAAGCAGATTCATGATGCGAGTTTCGACCAGCTGGGCCAGAGGGATCGGTGCGACGACTCGGAGAATCGGCTCGTTCGGGAAGAAGAGCGTGCCCTCCGGCATGGCATCTACGCCGCCGGTGAATCGTAGCGTTTCGAGATAGCGGAGGAGTTTCGGTGAGAAGCGACCCGTCTGCTCGAGCCAGGACAATTCCTCCGAGGTGACGTGCAGGTCGGACAGGAATGCCAGCACCTGCTCCAGGCCGGCGGCGATGAGAAACTGCCGATTGGGCGGGAGTCGTCGCACGAAAAACTCGAAGACGGCTTCTTCCTCCATCTCGCGGTCGAGATAGGCTTGAACCATCGTGAGTTGATAGAGATCGGTCAGGAGCGCGCTCGTGGAGGGATTCATGCCGGAAGGTTCTCCAGCCGGATCGGTACTGCACCGAGGCGGATCATTTCCTGCTCGGCCTTTTGGCCGTCGTCCGTCCGGAGGTTGACCGCTTTGACACCGTCCATCAGCAGGCCGACGTCGTAGCCCAAGGCGCGAGCGTCTTTGACCGTGTTCAGCACACAATAGTCGGTGGCCAGTCCTCCGATGAACAGGCGGTGCACACCGATCGCGCGCAAGTGGCGTTGTAATGGGGTGTTGTGAAAGGCCGAATAGGCCTCCTGGTCCGCATCGATCGCCTTGTAGATGATGACAGCTGAGCACGGTGCTTCAAACGTCTGTGGGGGGAGTGATCCGGGCGATCCGGCCACGCAATGGATCGGCCATGGTCCTCCGCGATTCCGAAACGAGCAGTGGTTGGGCGGGTGCCAATCGCGCGACAGAAAAATCGGGAGCGCTCTCGAATGGAATCGATGAATATAGGTCAATAATGCGGGAATGATCTCGTCCCCGCCGCTGATGCCCAACGCTCCACCAGGGAGAAAGTCGTTCTGGATATCGGCAATCAGCAACGCATCGCCGGCAGTGAGGGGCTCCATACGATAGGCGTGCTCCGGTCCATCCCGTCATTCAATACTGTCACCGCCCTTGCTGCGAAAGCAACCTGATGTAGGCCACCACGTCCTGCATTTCTCCGTCGCTCAACTGGCCTCGCCACGCATGCATGGGACTGAACACGACGCCGTGCTCGATGGTCCGGAGCAACTCCTCGTCTGATTTGAGGAACGACCGAAACGCATGAAAGTTCGCCGGCCGGACTTTAAGCTCCGCCGCCTCCGGTCCGTCGCCCCATCCACCTGCGCCATGACAGCGCTGACAATGTCGTTCATAGACGGCTTTGCCGCGAGCCATGTCGGAAGGAAAGTCTTGACCGTGGAGGAGCGAAGGCCGTAGCGCAGCGGTCAGACCTATCATGAAGACGATGACGGCCGGTATGGCGGAATAAAAAACGCGCATGAGCGACTCCTAGCTTTTCTTCGTCGTATGGGCGATGAACGGAGTATAGAGTTGTTTCATCTTTTTACTGCCGCAGGCCGGGCAGGTTACCTCACCCCGTTCGTGTTCTTTCAGCGTCAGCACAACCAAGGATTCTTTCCCGCAGTCCAAGCATTTGTAGTCGTACATGGGCATGTGGTGCCTCAATCGTGGATCAATAATGTCTAGGGCTCGCGGATGATGTGTCCTTCCGATTTCGATTCGCTGTCGCTCCACTCGGCGACGGCCTGCGCGAGTTCCACGAGCCGCTGTGCCGCCCGCCCGTAGACTGTGTCGGACGGATATTCTCCTTCGAGACCTCGCTGGCCGGCGGGAAGGCCAGTCAGCAGTTCGATGGCCTCCTCAATCGTATTCACCCCATAGACCGTGAATCGTCCGGATTCCACCGCTTCCACGACATCACGTCGCAGTGCAAGGTGCTTGGTGTTGCGGGCGGGAATAATAACGCCTTGTTTTCCCGTAAGCCCTCGTCCCGCACAAGACTCGAAGAACCCTTCGATTTTCTCGTTCACTCCGCCGATCGGCTGGACCTCGCCCAATTGGTTGACGGAACCCGTGACCGCCAACCATTGTCGAATGGGAAGATCGGCGAGACTGGAAAGAATGGCGGCCAGTTCTGCGACGGCCGCACTGTCTCCTTCCACTTCCGAATAGGTTTGCTCGAACGTGAGCGTCGCCGATAAGGCAAAGGGATGAGTCCCGGCGAACTTTCCGGCGAGGTAGCCGGCTAAGGTCATCACACCCTTGCTGTGAACGTGACCGGCGAGCTCGGCTTCGCGTTGGATATCGATGACGCCCTTCGTTCCGACATAGGTGCGGGCGGTAATCCTGGTCGGCCGGCCGAAGGCGTAGTCGCCGAGTTGATGCACTGAGAGCCCGTTCACTTGGCCTACGACCTCTCCGTCCAGATCCACCATCACGGTGCCCTCGCGGATCTCGTCCTGAACCCAGTGTTCCACCAAGTTCGACCGATGACGTTTATGTGCAGCCGCGGTCTCGACATCGCCGCGCGTGGCGAACGAATGCCCGCTTTTCTTGGCCCAGTAGCCCGCTTCTCGGATTAAATCGCTCACGAGGCTGAAGCGGAGTGACAGGCGATCATGACGATCGGCGAACCGAACACCCTGACGAATCACTTCCGCGACGGCATCCGCGCCGAAGTGAGGCAGACCTTCTTCACGGCAAAGTTTCGCGATGAAGTTGGCATACTGGCGGTCGAGGCGATCGTTCCGGTCGACTTCGACGTCAAAGTCCGCCTTGACCTTGAAAATCTTGGGAAAGTCTTCTTCATATGCCTGTAAGAGGTGAAACAGCAGAGGATGTCCGACGAGAATGACTTTGACTTGAACGGGAATCGGCTCAGGCCTCAGTCCTGCGGTGGAGAAACCGTAGAACTCACCAGGATCTTCGATTTTCGCCTCGCCGGTCTTGATCGCTCGCTTCAACGCATCCCAGGAGAAGGGCTGACGGAGCAGGTCCATGGCGTTCAGGATTAGATAGCCGCCGTTGGCGTGGAGCAGGGCTCCGGCCCGGATCTCGGTAAAGTCCGTATACATCACGCCCATGTGAGCCCGGCGTTCGATCTTTCCGATCAGATTCGTATAGGTCGGGTGCGATTCGTCGATCACCGGGGCTCCGTGCTTTGGGTCGTGGTCGACGATCACATTCACCTCATACCGTGTCATGTCCGCGCGACGGAACGGCTCAAATCCTGGAATGGTCAGCGCCGGCCCTTCGCGCGGAAGAAAATCTTTGTAGTGATGGACGACATCCTGCTGAACTCGCTCAAGGTACGAGAGCGCCTCCGTGTGATCCGGATAGGAACGGCGGAGCGTTTCATAACGGCCCTGCATCACCTTGGCGACGAGTTGGCGATCGAGCTGGCGCTTACGTTGATCGGCGTCTTTCTCTACGGCATGGATGCGGACATGGAATTCGCGGATCTCGCTTTCCAGGGATTTGCGTTGTTCGGAGAGCTCCTTCTGTTGTTGCTCAGTCAAGGCCTCCATCTCCTCCTCTGTCATTGGATGTCCGTCTTTGAGGGGGGCGAGTCCAAATCCCATCGGAGTTTCCTCGAACCCGAATCCTCGGGCGAGGCTCAACTTCGTCAGATCGTGGAAAAGCGATTTCTTCTTCGACTCGGTCTCCTCCGTGATCTTGGCTTTCTCGTCGAGATACGGTTTGCTCTCGAATGCAGCGGGGATGTCGTTCCGTAGACCCTCAACGAAAGCGGCCATTTCCCGCTTGAATGCACAGCCCTGTCCGGCTGGAAATGAGAGGCACTGGGGGCGGGAGGGGTCCTGGAAATTGTTGACGTAACACCAGTCGGGGGGTGCTGTGCCGATTTCCGCCATTCGTTTGACCATCTGTCGGACCAAGGTGCCCTTGCCGGTGCCGAGCGGACCGGACACGTAGATATTGAATCCTGCGCTTTTCATCTGCAGCCCGAACTCCAGGGCCTCGACGGCTCGCGCTTGTCCGATGGTCTCGCTCAGCGGCTCCAACTCACTAGTGTCTTCGAACCCCAGCCGTCCTGGGTCGACGGCGGGCGAGAGCATCGATACGGGGAGCTTGAACTTGTCGACAGTCATGATCAGTCTTGCATCCGAATAACGGGGAGAGGATGAACGGCGGTGGCTTGAAGTCCTTCTTTTCCCTCTTCGATGTTGAGGACGACTTCCATGCCATCTTCTAACTGATCGAACGCCAACCCCTGCAGGGCATTCTGGTGAAAATAGACCTCTCCGCCTCCTTCCTTCAGGATGAACCCATAACGTTCCTTCGGGAACAGCTTACACACCACACCGCGAAATGGGGGAACGGGGGAGGTTCGCACCTCTTTGCTTTTTCGTTTCTCTCGAAACTTACGCAGTTCGATCGAAACGGCATCGAACGCTGCTCGAATCGCCTCTTCAAACGTCTTGTCCTCTTTGCGTGCCGTCAAGGTCCGGCGTCGTGGAAGTGACACGACGACGAGAGCCTCGGCCACATGCGCCTGTTTCTTATGGTGGGAATTCTTGGTCAAGGTGACTCGTCCATGAAGGATATCCTCATATCCTCGTGCGAGTGCCTCCATACGGGATTCAATTTCCTTTTTCCATCGCGGGGTCATGCCGACATTACGGCTTTCGATCTGCAGTTGCATCTCGCCTCCTTTCGAGGACACGACATTCCGACAAGGGAGATCAGCAAACGATGTGCCGACTTCGAAACGGGGAGCGAGGCAAGAGGCGAAAGGCAAGGGGCAAGAAAATTGAGCCTCTAGCCTCTGGCCTCGCACCTCTCGCCTCACGTGTGTGTCGCATTTTGCCTCAATGGGTGATTGCCGGGTGAAGCCCAATGCACCAGTTGAAGAACGGGCAAGAGGCGAGACGCGAGGGGCTAAGGGCTCGGAATCGAATGGTTGCTCTCTTGGTCCTTACCCCTTGCTTCAGACCACGTGCCTTGCCGATGTTGGAACATGACTTGCGTGCACCACCCGTGATGCCTACTTTGACGAAACAGTCGCTTGAACGGTACCTCCGAGACCGGTTTGGCCGGCGTGCCACCGTCGTGTCGTACGGTCTGATCGGCAAAGAAAGCTCGAAAGGGTTGTACAAGCAATACGGTTATGGGGCGCCGATCAAAGTCACGTTTCGAGTGGGCCGTACCCTCAGGTCTGCCGTGCTTGAAACAATGAGTCCCGGCCCGTTTGGTCATGAGCACATGGCTGATCGAGCGCAGGCGATATTATGGGATTTTCATTCGTATGGACGGCTTCCTCATCACGTGAAGGCCTTGGATGTTGGCGCCTTTGCGGTGAAAGGAACACTCTTCTCCATCGCCAAGGCGGAGGAGTTGTTCGTGCTCACCCAGTGGGAAGAGGGCACGAGCTATCACGTGGACCTTGAACGACTGGCGCAGGAGGCATCGGTCCCGACACTCGATCGTCGGAGAACGGAAACCTTAGCGCGGTATTTGGCGATGATCCATCGCAAGAAACGGCGGGATCCTGATCTCTACAGGCGGCGCCTGCGGGAGCTGATCGGTCACGGTGAATGCATCATGGGCCTGACCGACAGTTATCCGGCGCGCTTCGAATTCATCACGGAGGAGCTGTTGCGCACGATCGAGGAGGCATGCAACCGCTGGCGGTGGCGTTTGCGCAAGCGGACCGACAGATTGTCGCAAGTCCATGGGGATTTCCACCCGTGGAATGTGTTGTTTCGGCGAGGCGCCGCCTTCTCGGTGTTGGATCGGTCACGAGGAGAGTGGGGGGAGCCGGCCGATGATGTCACGTCGATGAGCATCAATTACCTGTTCTTCTCGCTCTGTCGGTCAGGAAAACTTGAGGGAGCATTGGAACGTGTTTTCAGGTCGTTCTGGGATATCTATTGCGAGGCCAGCGGCGATCAGGCTGTGACGGAAACTGCGGCACCCTTTTTCGCGTTTCGCGGGTTGGTCCTAGCAAGCCCGGTCTGGTATCCCAAGTTGTCTGTCGACGTGCGTCGATCCATTTTCCGCTTCATCCAGAATGTGCTGGACGAGCCGCGGTTCGACCCTTCTCGTGTTAATGAGTATTGTTCCGCATAACGGTGGGCTAAAAGCGGGGGGGTAGAAGCGAGAGGTGAAAGGAAGAATTATCTTACCCTGGCCTCTCGCCTCGTGCCTCTCGCCAGGCGGGTCATGAAATGACACAACATCAAGCTTTCGCCGTCTGGGTCACCGGATTGCCGGCTTCGGGGAAAAGCTCGATCGTCGAGGCCTTGAAACCAAAGCTCCAAGAACTCGGTCTCACTGTCGAGGTCTTAGAGTCGGATGTTGTCCGCCGAGTCGTCACGCCGGTCCCCACGTATTCCCAGGCCGAGCGGGACCAATTCTATCGTACGCTGGCGTTCCTCGGGGCCCGGTTGGTGGCTCATGGGGTCACGGTCGTCTTCGACGCCACGGCCAACCGTCGCGCCTATCGCGAGTTTGCGCGCCGCTTGATTCCTCGCTTCCTCGAGATCGCGGTCAACTGCCCGCTCAATGTGTGTATGGAGCGCGATAAAAAGGGGACCTATCGCAAGGGAGCGCGTGGCGAGTCCTCGACGGTTCCCGGCCTGCAAGAGCCCTATGAAGCGCCTGCCAGCCCCGACTTGCTCGTGGACAGCACGAAGACCACTCCTGAGAGAGCCGCCGACCTCATTCTTGAGGTCGTGCTGCAACGGATGGTCACCCCTCCCTGCTAACGGTACACGAGCACTGGGTAGCTGGCTGAGTGGAGCAAGGCATGGGCGACGCTGCCAAACACGAACCGCGAGAGCCCCTTGTGTCCATGCGTGCCCGTGACGATCAGATCGGGCTTCAGTTTCGACGCTTCGCGTAGGATCATCGTCGCCGGAGCCCCCAACACGGCGAGTGTTCGTGTCTTGTACCCGAGTGCGGTGAGCTTCGGGGCGATGGCGTCGAGGAAGTTCTTAGCGCTCTCCAGCCCCTGCTTCTCCATGGATGCCGCCGTCACTGCGTCGACCGGCCACGGCGGTGTCGTCGACGGAAACACGGTCAAAAGTGTGAGCTCCACGAGGTCGCGAAATGGCTTCGTGCCAAAGAATCGCACCGCCGCTTCTGCGTCGTATGGACCTTGGAGCGGAACCAACACGTGGTGCAGGGCCTTGAGCGGCCCGTTCAGGATGCACGTGGTGGCCGAGGCCAGGGTCAAGACGCGATGGGAAACGCTCCCGAACAGCTGTTCCTTGATGGGGCCCACGCCGCGAGCTCCCATGAGAATTAAATCCACCTTCCGTTGTTCAGCTTCTCTCACAATCACCTCGGCCGGCGAACCAACTTCCAGACGTTTGGTAACAGGGCCGGCGCTGGCAGGTAACAACGACTCAATACGATCCAGGAGCCGCTGACCGTCTTCCTTCATGCCGTTCTCAACCGTGCGATACAGTTCGTCGGCGACTTCCGGGACCATCATCGGGTAAGCCGGCCTCGGGACATTCAGCACATGGAGAACCGTGAGCATGTCAGCCCGACGGAAGTATTTTAGAGCCCTGACGGCCTCATACGAATAGTCTGATCCGTCGACTGCCAAGAGGGTATTCATCGGGAGGACTCCTTTCCTGCTGTCCGGGGAGATCGTGGAGAAGGCTGCGCAAGATGGCGCTGGAACCACTGGCGCGCCTGGTCGGCGACCTGTTCGAGCGTTCCAGGTTCTTCGAACAAGTGCGTCGCGCCTGGCACGATGACGAATTCCTTCTCGCATCGAAGCAACGCGTAAGCTTCTCGATTCATGTCGATCACCGGCTCGTCGTCGCCACCGACGATCAGAAGCGTAGGGGCGGTGACCTTGGAGAGGTAAGGCTCAGCCAAGTCAGGTCGCCCTCCTCGGGAAACGACAGCCGCGATCATGGCGGGATCGCAAGCGGCTGCTTGCAAGGCTGCACCCGCTCCTGTGCTGGCGCCGAAGTAGCCGATCCGAAGATGTGCGGTGCGGGGATCGTGAGCGAGCCACGCTTTGGCCAGCAGGAGACGGTCTGCGAGCAGACCGATGTCGAAAACCTTGTGGCGATCCTCTGATTCCATGGGATCGAGCAAATCGATGAGAAGGGTCGCGAGAGAGCCATCTTGCAGCTGCCGGGCCACAAAGTTGTTCCGTGGACTGAAGCGTCCGCTGCCGCTCCCATGGGCGAACAAGACAACACCGAGTGGCGCCTCGGGCATTCCCAAGATACCGTCCAGCCGAACGCGACCGGAGCGGATCGTGACGTTTTCTGAGGGATGTGCTCGTATGGATGCCGACATCGCTAACCTTTTTGTGAATCCCGGTTCTTGCCTGACAGCCTCATTGCCGTTTCAAGGCTCGGGTAGACGGTCCGCTCGAACATCTTGCAGGATCTTCACCGCAGACCTGACGCACCGGTGTGAGACATCCGTGCTAGGCAGTGAGCGCCGTCAGTTCATCAGGTCGAGGTCTGGTGCCTCGCCATCGTTTCAGCACCCGGTAGACCCAATTGCGATATGCCGATCGGTTCAGAAAGATGTGAGGCCCATCGGTTTTGCCGCAGTTGCCACAACGCCACGTACGGAGCCAGAGGGAACTCTCCGGATGTCCCATATCAACGTACGCATCGACCGTCATGAATCGATGACATCGCTGGCATCGCATGTCCTACCTTTCTCCTCCTTTACCAGGGCCGTGATCGATGACGTGCTCTCAATGACATTCCGTCGGGCAAAAAACGATATACAATGCGATCGCGAGACCGAGCAGAACCGCTCCTAGGAGCAACCAATGTGTGCGCGTCATGCCACCTCCCTCGTTGCCGTTCAGGCACTTGTTCGAGCAAGAGCAATGCCATACCGGACATCAACCATGGAATTTTGGGAATGCAACGAGAAACCAGATCCGTCACGTCTCGCGCCCTCTTTCGGCCCACGTTTGACCCCCCATCGCTCAAGCGGTCTGTCCCCTTCCGCTACAACCTCGAAACAACTGCTGTAGCAAGACTCCCCCATCTGGAATTCACTAATCTGCCATCTGAAAATTGACTGCTCGGCCTCGAGGACGAAGCCCTTGTTTCCATACATCATTCGGCGAAGGTCGGGAACCTCGACCTAGTGGCACCGGCTTTGCTGAAGAAACGTGTGGACTCTCCTGATCCATCGGAGCTTTCATGGCAGAAGGCTTGTTCTCAAGAATCCTTGTTCCCGTCGATTTTTCTCCCTGTTCAGTCGAAGCCTTCCGCATGGCTGTGTCACTGGCGGAGGTCACGCAGGCCGATCTCCTCCTTCTTCACGTCATCGACACCAGTGCGCTCGACGCGTTCAATCGGCTTGGTCTCTTGGCTGTTCCCTCCGATACGGCGGCACAGAAGAGGCGGCTTCGACACCATGCCAGGCTGAACGTGCGTCGATTGTTGGAAACTGTCGAGGCATCCGTTGTCACAGTGCGCCGGATGATTCTGGAAGGTGCGCCGTTCGTGGAGATCGCCAAAACGACGCGAGCCGAGAAGGTTGATCTCGTCGTGATGGGCAGCTATGGTGGGCGAGCAGGAAGCATGGAGAAGATTTTCTTCGGCAGCACGGCGGAGAAGGTTGTCCGAACGGCAGGGTGTCCGGTCTTGACGGTGCCCCTACCAGGCAAAGCTAGTCGATGAATAGCTAAGAAGGAGGGAGGTCCTGATGATTGGTCAGATGGTACAACGGAGCAGATTGGCGCTCGTTCTCAGCATGACGTGCGTATTAGGGTGGGGATCGGCTGAGCCGCTGTTGTCGCAGACGGAACAAGTGGTGGAGGTCACGATCAAAAATTTCACCTTCTCGACCAAGCAGGGCATCCTCCATTTGGGGCTGCCGACCGTGATCAAGGTGAAGAACGAGGACGCCGAACGGCATGATTTCGGGTCGACCATGTTTGAAGGGATCCCCACCGCCGTTGAAAAGGACGGCACGATCATCTATGGAAGAGGGATCGGAGGTGTGTACCTTGACCCGAAGCGCGATGCGACCATTCGTTTTAACATGAGTCGTCCGGGGCGGCACGAGTTCCGGTGCTCGATTCATCCCAACATGAAGGGAGAGTTGTTGTTGCTGAGTGTGGAGGCTGTGTGAGCGCATGATAAATCGATTGCACATTCTCTTCGCCACTGACTTTTCCCGTTGGGCTACAGGAGCGGAAGCCTACGCCTGTTGCCTGGCGTCTGTCTGGAGAGCGGACCTCACGGTCATGACCGTCTTAGAGTTTCCGCCTGGGCTCAATCCGGACTACCCCGTCAATCACATGTACTTGTCCGAACTGATGAAGACAGCGACGTCGCAAATGGCGGACCTGAAAGCGCGGGTCTCCGCTCGGGGAATCTCAATCCACACGCGTATTGCGACGGGGATTCCGAGCGAGGAATTGATCGCTGCAGCCAAAGCCGAAGACTCGGACCTGGTTGTTGTCGGTACCAAGGGGAAAACCGGCCTTGAGCATGTGCTCGTGGGAAGCACTGCAGAACGGGTGATCCGCACGGCTCCCTGCCCGGTCCTCGCGGTCCGGACGGAGCGGCGTAACGGCGAAGGGGGCGGGACGGATCCCTGCAGAGGTGTGAGCCTGGAGCGGATCCTTGTGCCGATCGATTTTTCGGATTGTTCGCTCGATGCGCTGGAGTATGCGGTTCAGGTGGCACAACGCTCCGGGGCATCGATCAGGTTGCTCCATGTTCTGGAACCAGTCTCATACGGATTGGATTTCTCGCTTCTCCATGTGGCGAAGCAGGAAAAGATGCGAGAGGTGATCCGTGGACGGCTGTCGGATCTGGCCAAGGCACTCAGTAAGGCGCGGGTGAAGACCGACGTCGAACTTTATGGTGGTCTCCCGCCCGATTCAATTCTCGATCGGGCCAAGACGATGCCGGCGGACCTCATCGTGATGGGCACACATGGTCGACGCGGTCTGTCTCATACGATCAGCGGTAGTGTCGCGGAGACCGTGGTCCGGAAATCATCGTGCCCTGTGCTGACGGTGCGCAGCCCGAAGTTCTCGGCCGGCCATCGTCGCGTGGTGCCACCGATTGAATTGCCGGAAACGAGCATTTCATAACGCGTAACCAAGGGGGTCTGACATGCGAACAACCACCAAAAAGCGGGTGGCCTTCAGGTCCGTACAAGGAACGAGGTCCGTCGGCTCTCAGAAGCCGATTGAACTGCCGGACGGCATGTGGGAGCGGATTTCGAAGAAGGCCTATGAATTGTGGGAATCGAGAGGGCGTCGGGAGGGGAGGGAACTCGAAGACTGGCTCGACGCAGAAACGATCGTCATGGAAGAGATTCATGAAGCTCGCGAGTGAAACGACCGCTGGCTTGGACGTTCCGCTCCCCCCTGCTCTTGAAGCGCTGCTGGTTCGGCTCGAAGAGCTCTCTCTGGAACCTGGTTTTGCAACTCAGCGGCAGATTGCACTCGGTTTTGCTTTTGAGCCCTATCTTGAGGGGGCGGCACGAGGACTCTTGCTTCCGTTGTCGCAAGAAACGGAACTGGCCGAGCTCTCCCTCTACGCCGACTTCTATCCTCAGGACGGGCAGCTCACGCTGATCGAACAACTCCGCGACGTCATCACGGAACACATTCCACAGGAAGAACGGGCGTGGCTCGATCCGCTCAAACATTCATACCTGGATCTGGTCGAATTCATCACGCTCGAGGACTCGGAGAAGCGGATCCTCCTCCGGTCTCTTGGCGACAGCCGGACCTATCGCGTGCCAGACGGTGAATTCCGCCACGCGATCAAAACAGGACAGGTTCTGCTGACCAGGATGATTCGAGAGCCAGGCAATGAGGAGTGGGAACGGGCGGTGATCGCAGGTCCGGCGATCGTGCTGTCGAAGGAAGACAGTCAGGCACTCTTGAGTTCGACTGCCGACTACCGGCGTCAGGTCGAAATGACGGCCGGCTCGTTTGAGCTCGGAGACTGGGCGGAGTTTGCCAAGCGCTACGGACACGTCTTGTTGTGGACCTTCGCCCGTATGCGGTTTTCCGCGCTTCTCGACGCCGTCGTCAGCATCCGCTACGTGACGGGAAACGGCCAACCTTATCTGTATGCCCTGGTACTGTACGATCACAGCGAGTATCGACATCTCGCGAACACCCTCGGAGACTTGGAGGGATTTGAGCCGGACTCGGCGGCTTCCCCCGACGGCACGGAAGTCGGCCCGAAACGCGACCAGTTCTATGTACGGCGGGAACCATTCGGAACGGTCAAATCCGCGGTTGTGGCGAGGCTGACCCTGACGGCGACACAGTTGTTGGTGGAATGCGACTCGCGAGAGCGACTGGATACGATCAAGCACCAGCTTGCGGCGGCGTTCGGGTTCTCTCTCCATTTTCGGGGAGAATCCGCGACTCCGCCGCCACGCCGGGTGACGGAGTCGCAGTTGGCCACGGACGAGCCGCTCACAGTGGTCGTGACGCCGGAAGAGGATCGAGCCCTGTTGAACAGCTTCTTGGAAACCGTCTATCTGGAGTGGGCTGAGCGGGCGTGCCCCGCGTTGGAGAACCAGACGCCGAGGCATGTCATGGGATCAGCAGTCGGCCGAGACAAAGTTGGGAATCTCATCGCCGAGATGGAGAGGCATGATCTTGGTGTCCGGCGCGTCGGGCGTGCGGCCTTCGACTACAACAAATTGAGAGCGCACGTAGGGCTCGACGAGGTTGTTCGATGACGACACGACACCACCAGACTCTGGAAGAGGTGCTGGAGTCCTGCCGGCCGGTCCCGCCGGCCAGACCCAACATCCTTCAGGTCCTCCTTGCGGTTCAGGAGGTGTTCGGCTGTGTCCCGGAGAAGGTGGTGCCTCGGATTGCGCGTGCGCTGGGAGTGACGGACGCACAGGTCGCAGGAGTGCTGTCCTACTACCCCGATCTTCGCACCGCATCACCGGGGCGGTGTGTGGTTCAGATCTGCATGGGTGAGTCTTGCACGGCGAACCACGGAGAGCGGGTGCTTCGTACCATCCAGGATCAGCTGCTGGTCGACGTCGGAGAGACCACGCCCGGAGGGCGGTTTACGCTCGAGAAAATATACTGTGTCGGGAATTGTGCCGTCTCTCCGACCGTGATCGTCGGCGAGGACCTCTATGGACGAGTGACGCCTTCGCAGATTCCTTCGATTCTGGAACCGGCGAAAAAATGAAAACGACGCGCCTTTATCTTGCCAACGACACATCGGCTCGTGCGGCAGGGGCCGGTCGTCTTGCCGATGCCTGGAAGGAACGTCCGGAGGTACAGCTGGTCCGCACCTCTGCCCGCGGGGCTTTCTATCTCGAGCCAATAGTAGAACAGGATTCTCCACGCGGACGGCTGGCCTGGTTTAACGTCTTGCCGAACGATCTTCCCCGAATTGAATTCGGTCTCGAAGGCACGCTGGTCGACTCGATTCCGTTCTTGCGGCAACAAACCCGACACACGTTTGCAAACTTCGGCGTGACCGAACCGCTGGCGATCGATGAATACCAGTCGCAGGGGGGATTCAAGGGACTTGCTGCTGCGATGAACATGTCTGAGGCAGCCGTGATCGAGGAGATCAAAATTTCCCGGCTCCGCGGGCGTGGCGGTGCGGCGTTTCCCGTGTGGAACAAATGGCAGATTGCCCGGCAGACGGAAGCCGATGAGAAGTACGTGGTGGCCAACGCGGATGAAGGGGATGCCGGCACCTACTGTGATCGTATGATCATGGAAGGGGATCCCTTCAGGCTGATCGAAGGCATGTTGATCTGCGCGCGCGCGATCGGAGCCACAAAGGGGTATGTCTACTGTCGTCATGAATATCCCGCAGCGGCCGCCACGTTGCGAACGGCGATTCGCAAAGCGATGGAAGAAGGACTCCTGGAATTCAACGGAGCTTCCTTCGAGATCGAGGTAATAGTTGGTGCCGGCTCGTACGTGTGCGGAGAAGAGACAGCGCTCTTGGAATCGCTGGAAGGGCGACGCGGCGTCGTGCGGGCCAAGCCGCCTTATCCCGCCGTGGCAGGCCTGTATGGACGTCCGACGATCGTCAGCAATGTGCTCACCTTCGCGACGATTCCGAACATTCTCGCTCGCGGGGGAGCCTGGCATGCGTCGATGGGAACCGAGCGGTCGCGGGGCACGATCGCGTTGCAGATCGGTGGGCGTGTGAAGCAGCCGGGGCTCGTTGAAATTCCATTCGGACAGACGTTGCGCCAGGTGCTGGAACAATTTAGCGGCGGCATGGCCGCCGGTTCCCGATTCAAGGCGGTCCAAGTCGGCGGGCCGCTCGGGAGTCTGTTTCCTGAGTCAAAACTCGACATCCCGATTTGTTACGACGCCTTCGCAGAGGCCGGTGCCATTCTCGGCCACGGCGGCATCGTGGTCTACGATCAGGATACAGACATGGTGGAGTTGGCGCGGCATTTCATGGCCTTTACCGCGGATGAATCCTGTGGCAAATGCACGCCCTGCCGGGTCGGTTCTGTGCGGGGACGCGAAATTCTGGAACGGATCCAAGCCGGTGAAGGGAGTACGGACGATCTTGCGGTGCTCCATGACCTGGGGGACACGATGAAGGCCGCGAGCCTCTGTGCGCTCGGTGGTCGCGCGCCGTACCCGGTGTTAACAGCGATCGAACATTTTGGAGATGAGTTTAGGAAGAAGCTATCAGCCTTCAGCCGTCAGCAGTGAGCTGATTGCTGATAGCTGATCGCTGAGGGTTGGTAGCTATGAAGATTACCATCAATGGCAGAACGGTAATCGCGGAACCGGGTGACACCGTGTACCAAGCGGCGAAGAAGGCCGGGATCAAGATTCCCAGCCTCTGCGCATCCGATCATCTGGCCCCGTTCGGGTCCTGCCGTCTCTGCCTCTGTGAAATTCAAGGGCAATCCGGGACACCAGCTTCCTGTACGACGCCGGTCCGCGACGGCATGGTCGTCCGCACTGACACGGACCGGGTGAATCACCTGCGACGTAACGTGCTGGAACTGTATTTGTCCGAGCAACCCTCCGGGACAGAATGGCCGGAGGAGTTGCAGCGACTCGCGCTCGGCTTGGGCGCGAAGCGAGTTCGGTACCGGCGGCCATCCAGCCGGGTGACGTCCCGGGATGAGTCCAATCCATTTTTTGTTTTCGACAATGCCCTCTGTGTTTCCTGCGCCCGCTGTGTCCGGGCCTGTGACGAAATCCAGGGGACCCATGCCTTGACGATGTTCGCCCGAGGATTTGCGACGAGACCGATCGCCGGGGCCGGTCCCCGTAATGGGACTGCCGGCGGGTTTGCCGATTCGAATTGCGTCTCCTGCGGCGCCTGCGTGAAGGAATGTCCCACGGGCGCCCTCACGGAGAAAACGATTCTCGATCTTGGCTACCCGACGGCGACGGTGCGCACGACCTGCGCGTATTGCGGGGTCGGTTGTGCGTTCGACGCAGGAGTCCGGGACGGTCGCGTGGTCAGGATGATGCCAGCCGACGACGGGCCTTCCAATCACGGCCATGCCTGCATGAAGGGTCGATTCGGCTGGACCTACAATGACGCGCACGACCGGCTGAAGGTGCCGCTCTTACGTAGGGCAGACGGTTGGGAAGAAATCTCCTGGGACGCAGCGCTCGATCGCGTCGTACGGGAATTTACGCGTCTGAAGGAATCGCACGGAGCCGATGCCGTCGCCGCGATCTCATCCAGCCGCGGAACGAATGAAGAAAATTACCTCTTCGGTAAGTTCATCCGTTGCGTCATGGGGACCAACCACATCGACAACTGCGCACGGGTCTGCCATAGCGCCACCGTCACCGGGATGATGGAGACCTTGGGCGCCTCGGCCGCGACCAATTCCATCGAAGATCTCGATCAGGCCAAACTCATCCTGGTGGTCGGGGCCAATCCCACTGAATCCCATCCCGTGGTCGGAGCCAAGATCAAGCAGGCCCATCGTCGTGGGGTGCCGCTGATCGTCATCGATCCGCGACGGACGGAACTCGCCCGGCTCGCCGACCTTCATCTGCAGTTACGGCCCGGCACCAACGTCGCGTTGCTCAACGCGATCGGCTATGTGATCGCCAAAGAGAAGCTCTTTGACCACGCCTTCGTTGCGGCGAGGACTGAGGGATTCGAAGAGTGGCTCAAAACCGTCTCGGATTGTTCACCGGAACAGCTGGAACCCGTCACCGGCGTTCCGGCTCACCTCGTCTACCAGGTTGCGCGGCACTATGCCAAGAGTGGAGCATCGCTCTGCGTCCATGGCTTGGGCGTGACCGAACATCGGTGGGGAAGCCACGGGGTGATCGCGCTCTGCAACGTGGCTCTGGCTACCGGTAATGTTGGGAAGCCCGGCAGCGGCATTAATCCGTTGCGTGGTCAAAACAATGTGCAGGGTGCCTCCGATGTCGGATGCTTGCCGACCTACTTCGCGGGCTATCAGAGTTTGGACGATCCCGCTCTTGCGTCGCTTCATCAAACTGTCACGGGACGTCCGTTGCCGACGAAGCGGGGGATGAAGACGCCGGATATGTGGGATGCTGCGATCGCTGGACGGCTCAAGGGGCTCTGGATCATCGGCTACGATGTCGCGCAAACCGATCCTAACTCGAAGAAGGTCCAGCAAGCTTTGCGAAACCTGGAGTTTCTCGTCGTTCAGGATTTATTCATGAGCGAGACCACCAAGTTTGCGACCCTTATCCTTCCCGGCGCCTCGTTCTTGGAAAAAGACGGCACGTTCACGAATCTCGAACGTCGCATCCAGCGGATCAGAAAAGCCGTCGATCCTCCGAACGGAATTCTCCCGGATTGGCAGGTCGTCTGTGAAGTGGCGACACGCATGGGGTACCCGATGACGTATACCCATCCCTCCGAGATCATGGACGAGATCGCGAAGCTGACCCCCGTATTTGCGGGCGTGTCGTATGATCGATTGGAGTCGCATGCCGGTTTGCAGTGGCCGGTGCCGACCACGGTACACGCAGGGACAGCGCTCATGCATGGAGAAACCTTCCCAAAGGGGAAAGCCCGCTTCGTGCCTGTCGATTATTTGCCGCCTGGTGAGCAAGCGACCAAGGACTATCCGTTCGTCTTGACCACGGGACGGATTCTCCAACATTACAATTGCGGAGCCCAGACGCGCCGGACGGAAATCTTGAAAGTCGTCGATACTGACGTGTTGGAAATGCACCCAGCCGATATGGAGCGGTTGCATCTAGATGATGGTGCGATCGTTCGATTGGTGAGCGCCCGCGGGGAGGCGATACTTCCTGTCGCGAAGAGCGAGCGCGTGCTGCCCGGGCATGTCTTCACCAGCTTTCACTTCCCGGCCTCGACGGTCAACGAGCTGCTCTCATCGAGCGCGGACGAAAGCTCCAAGTGCCCCGAGTACAAAGTATCCGCTGTTCGCGTGGAACCGATTGAACAAGAAGAGCTCGACGCGGAGGATGAAGCGGAACTACGGCGCTTGCGCCGCCAACTGATCCTGTGAAAAAGGCGATTGGTCGTCATTCTTCAGCGTCAATCAAAAGGACAGAACCGGAACTGAAGACATAGACTGCTGCTTCTTAGTGAGGGAAATCGATGCCAGCCGCCAGGATCCCGCTTCTCTAGTGCCACCTTCCTATCTTGAACAAGCTCCAAGCGCGCGAATGGTGGTGCCGAGGGACAGAATCGAACTGTCGGTGCCAGCCTTTTCAGGGCGTCATGAAAATGAGCATAAACAACAAGTTAAAAGAAAAAGACAATGCAAAAAGTGACATTTCGTGTCTACTAGTTACAAGTGGTTACAGATCCAAGTGCCACGAGTGGCACCTCGACCAGGGGTTACCAGGGGTATGCCTCAGCCTTCTAGCCCTTTCTAATATTTCTACCGACTTCGAAAGCTAAGTGGAATAATGTCGATCCGGGAACTGGGATCGAACCAGCGACCTGGGGTTTACGAACTGTCTCGACCCTTCATGTATTTGTTTTCTTATCCTCAACGCTTTTATTACCGTACAAGGTTCATTCTTTCAGCGCTCGGATGAAAGGAGCAGCGCCATTCGCTCAAAAGGGCGATTTGCTAACTTCGGGTCACGATCTGATCGACACACGAAGGCTTTCGGCCGTCGGCACAGATGGTTGCACGCTAGCAGGGGGCCAGACTCGGTCTAGCCAGTAGAGTTGCAGGAAAACTCAGGCATCATCCCAGAACGGAAGTCCTGGTGGAGGTCCGTCACCTGGGCACATTCATGACTTACACTTGTCCAGCAGATGGCCCTGTGTTTTTTATTGCTCCACTTCGGTTTTAGTCGCGCCGCCGCTCTCGGAATGTCCGAGGAACACGACGCGCAGAGGAGGCACGACCACCAGTAACATAATCGAATCGAACAACAAGCCACCAACAACCACCGTTGCCAAGGGTCGTTGCACTTGGGCACCGATGCTGGTTGACATGGCGGCGGGGAGAAGCCCCAGGCAGGCCGACAGCGCCGTCATCAGCATAGGCCGCATTCGTTGGGAGGCAGCATGGAACATGCCGTCGATACTCGACAGGCCGCCCCGCTGCATGACCTCGTTGTAGTAGGTGAGCATCAAGATGCCATCCATTACCGAAATTCCGAACACCGAAATGAACCCAACGGCAGCGGAAACACTGAAAGGAAACCCTCTGGCCAGCAAAGCTAATGTTCCGCCAAAACCGGCAAAGGGAATGCCCACTAGTGCAATCAGGCTGTCTCGAACCGACCCGAATAGGGCATACAAAATGATCATGACCAGGGCGATGCTCACCGGAACGATCACCTCGAGCCGTTTCTTGGCCTGCTGCAGTTCGTGGAACTCCCCTGCCCACTCGAGCCGATAATTTTGTGGGAGCGTTATCGTCTGCGCAATCCGATCTTGTGCATCGGCTACCGTGCTCTCGAGGTCACGGCCGCGCACGCTAAACTTGATGGGAATGAATCGCTGATTTTTTTCGTGAAAGATATAAGACGCGCCCGTATCCAAGGATATCGTGGCAACGTCGCGCAAAGGAATGTAGGCATTGTCGCCCCTGCTCGTCTGAAACCCGACCTTGATGGCACGTACCTTATCCAGACTGTTACGGTATTCGGGAGCGAGGCGGACGATCAGGGCGAATCGGCGCTCGTTCTCCAGGACCGTTGTTGCCTGCGCGCCCCCGAGGGCTGCTTGGACGACGCTGTTCACATCCCCTGAATTGAGACCGTAGCGGTCCGCGGCCTCTCGGTCTATGACGATATTCAGGTTCGGCTGACCTCGTACCCGGTAGATGCCGAGATCGGTGACCCCACGGACTTGATCCATTTCATGCAGGACTTGTGTCGCAATCTTCTCCAGAGCGGCTAAATCCGGCCCAATGATTTTGACGGAGTTGGCGCCCTTGACCCCCGACAGCCCCTCTTCAATGTTGTCCTGAATGGCTTGCGAAAAGTTGAACATAATGCCCGTGAACTCGTTTTTAAACTCTTCCTGAATTTGCTGAATCAGCTTCTCTTTCGTCATCCCAGAGGGCCACTGATCCCTTGCCTTCAACGCTGCAAAGAATTCGGCGTTGTAAAATCCCGCAGCATCGCTCCCGTCGTCAGGCCGGCCATGCTGCGAGACGACTGTAATGACTTCTGGGTGGCTGAGGATTATCCGACGAATGCGGTCGACCACTGGCATTCCGGATTCCAACGAGATCGTTGGGGGCATTGTGGCACGAATCCAGAGGTTTCCCTCTTCGAGAGCGGGCAGGAACTCGCCGCCCAGAGGCGGCATCAGAATCCTCGAAGCCAAGACAGCGACGCCGATCGCCACCATGATGGCCCGGTGGGTCAACACCCAACGGAGGGTCGGAAGGTAGATGGCACGTAAGCCTCGCACGAGAATCGTTTCGGTACGCCGAACGTGCTCCGGAAGCAGGAATGTGGACAGGACCGGAGTGATCGTGAATCGACCGATCAGGGCGCCCACCAGGGCGTAACCATATGTCCTTGCCATCGGACCGAAGATCTGCCCTTCGACGCCCTGCATTGTGAACAGCGGCAGGAAGGCCACCAATGTAACCAATGTCGAATACAAGATCGCCTTGTCGATCTGCAAGGCGCTGCTATAGACCATCCGAAGCCGGCTCGTCCAGCCTGAGGCTTCCGGAGGGGGAGGGTACGTCTTCAGGAGACTGTTTTGGTCCTCCTCATTCATCTGGAGATTACGTACGAGGTTCTCGACAAAAATAACGGATGAGTCGACGACGATGCCGAAGTCGATGGCCCCAATTGACAGAAGGTTGGCCGACTCTCCCGTCAAATACAAAGCGATGATGGCAAAGAGCAAGTCGAAGGGGATATTGGCACCGACAATGATCGCACTGCGTAGATCGCCCAGAAAAAGCCACTGGATCAAGAAAACCAGTAGGCAGCCGAAAATGAGATTGTGCAAGACAGTGTGTGTGGTGACCGAAACAAGCGTAGCACGATCATAAAACGGGACTACATGGACTTCCGGGGGCAGCGTGCCGTCGCTATTGATCTTCTGGATTTCGGCCGCAACCCTGGCAACAACGTCATTGGTATGCTGCGTCCGATCCATGATCACAATCGCAGTGACCACGTCGTCCTCATCGTCGCGACCTGCCTTCCCCAACCTGGGCAGATTGCCCACTGAAACCTTCGCCACATCCTTTACCAGAATCGGGATGCCGCCCTCTTTGGCGCTGAGAGCGATGTTCTCGATATCCTCCACCTTGTTAATCAGGCCGACGCCCCGGACATTGACTGCCTGCTGGCCAACGTTAAGGGTTCGGCCACCGACATTAATATTAGCGTTGCCGACAGTGGTCAGAATTTGCGGGAGGGTAATGTTGAATTCGTCAAGCTTGTGGAGATCGACCTCGACATCGTAGGTCTTTGTCGTCCCACCCCATGTCACCACCTGGACCACGCCAGGAACTGTCAGCAGTCGACGCTGGAGAACCCAGTCCTGTAGTGTGCGCAAGTTGGTCAATCCGAAGCGTGGGGGGCCCACTAGTTGGTAGCGAACGATTTCACCCACCAAGCTGGAACCTTGGATGAGTGGGGATACCCCGTTCGGCAAATTGACATACTGTTGCAGGGCAATGGCGGTCTGTGTTTTGGCCCAGTAATATTCGATACCGTATCGAAATGTGACGCGGACGAACGACAGCCCGTAGAACGAGGTCGAGCGAATGACCTCAACCCCCGGGACAACAGCGAGGCCCACCTCCATAGGAATCGTGTAATACCGCTCCATCTCCTCCGCAGACAGACCTGGAGCCTGGGCCGTTATTTCGAGGATGACAGGAGCCGGGTTTGGATAGGCCTCGACATTGATCTTGTAGAATGCGACAAGACCGCTGCAAAGGAGCAGGCCTAGGCCGATTAGAACAATCGGGCGGCGGGACAGACAGAACGTAAGGATGACCCTTAACACGGAATACCTCTTGGGATATTCATCCCCTTCGTCTGCAGAAAAGGATCTATCGGGACATCTCCGTCAGTGCATTGCTTAGGAAGAGTGCCCTCTCGGTGGCCACCAGTTCTCCCGGTTGCAACCCCTCAACAATCTGGTCGTACTCGTCCTGCTGAAGCCCTATCTTGACCGTCCGTTTGACCAAGTGCTTTCGGTCGGTGGTGACCCATACCGTCATGGACCCATCGCCTTCACGGACGACGCCGTTGATCGGTACCGCCGGAGACCGGACTATCGAGCCTATTCGGATCGCAAAGGTCGCGAACATTCCCGGACGTAATTCATGCTTAGGATCTTGGACTTCCGAGCGCACCAACAGCCGGTGCGTGACCGGATCAACGGATTCTCCAATTCTGACGACTTTCCCCCGAAACACCCGTCCCGGATACGCCTTCACCGATACATCAACTTCTTCACCCAACCGGAGAGTTGGAAAGTCAGTCTCGGCAACTTTTGCCATCATCCACATGGTCGAGACATCGGCCAGCGTGTAGGGCGCTACCGAACTGCCTGGCTGAACCAATAGACCAGGGGCGGCATTTCGCGCAGTCACGCGTCCTGTGATGGGATTGCGCACGACGAGGACCGGATCGACCTTGCGTTGGGCGACCATGCGATCCATATCCTTCTCCGTCTTGCCAAAGATGCGGACGGCATTGCGCGCTGCTTTGTAGGCTCCTTCCGCAGCCTCCTGATCAGAGATAGCCTGCTCAAGCTCTTTCTGCGAAAGCGCCTTCAACTGTCTAAGTTCCTTGTTACGCTTGAGAACGCGCGTCGTCAGAAAAAGGGTACCGGCAGCAGAAATGAGTGCTGATTCTGCTTGGACGAGATCAGGGCTCTCAATCGTGTAGAGTGGCTCTCCTTTCTTTACTTCGTCGCCGACTGTGGCAAAAAGAGCGATAGTCTTTCCCGAAACAGGGGGAAAGACCTGCACCAACATCTCTTGGTTGAAATCGATATTGCCAACCGCCTCGCGTTGGATCGTGAAGTCATGCTCTTCGACAGGCATGATCTTGAACTGCTCGAATTCCGAAGCGGATAACTCCACGGTTTGGGCACTCAAGACATCGGCCGAAGGGCGTCGCGGGACCTCGTAGGCGGATTGCGCAGTGCCCGCCGCTTTGTCAGAGGAAGGAGCCTGGCCTTGTTTGACCGGTTCGCCAGATGGCTCAATGAAAAACCACCACACAGCAATGATAAGTCCCACTGCTATAATTCCGGCGCCAACGACCACACTTTTCTTGTTAAAACCCATCCCTTGCCCTCAACGTCGGTCCTCTTCCGAGACACCTTGTAAAGAGAATTCCGCTCGCCGTGGGTGGCAGAGAGATACTGCACCTTATACCGCTTACCTCTAGGGGGCTCACGGCGCTGAAGGCTAGAACTTGCACATGCGAACGCGGACTCAATGCCTTAGCCTAAACATATAGTGCCAAACGGACGTTATATCCTCGTTGGTGGACCTAGTCGGGATTCTTACTTCCTCCTTGGCTGCGATTTCCCTTCCGTTCGAAGAACGGAAAGGTAGGCAAGGACATCGTAAATTTCTGCGTCCTTAAGAAATTGATGGGGAAACATAGCAGTACCGCGATGCCCGTTCTGGATGGTGTCAAAGCGCTCCTGATCGTTTTTCGACTTCAATGCGGCAGGATTTCGAAGGTCTGCCGGAGGCGGATCGAGGTGATCGATCACCCGGCGCATCTCTTCGTTCATATTTGGCCGCCGGTCGATGTACCCATCAGATCCATGGCATTGGTAGCAGAATCCTTTTCCGTTATAGATCTTGCGCCCTTCCTCGATATTTCCTGTGTTCTTGTCCGTCGAGAGAGAGGGAGAAGATGCTGGCCCCGCATGCGCAGAGTCGACGAATGAAAGCCCGACGAATGGACTGCCGATCAGGAACGTTCCCGCTAGGAGCATATCCAGCATGTAACTTAGCAAGGCAGTCATCGCGATTTTCACCCCCCGTCTATTCCTAACTCGTCGTACAACTCCATTCTAATAGGACTCACACCCGGCAGGCCATCGACCCTCTGAGAAGACCTAGGGTTTCGCCTTCACAGGAGGAGCTGCACTGCGGATGTAGGCGATCAGATCTCGTACCTGCTCGTCACTCAGGGTATCCTCCCAGTTGTGCATCCCGAGGAACTTCTTGCCTTCCTTGATGGTTTTCTCCAATTCGCCATTGTCTTTCAGGCGGGAGAGGTACGTGTGGAAGTTGGTAGGGGGAACGCGGAGGGTGACCGCATCTGGTCCTTTTCCATCCAGAGCCGGTCCGTGGCAGCGGAGACAGTTCCGTTGGTAAAGTCGCTCCCCTTTATCTATAGGGCTCAGCTGCGTCTGGGCTAATACCAGAGAGCTCATGAGCACGAACGCCAACATGACGCCACCGAACATTTTCATCGCCATGAGCCCCTCCCTTCAACGCGTATTCTCCGCAAGACTCTCGCCGGGAGACGAGAATGATTCTGAAACCAGTTGTGCTGTCCTTGAATGAATGCAGTGGGCGCGGATTTCATGCTTGGTTGAGTCCGAAGCGAGTAGAACCGTCTCGGATGCCTACCCGAACCCATCCTCAGATGCCGACGAGGATCCGATGGGCACTGATGGCTTTCATCGTTCGCACAACATCCTCGAACGAAATACCCGGGATCTTTCCCCCTTTCGCCTCCCCAGCCAGGAGGACGAAATCGTTCATGGCGACCATGCCCTGAAGCACTCCGTCTTCATCAACGACAGGCAGTCGTCGCACTCGTTCCCGTTTCATTATGTCCATGGCCATGTGGACGTCATCCTCCATCCGGCAGGTGAAGGCTTTGCCGGACACGGTTTCCCAGACGGTGATGTCCGATGGTGCTTTATTCTTCGTCGCAGCAGCCATGCAGATATCGCGATCGGTGATCATACCCACTGCCTGGCCGTGGATGTTGAGGACGGGCAGAGCACCGCAGTCACTGTCCCACATCATTTTGGCAGCGGCCGCAAGATTGGTATCGGGGCTGCACCCTTGCACATCGCTGGTCATGATCTCCTGGACTTTCATGGTACCCCTCCCTGGTTTGATCGGTTCGGTCTTGTTACGGCCCGGTCACGCTGAACGATTTGGGGTCGACCTTACGGCGACCCCGGCGGCGAGAACCGCTTCTACGTGACGCGCCGCGCTTTCATCGAGGCATCCTCTCCTTGTGCTGCGTGCGCTCATCCTTCTACGGTTCACGGAAGAAACTCAGATAAGTACACGGGCAAGAAGGAGGCCACGCGACGTCAAGACGGGGAACACCACAACTCGTTGAAAACTTCAACCATTGGACTGCCAAGGTGGGTCCAGGATCGAATGCTTTTGAGGAAATCCGCTACAAGAGGTGCCCCGCCGATGTGGCAAAAGGTCGCGGTGGTTCCCGGATCATGGAGTCGATCCGATACCCCTCCCATATGGTTCTATGCTCTCCGGAAATCCGATCTCATCGAGTTCTTTCTGGAAAAGCGTTTTCGGTCGACTTTGAGGAACGGCCGGGCCTCAGTCGGCATCCCACTTGCTCAGTGAACTCCAAAGCGACGGTTTAACCTTCACATGGTACCGTGGGCTACGTGACCAACGTTGTCAGAACTGCTATGGCGAAACAGATTCACCGACCGATCTTTACCGTGCAAAAACATCAGGCGTCCCATCTCCATTATGATTTCCGATTAGAAATCGGCGGAGTCCTAAAATCCTGGGCGATCCCCAAAGGGCCGACGCTTGATCCGCGCGTGAAGCGGTTGGCGGTCGAAGTTGAAGATCACGACCTGACATACGCCGATTTCGAAGGGGTGATTGAGGAAGGCCAGTATGGGGCGGGGCCGGTTCTTGTATGGGACACAGGTTGGTATGAACCAACACGAGGGCAAGGGTCGGTTGCAAAGATGTGGGAAGTGGGCGCGTTAGATCTTATCCTGCATGGCCGTCGACTACGCGGGCGTTTTGCTCTCGTCAAGATGAAAGGGCGCTCGCGGCAATGGCTTTTGATCAAACAGCAGGATGAAGAGGCTCGCCCTGATCGCGAGATGAAGGAAGAGTGGGATACGTCGGTCTTGACCGGCCGCACGATCGACGATCTCCAACGTGCAGCTCAGGCCGGGCAGCTCAAGGCATATCGCTGTGGAACATGATGTCGCAAGATGAGACGGTTCGCGAAGCTCCAGTAGGCCGAAGAGCGATGATGAGTTGGAATGTACTGGCCGCGGCAAAGGATCACGAGCAGGGGCGTCTGGCCAGGAGGCTCAAGCGGTTGGGTGACTTCCGGTGGTCTCCTTATCTCGGGGTATTGATGGGACGGGTCGAGGACCATCAGGCATTCTTTGATCAGCTGCGCCGCAGCGAGGAAACTGAACCGGGATTTCTCCTACCGCTGGCCAGAGTTGTTCCGCTCGATAAGACCGTCACGATCGATGCGGCCTCATTCGTTCCCACACTCAGGGCGGAGGTGCTGAACTATGCCGACCAGATCGGCAGCGGGTCTTTTTATGTGCGAGTCGAACGGAGGGGCCACAAGGGCGAGATCCATGGCCAGCAACTCGAGCAAGAACTCGACCATGCACTCATAGAGTCGTTGACACAAAGAGGATTCAGGCCTCGTGTCGACTTCAAGAACCCCGACGTGATTATTGCGATCGAGACCGTCGGCGACGAGTGTGGAATCGGTATCATCACCAAGTCACTGCGTGAACAATATCCATTCGTCAAGGTCCCGTAAGTCGGCGTAAGGTCGGGAAGAAAGGAGGAGGAATGACAGTGTCTCGTCATTTAGAAGAGGCTGCGCAACGGCTGAAGGAGGCCAGGTTGCGGATCGATCAGGTTCGCGAAAAGCCGGCCACGTGTGAGAACCAGAAGGTGTGGCTGGAAGCCCTCACGGGCTACTGTCAGGCCCTCGGCGATATTCAAACCTACAATAATGAGTCGATTCACGAGAAGCTGCATGAGTTGGCGGCGAAAATGGGGTTGAGGAAGTTTCCGGCCTCGACCTAGATTTCAAAGACAGGGCCAATCTCATATGAGTGGCTGCGAAAAAACGTTTCGATCCGGTTGACGGTCAGGCTCCCGTTGGAATGGGATCGAGGGACTGACAAAAGGAGGATGTCGTGACTTTTCCAGACGCCTTGCGATTACTCGAGCTGTTTCATCAACGGGATTATGCTCAAGCCAGGCCACATCTGTATTTCAAGTCCTTGAAGTCGGATAGTTGGGTCAGGCCAAAGGGGGTGAGAGTCCTCCCCTCGAATCTCGAATTTGCCATTTTGGATATGGAAAAAGAGCAGTGGGAAACGATCCCGTTCAGAGATGTGTGCTTTGGGCTCTGGTAGCGCTCAGCACCCGCTGAATCACACGTCTTGTTCCGTCCGACCCATGGCAGAGTCAGCTGATGGATGTGGGTCTCGATCGTCGCTGCGTGCTCGGTAATTTGGAATGACCACGACGTTGCAGGGGAATGAGAAAATACTCTGGCAGGCCTATGCCTCCTGGAACCAGTTTGCCTGGCTCTATCTGATCAGCTTGATCACGGCTCTGCGTGGAGCGATCCTTAAAATGTTCGGCGTTCCCGGCTGGGAGGCGTGGTTCATCGGAGCGGTCGCATTGGTTGTCTGTTCGATTGTTCTGCGGTACTGGGTACGATATGCCATTACTTCACGCCGCGTCGTGATCACCAACGTGTTCACAGGCCAGGAGATTCAGGCGATCGCTCTTGAAGACATTGGTGACATCTCCGTTCAGCAGAGATTGATCGCACGGTTCTTGGGCATCGGGACGCTCGTGCTTCGTTCCGTTAGAGGAGGCCAGGTCATGCTGCTCCGTGGTATCCAGGAACCGGAGACGGCTCAGAGTCAGCTCCAGGCCGTCAGACTCGGGGAGCGTCTTTTGCGACCCGAGCAGGCGGGATAATGACTTCCATTCGTTTGGTCAAATTGTGAACTAAGATGCGCATTGCATTGACAGGAGATGTCATGCTCGGGCGGCTGGTGAATCAATATGTGATCCAGAACCGGTCCGTGCGTCCCCAGGCCCTGTGGGGCGATGTTCTGCCGGTCATGCTCGCGGCCGACTGTCGACTGATCAATCTGGAATGCGTCATCAGCGATCAGGGAGTGGAGTGGCATCCAACCACGAAAGAATTTCACTTTCGCGCCGGCTCCCGTGCCGTGGATTTTCTTCAAGCAGCCAAGATCGATGGCGTCACGCTGGCAAATAATCACGTGTTGGATTTTGGTACTGACGCACTCGTGGATTGCCTCAAGTTGCTGGACCGGACAGGCATTAAGCGAACAGGCGCCGGTGCGACATTGGAGGAAGCGTGCGTTCCCGCCTCGTTCAGGTTGCCGGATGCGCGTGTGGCCGTCGTCGCCTTGACGGACAATGAGCCGGAGTGGGAAGCGACCATGACGAAGCCTGGTATCAACTATGTCACCTACAGCGAGCGCGGGCTGGCGGAACCGCACCGGTCGCGACTGGCGCAGATCATTTCCTCAACGCGGCGGCAGTCCGATCTGGTGATCGTCAGTGCCCATGTGGGTCCCAATTGGGGAGCGCCCTCACGAGCGATGCAAGCTTTGGCTCATGATCTTATCGAAATGGGAGCGGACCTCTACTGGGGGCATTCCAACCATACCCCTCAGGGGATTGAACTCTACAAGGGGAAAACCATCCTCTACGCGACGGGCGATTTTATCGACGACTATATGGTTGACAGGGATGAGCGTAACGATCTGTCGTTCTTGTTTGTGCTGGAACGGGAGATGAACGGAATGACGCGGATCAGACTCTACCCCACCCGCATCGAGGATTTCGGAGTTCGTCTGGCTAATGAGCAGGAGTGGCAGTTCCTTAAGCGAACCATGCAGGCCAAGTGCAGGGCTTTTGGAACGATGATCGAGACCGCTGAACAAATAGGCACGATCAACGTGCAGTAACCTCCGTCGTCCTTTCACGCCAGGTACGCCGCGACAATTCCCGAGAGCACGATGCCGTCGAAGGTACCGGCGCCGCCGATGCTCGCGATGCCAGTGGCGATCTTGGAGACGTCGCGGAGGTGCAGAAGATCGGCTCCGATCAGCGGCCCCAGCACGCCGGCCACGAAGGCCACGGGAGGGGCTTGATCGGGAGCCAACAGCAGGGCGCTCATCACGGCAACGAGCGGAGGAAAGAGACCAGGCATCGCGATACCAATGCCCTCTATGGGCTGGGCCAACCGGTAACAGACCAGTGTGTTCACGAGAATGGCAAGAACCAATCCGACGAGGCTATGCCAGTTTTCGATCATGAGGTGGGCTGTCTCGTAAAAGGCCAAGCCGACCGGGATAAGGCAGCCGCCGACGTTGACGGCAATGATCGTTTCCCGTCGAACACGTCGGAACTGTGGCCACCATCCAGAGATGCCGAAGAGGGCGAGCGGGTCCTCCACGACGTCCTCGTTCCGTGCGATGCGTCTGACGGGAATGTTGATACTGCTTCCAACCAGGATACCCAGAATCACCCACAGGGCTGCGCGGGGGGGTCAGGCGCAGTTTCATGAGGGCGGTGGAGAAGAGCTCTCCGAACACGAAGGGCAGGAGTGCAAGCAACAGCAGGAACAATAGGAGCGGGAGACAACCGAGAGTTCTCATGGGCGGTTTTCCTTCTTGGCCCGCTCCGCCAGCAGGTCTGCCTGTCGCGTCGGTTCAGGAATTCGGTAGCCTCTCCCGCAGGCCAGGGTGAGGCGAACGGCTTCAGCGAGACTGATTTTATGGCCGACCGACACAAAGACCGGCTTGACTCGATCGCGCGTCCGAACGACTGCGCCCATTACTTTGCCCTGGGGATCATACAGCATGGAGGTGGCTCCGCGGGCTAGGCCTGGCTCGCGAAACTCGCCGGTGAGTTTGGATTTGGCACATCCGATGACCGGTCGGTCCACAGAGATGCCGATATGGCAGGCGATCCCTGCTGATCGAGGATGTGAGAGGCCGTGCCCATCGATAAAGATGACGTCGGGATCGTGCCGGAGTCGGGCGAATGCGTGGAGCAGGGCGGGAGATTCACGAAACGATAGCAGGCCGGGGATGTAGGGAAACGTGCAGCGGTCGCGGTGGATCACCGTCTCGACCCGTTCCAAATCGGGAAACGACAGCACAACCACCGCGGCGAACACCAGCCGGCTTTCAAGATCGAACGCCGCGTCGGCTCCGGCGACCAGCGCCGGACGAGGCACTCGCCCGCGCGACAAGACCTTTCGTCGAAGCTGTTCTTGAATCTGCACAGCCTCCTGCGGCGTCACGTTCCATGGGTGGAACAGAGAGACGTTCATCGATCGGTGCCCCTCTCTCCTTTCTTGATGAGAGCGAGCCGGCCGGTCAACGCTTCCCAGTGAGTCCCCGGCCAGTAGACGCGGCCGCAGGAGTCGCATTGCAGGAACTCGTGGTAATGCCGTGCGACGAAGGGTGGAACCAGAGCCGACGCCTCTTCAGCGGAAATGGGATGGAGCGCGGCGTTACAGTCGGCGCAGCGGAACTGTCCGTGTTCGGCAAGATCAAGGTGAAGGGACAGTTGATCATGGAGCTGACGGAGTTGGTCGTCGATGTGGTCGCTCGCGATCAAGGTATGACGGCCACGGAGCACTTTGCGTTGTGCCAGGTATCCGTCGCGGGTGAGGAGCCACCGATTCTCCCCGAGCACACGCTCGATCAACACCTCGTCCGGGATGATCTTTTCATATGCCGTGTCATAACCGAGGATGCGGAGCCACCGCGCGAGGCGACCGAGCATCGCATCGGCCATGAACCGCGTCGGCGGCTGACTGGATGGGTGAAGAGAATCCATATGGAGAGGAGTCTTGTTAACTGGTTTTGCGATCACGATTCGGCCAGAATTCAACTCCGTCGATGGTCATTCGTCGACCGTCGATCCTCACGCGCGCGCCAAGAAATAAATCAGCCAGCCAGGCGCCCGTCAATACATGATCCGTCACGGCTGGGATGATAAACCGACTCTCGCCTCCCGCCAGCGCGGCAAAGGGAATGATCTGATCCGCGGCGAACCGGTCCAGTGTCGCACCGGACTCGAGATCCTGGAGGAGTTGGCGGGCGACGTGCTTGCCGATCGACTCCGCCCTTCTTCGTAAAGCGCCAGCCTGGTCCGCGCCAAGTCGCACTGCTTCCCCTTGATTGGCGAACAGCGCGAGCGCCGCGCCGGGCTGCAGCGACTCGGTATCGTTGCGGACTTCGATTTCAGCCCGATAACCGGCCTTGACGAGCACGTCTCGCGCCGCGTCTGCCATACGCCGGCTCACTTGCCGTTCCTCAAGATGAGAGGAGAGAGCGATCCCCCATATTCGTGTCACTGGTCCCGCCTGTTCCTTCACGATCGCTCGAAAAGGTTCCGTGAGTGGGTTCACCGCGAGTCGGAGGATGCCGTCGCCGCGGGGCACGTAGCCGGGACGTGCGATCTCGATCTCTACCCGGAGATCCATCGCGTGCAGGATTGGAAGGAGGATATGCTGGAGATGAAAGGCAGACGGGGCAAAGTCCTGGAAGAGACCGCCCCGCAATTCGACTGTGACATCTGACCCTGCGAAGGCGAGGACCGGCATGATCCCGAGGCCCAACATGGTGGTCGAACCGGCGGAGCCGATGTCCCAGTTATAATGTCGCCCCGCCTTGAGGAGGCCGGGACGAAACGTGAATTCCTGCGAGCCTTGCGCCAGTCCCTCGGCGCGTCCCGTGACGAGCTCGGCTATCGCTTCAATGACGCGAATGTGCTGCGGACGCAAGCCGGGCTTGTCCCGCTTGGCTCGGGCATTGATTACGCGGATGGACTGGCCCGTCAGGGCGGAAAAGGCGACCGCCTGTCTTACGATCGTTCCGCTTCCTGAATAGCGCGAGCCGTCAATCGTCAGCATAAAAGGAAATGTCCTGTGGGAGCTGACTCACACACGAAGGATTTGATTGGTATAATGCACGGGCAGTCTTCATCTCAAGGGATGATCGCATGACGAATTCACAAGTCACAATGAACGCGCCGACGAAATATTGGCATCAATTGAACGATGGACGCATCCAATGCGATCTCTGTCCGCGCTACTGTAAACTTCTCGACGGACAACAAGGGTTGTGCTTCGTCCGGGCGCGGGAGGAGGATCAGATCGTCCTGACGACCTATGGACGGTCGAGCGGATTTTGCGTCGATCCAATCGAGAAAAAGCCGCTGAATCATTTTCTTCCCGGTACCTCGGTCCTATCGTTTGGAACCGCTGGCTGCAACCTCTCGTGCAAGTTCTGCCAGAACTGGGACATGAGCAAGTCACGCGAGATGGACACGTTGGCGGACGAAGCCTCTCCGGAAACGATCGCGCGTGCAGCGACGGAACTCGATTGCCGGTCTGTTGCCTACACCTACAATGATCCGGTCATCTTCCACGAGTACGCGATCGATGTCGCGCAGGCCTGTCGCGAGCGAGGAATCAGATCGGTTGCCGTCACGACGGGATATGTCTGTGATGAGCCGCGAGAAGAATTCTACCGGTACATGGACGCAGCGAATGTCGATCTTAAGGGATTCACGGAGCGATTCTATAGGCAGATCTGCGGCGGAAGCCTTCAGCCGGTTCTCGGCACACTGGTCTACATCAAGCATCACACGAACGTGTGGCTGGAGCTCACCACCCTCGTGATCCCTGGAGAGAACGATTCGGAGGCTGAACTCGAGCGGTTGACGCAGTGGGTAGTCGAGCATCTTGGCCCTGACGTGCCGATCCACTTTAGCGCCTTTCATCCAGACTATAAAATGCTCGACATCCCGCCCACGCCACCATCCACATTGACCATGGCTCGGAGGATCGCCATGAAGAACGGCATCCGTTACGCCTACACCGGCAACGTGCGAGATGTCGAGGGTGGTAGCACCTACTGTCATGCTTGCGGCCAGCTGCTCGTCGGCCGAATAGGGTATGAATTGTCCGATTGGAATCTGTCCCTCGGTGGGATTTGTCGGTTTTGCAGTGCTCCCTGTGCCGGAATCTTCGAAGCACAGCCGGGGCAGTGGGGTGCGCGCCGAGCGCCGCTGTTGCTCAAGCAGGCCCGCCCGGACCGATAGCTGAGCGATCGGTCATCGCAAAATTCCGCTCACGATTATCTCCACGGCTTGTTCCGGCGAGAGTCCCCGCGCCATTAATGTTTCCAATTCTTTCTTATCGACACTGCCGATGGCGGCTTCGTGGGTGACTTTTGCTTCCGGATGAAACACCCTGACGATGGGAATCGCGCTGGCATGGGCCTGACCCTGCACGATTTCCATGCAATCCACGTGGCCACGGGCTCCTTTTGCATGGGCCTCCGTGATCCCCGTGATCTCCGCGCGAGCCTCGTTCTCCAGCACCACTCGCGTCTTGATGAGACCCCGCGACCGCTCCCCTCGGAGCATGACGGCTTCCTTGAGCGTGATGTGATCGGTCCTGTGTGCGAAGATCTTCGCAGTAAGTTCGGCGATGCCCTCCTCCTCCACGTCGACGAGATAGTCGATATCGAGACTACCCACCGAGCCGGATAGTAATGAGAAATCGGAAAAGTAGCGCGCGCCTTTTCCGATTCTGATCGTGGCGTGGGGAAGAACCTGCATGCCGCCATGCGGGCCGTGGTAGTGGCCTTCGGTGTACGTCAGCGACGCGCCTGGTCCGATGTCGATCCTGGCCTGCATGCGATGCTCTGCGGCTTGGGCGACAGGAAAGAGGCAATGGGCAAGCACGTGCGCTGTCGCCCCTTCTTCCACCATGACGTCGATTTTAATTCGTTGTCTACCGGTCGGATGAGCCAGGCCAAAACACATGTGGATGGGTTGAGCGATGCTTGCGCCCGCTTGAATCGTCATCTTTCCAACGATTGCATCAGGCGTTTCCTCCACGTCCAGGTGTAACCCTGGAACAGACCGGCGGCTGAGGATGCGATGGCCGTGTCCGACGACGTGCGCGATCCGCTCGTCGTCAAGGATCGTCGGCTCCGCTCCGACCATCGGCAGGGCGCGAATGAGCTCCTCAAGGTCGGACATATCCGCAAACCTCTCCATCGCACCGGACGCAGGTCCGCCCGCGAAAGTGTTCGATGACATGGGCCGGATCGCCGGAGAAGATGATCTGGCCGTTACATAATTGGGATGCCGAGTCCGCAATCGCCGCGACTTCTTCCTGATGGGTGATGAGCAAGACGGCCCCGCCGTTGTCCTTGAGCGTGCGGATGACCTTGATAATGTGGTTGACCGAGAGCATGTCGATACCGGCGGCAGGCTCATCGAGGATGGCCAGCTTCGGCTTCATGGTTAGCACGGAAGCCAGCTCGATGCGGTGGCGTTCGCCTCCGCTGAGGGCTTTATCGACTCGCCGGTTCAGGTAGCGGTCGGGGTCGAGCCCGACTTGCATCAGCACTGGTTCCGGATCGCGTTCCGAATGGCCAAGCGTCAGGAACTCGCGAACCGTGACGCCTTCAAACCGAGCCGGTTCTTGCCAGGCGAGGGTCAGGCCCAGCCTCGCCCGTTCGTGCATTTTGAGCGGAAGCAGGTCAGCGCCTTCAAATAGAAGGGTTCCGGCTGTCGGTACATAGCCCTCGCAACCCATGAGGAGGTAGGCGAGCGTCGTCTTGCCGGAGCCATTCGCCCCGAGGAGGGCGTGGATCTCTTGCGCTTGGATCGTGAGATCGAGTCGGTCGAGAATCGTCTGACGGCCAACCTGGAAGGTGAGATTGCGAATGTCTACGAGAGGAAAGGTCATTGTGCCCACCGCACTGTTTGGAAGCTGGTGCATCATGTGTGCCGTGAGGCGACGCAGATTTCACCTTGTCATTTCTTCTTTGAGTTCCCGGGACCGTAGCGTTTTGCTGCACACAGAGATTGATATTTGTGGAGTTTGTCCTCATCTCTCCTCATCCATGGGTGGGAGTGCAGGGCCTTCGAGTACTGATCGACTTGAATCATCAGGGACTTCGCGATATGGGGCGACATGGCATTGCCGTTGCCTATGTAATCACCAGTACGACAATCCGGTGGGGGCGATCGCTATGGCGGCAACGGTCATGTCGGATCGAAATCGAATCCTCAAAGAAGTTCATGCGTCGCTCGAGCGGGCGCGTATCAATCTTCATAAGCATCCCATTCAGATGGAATACCAGGACGGCGTCCTGACACTTGAAGGGGAGGTCGAGCACATCGCAGCGAAGAAGCTGAGCATGGAGCTCGCGGCGGCAGTGCGCGGCGTGAGTGGGATTGTGGACCGGTTACATGTGGCGCCGGCGACCCACATGGGTGACGGAGCCATCTTGGACGCCGTGCGCGATGCACTACTCCAAGAGCCCACCCTCCAGCATTGCACGATTCAATTGATCCGGAAGGGGGAGCTCGAAACGGTTCGAGACATCACAGAAAATCCCCACGGGGTGATCCAGGTCTCCGTGACCGACGGAGTGGTTTTACTCGACGACCATGTGACCGGGCTCACACAGAAACGGATGGCGGGAGTGCTCGCCTGGTGGGTGCCGGGAAGCAGGGACGTGATTAACGGGATGGAGGTTGTTCCCGATCAACCGGATTCAGACGAGGAACTTGCCAAAGCGATCCGCATCGTCTTAAAGAAGGATCCTTTGGTTCACGAGGATCGAGTCCGTGTGAGTGCGAGGCAATCGGTGGTGACGCTCGATGGCGACGTGCCTTCTGCGCCGCAGAAGGAAATGGCTGAGTTCGATGCCTGGTATGTCTTCGGCGTGGACAAAGTGGTCAATCGGTTGGAGGTTCGGCCATAACGAAACGGAAACAGTAAGATCCTGCATCGGTGACAGATGAACAACTCATCGCAACGACCGTTGCGATGAACGAAGGAGGAGGAGTCATGGCGAAAGAGAAGGAGAAGGGCAAAGAATCCAAGGAAATCGCGGTCAAGAAACCTGCCGACGTGATGCCGCATTGGGGCGAGCGAGATTGATCGCTGGTTCGATCGACTGACAGAAGATTTCTGGCGCCGTCCGTTTCCGAGCCTCTTCGGCGAGCGATGGCCGATGCCGATGATTTCGCTGAGAGCCCCTTCATTGGATGTCTTCGAGGAAAAGGATGACATCGTGGTCAAGGCCGATCTGCCGGGTATGAACAAAGAAGAGATCGAGGTGACGGTGACGGGGGACGTGGTGACGATCAAGGGAGAGAAGAAGAAAGAAGAGGAGGTCAAGGAGAAGGACTACTACCGGCGTGAACGGTCGGACGGATCGTTTGTGCGGAGCGTGGAGCTTCCGTGCGAGGTCAAGAGCGACCAGATCAAAGCGAATTTTAAGGATGGTGTGCTGGAAGTCCGAATGCCGAAGACCGAAGAAGCCAAGAAGAAATGTGTCTCGATCAAGATCGACTAATCTGTCAGCAGGAGGGCGGGGGGTCCATGAGGAAGCGCTTTTGGAGAGGACTAGGACTTGTGGTTTTAGTCATGTCCGGCGTGACGCTCTGTCGTCCCCCGACGCCCACCGTGGCCAAGGTCGAAGTCCCTCCGTACGCAACCGTGACGGCCGATGAGACCACCGTGAAGGAGATCATCGCGCCTTTGATCGAGCGGAGCAGGCCATCCAGGCGCGAGACCTGGATGGCCTCATGACCCTCTACTCGAAGCGGTACAACTACCACAAGCTCAGGAAATCCGTTGCCCGTCGTCTGTGGGAGGAGATCCTCGAGTACCACCACAAGTTACATTCGACGCATCTGTTCACGGATATCAAGACGACCCAGGTGGACGGAGAGACAAGGGCGGAGGTGAAGTGCACAGGGGCTCTGTGGGGGGTGGCCAGCGAGACCGGGGAGAAGGTCACGGTGGATAGTTGGTTTGAGGAAGTGCACTACCTCGTCAAGGAAGACGGAGCCTGGCGCATCATCGGCAATGCGGGAGGAGCGCCTGAGATGCCCCGCTTCGGCCATGCCCCGCATCCATTATTCTGACCGACGCAGGCAATGTCTCGTCGCCCGGTTCCCTCGTCCGGCTTGACTGTAATTCCTGGGCTGGAGTCTGCAATCGTATGACCGATGTCGCCTTCGGCCAGTTTCCCCGACCGATTCCTGGATGCGCGAGAGAACGAAGGTAGGGGAGCCAACGATAGAAGCTAAAAATTTCATAACGCTGCCACTTTCCCAACGAGAACTGTTTTGGATCGCGTGAGCGATTAAAATGGTGCCGAGGGACAGAATCGAACTGTCGACACCAGCCTTTTCAGGGCTGTGCTCTGCCAACTGAGCTACCTCGGCACCGGCGGGAGTTCGTTACGTGAGGCGGTCTTGTCTACCGGATCAACCAGCAAAAATCAAGCTCTGTCAGGCGACCGAGGACTCCTGGCATCGTAGCAGCTTACAAGGAACTCTGCTCAGTCCTCAGCACTCATCGCTCAGCACAGAAGTTATGAAAAACACTGAAGGTGTTTATCCCGTCGCCAAAAGCCATCGAAAGGCTCCGGGTCGAGCGAGCTTGGTTTGGCGGAGAGGGAGGGAATTTGAAGTCGCGCTCACAGGCTGTTCGCGCTCCTACAGAGGGGGTCAACCCCCTCGTATGCTCCCCACGTGGGGGAACTCTTCCCCCACGATGCTCCCTCGTTCAAATCCCTCCCTCATTTTTGATGCGCACTTTTTGTGGCGGAGAGGGAGGGATTTGAACCCTCGGTAGAGGTTTTAGCCCCTACAACGGTTTAGCAAACCGTCGCCTTCGGCCACTCGGCCACCTCTCCACACGATCACTCTGTGCGCGGGGTTCCCGGCCATCTGCGAGGAAAAAACGATGGCCACCGAATTGCCTGCGAATGAGGGCTGATCTTACATCAGGGTATACAAGCGGTACAAGAGATTCGAAGTCGCGGAGGATGATTTTGTCCAGGGAGAATCGACTTCACCCGGCCTAGTCGATCGTCCATTGCGGACCGACAGGTTTTCGAGCCAACTGTGTCATGATTTTCAGGCTGGTCTGCGCCCATGGGTACAGCTGCTTTACGCTGGCCAATATCGCAAGCTGCCATGAAGGTGCAGGGGAGGGTTCTGTGAAGAGTGGAGCCTCAGGTATCATGGCTTGTCGGTATGATGCGGAAGAGATTGCCCGCGGCGTTCCGTATCGAAGTTCAACGTGGCTAGGTCGTATCACGCCGCTGAGTGCCATCATACGAAGGGCGGTGCGTTTCTGTTTAGCGCGGGCTCGGCTGGTCGAGATGGTGCGGAGTAGAGAGTTCGGCATGCTTAGGGATTGGCCTCGTGAGTGTTGCGCGTGGGTTTCCTCACATCCAAAGAATTTGTCCCAGATCTTTATCCAGTCCACGAGGGCGCTGGCATTGTATACAACGAGCGAACAAAGTACCGGATTGAGGCTCCACATTGCCTCGAAGGACCAGTTGATACTTGTGGCCTCCGCAGATTGGGCAGGCCTTCCCGCGTAATTCCCGCCGAATTGCTCCGATCTTGCCGATCTGCTTTTGCATCGGGGACCCTCCTCCACGTGAATCCGCATGCTGATGGTGCAGCGCAGTGCTGAGGGTCATACTGGAGCAGAGTGAAAAATCTGAAAATACCGTAGAGGTAGGTAAGCCCTGCCCAAAGGAGGGAGAAACGCGATCGCCTTATGAATCGTGAATAGTCATAGCAACACAAATATAACAGCATCTTATCATTATACACTTCATCTAAAAGATGCAGTAATAATTTGGGCTGGCACTCAAAAATTGAAGCGATAAAAGGAAGACAGACCAAAGAATCCGCGGAATCTAGGAAGCGGTGGAATGAGACAAAGGGTGGAGGCAGATCTCCCCAGGAGGGAGCAGAGACCTCTTGCTGCTTTGACGTGGGCACAGCCAAAGCAGACACCCCCACCCGCGATTACTTAACCATACCGTTACTGGGTATGCAACTCCGTAGCTACCCTAAGTGAAGATCGATGGGGCTTGAGGGAAGGGAAGGCAGAAGCCGGTAGGTGACACCCACTTAACTTATCTGGGTATCAGAGTAGGGCAGATTTCAGTGTGGCGGAGGGGGCGAGATTTGAAAACCCGGTAGCCCAAGAGAGTATAGGGCGCGATCCGCATCATCGGTTCCATCTCGATCATGTATAGGCGAGCAGCTAGCAGACGAAGGACCGATGCAGCCGATCGGGCACGTCGGATACGATAGTTCATCCACAGTTTGCCTGCGAGAAAGGAACTGGTTGCTTTGAATCTCACATGGGGACTGGTCCGAGCCAAACCTGATCTCTTGGCCTATCTCGTGTTCTTGCAATAGCCAAATCCCACGAATTGCTTAGACAGGTACAACTTTTGACCAGTTCCCATAAGGGGTGCACCATGTTTCTTGATAATCATCCCGATGGGAGAGACGGTGTTAGCCAAAGACAAAATCTGATCTTGGATTTAGGATGAGAGTCAGTG
>Ga0187780_10000015_pt1 | contig 150166 bp, 135 predicted proteins | sample 1015_Q2_SP10_20__FD_132429 | JGI IMG/M metagenome (GOLD analysis project Ga0187780, IMG submission 132429) | Tropical peat soil microbial communities from peatlands in Department of Meta, Colombia - 1015_Q2_SP10_20_MG | ecosystem: Environmental > Terrestrial > Soil > Wetlands > Peat | place...
GGGTAGGCGTTGTACTGCTCCTCGTCCCAGGTGATCTTCACCGCATCGTAGGGGCAGGCCTGCTCGCAGGCGTCACATTCCTTCTTGCCGAGCGCCGTGAGGCAGATGTTGTTGTCGACGAGCGCCTCGCCGATGATGTACTTGTTCTTCTGCGCGAGAGGAAGCGCCGTCAGCGCGCCGGTCGGGCAAACCTCCGTGCAGGCGTTGCACGTTTCCAGGCAGTATTTGTAGTCCCTGTCGAATTTGACGACTGGTGCGCCGAAGCCTGCCAATCCGCCTTCATGACCCGTGTCCGGGTGAATGATTTTCGTCGGGCAGGCGTGCACGCAGTTGTTGCAGCGGATGCAGAGTCCGCCAAATCGATCCTCTGGCACGGCGCCGGGAGGGCGCAGCAGCGTGTCGCTCTTGCGAAATCGCGCGGCGCCGGCGCGGCGCGCCAAAAGCGCTAGCGCTGCGCCGCCCGCTCCGGCGAAAAACGCTCGCCGCGCGACCTGAAACCTCCGCGCCGATGAACTCGCCGCCATTCGAGTCCACAGCGCCTTGCGCATTGCAAACAGCATGTCTTGCAGTCCGCTGAGCGGGCAGATTCGCACGCACCAGAGCATGCCGAAGACGAAAGTGGCCCCGACCAAAACGCCCAGGCCAAGACAAACCAGAAAAACGGAAATCGGATTCGTCGCCCTGTTCATCGCGAACGGGCTGCTGAAAATGCACAGCGGGTCCATCCACAGCAGCACCGGATAGCCTGCGATCGAGCCGATGATCGTTACGATCGCGACGTATCTTCCAACCGGCGGGCACTTGCTCCAAAAGCTCGCCTTGCGCAACCCCACGTGGTTGGTATTTTCGAGCAGGAAGCCGGTCGGGCAGAGGTAGAGGCAGAACCAGCGCTTCTTGAATGAGCTTACGACGGCGACGACAAGAGCGAAAATCGCTCCGACGCCGATGGACCGCGCGGCGATGCTCGATGAGATCGTAACGAATGGGCTGATTTGCTGGAATAATCTCGGCGCAATCGCCCACGGCAGCAACGGCCAGATCAGCACGACCGAGCCGACAAAGCACGTCAGCTGAATCAGCCGCCGCGGCACGCGCCGGAGAAACGTCATCCCAAATACGCCCCCTGCTCGTGAAGCAAGCTTTGCAGCTTCGCGACGTTTACGTTGCGAGGCTTACATTTATCTTGGATGCAGAGCGCGGCGGCGAGGCCTGCGGCCTGTCCTGTAACCCAACAGACCGGAATGAGCCGCGTGATGTCCGCGACTTCAAATTCGGCCGAGATGCAGCGTCCGGCGGCAAGGACATTTTCGACTTTCGCAGGAACGAGCGAGCCGTAAGGAATCTGGAATTCGGGCGCACTTGCGTACGCGCCGGAATAGCCGATCACGTCTTTAAATTTTGCGCCATTGCGGATTTCCTGCACGGTAAGTTTCTTGCAGCCGTCGAGCAATCTGCTGAGCCGCACGCCCAACTGCGGCGCCGTTTCGGCTAAGTAAACCTGATCGTTGCCGGGCTTCTCGCGCAGCTTCTCGACGTTGCTCCACGTGCCGCGGCGATGCTTGAGCTCCAATTCGGTCAGGTCCGCGATGTCGAGCGCATCGCCGACGGGGCCTCGCATGTTGAGCCAGTTCACGTGCGGCGCGGGCGTCGAATTGCCGGCATGGCCGCCGAAGTCGTTCACACGGCCTTTCGAGGGACGGCCTTCATCGGGCTTGCCGATCATCGGCTTGTGTACCTCATTCGGATTTTCCGATCCCCGGCTCGGAGCCATATCGACCACGTCGATGTTCCCGATTCGGCTGATTAGACCGATGTTGGTCTTCACGTTTTCGAACGCTGCGCCTGCGGCGGCATAGATGTCGCCATCTCCTGAACAATCGATCACGATATCGGCGAGAATCGCTTGGCGGCCCGATTTGCTTTCAAACACAGCGCCGCGCACCGCACCTTTGGAATCGACAATCGCGTCGACGCCCCAGCAATCGAGAAACGCGGTGATGCCCGAATCGAGCGTCATGTCCGCGAGAAGGAATTTAAACGCTTCGGCATCGATGGTCGGATAGGTGGGCGCCTTGCCGCGGTCAATGATCGCGTACTTCATCACGTCGAGCTTCTTCATGAACTCTTCGCCGATGCCGTAGATGACCTGCTTGTTGCTGCGATCGTAGAGCGGAAAAATTCCGAGGACGAGTCCGCCCGTTGCGAGGCCTCCGAGATAGCCGTAACGTTCCACCAGCGTGACGTCGACGCCCATCCGCTTGGCGCAAAACGCGGCCGCCGTTCCCGCCGGGCCGCCGCCGACAACCAGGACACTGGTCTGGTGCAACACGGGCACTTCTCTTCGCGGCTGCACGACCTTGTCGCCCGAGAAAGTCGCGGGCACTCTGCGTTCAGCTTGAACAGGTGAGTGAGTCACCGGTTGTCCGCCGGTTTCATTGGCTTCCGCCGACGAAACCGGCATCAGCGATCCAGCCGCGAACAATCCGCCCGCCGCGATCGAACGGCGCATCAATTCTCTTCGTGTCAGGTCTTTTGCCATGTCTCGCCTCGTCCGACGGTCCGCCGATCTGAGCCTTATTGCGCGGCTCGCGATCTATTCGGCGCAATACTATACCCAACGCGAACGGGCAGCCAACTCTCGACGAGCCGGGGATAGCGGACTAGTTCAGTATCAGGCCTAGGTAACAACTTGCGCGGTCAGCGCGCCGATAATGCGTCGTCCATCAGAGCAAGAGACTTCGGATAGCTTCCGATTGGTCCGTCAGCCGGACGAATTCTCGAGAACAAGGAGCAGCGAAGGCGTTTCAATCGAATCGTGTTAGCATGTCGCTCGCAAATTAATTCAAGTCGGTGTTTGATGCTTACTTGCACGCTCAACCACAGTGCGTGCGACTGGAGGCTGCAATGAACAGAATTTTCGCAACTTTGATGACGGTGAGCGCCGCGCTGCTTCTCTCGGGCGCTGCACGAGCGCAGGTGACACTGAACTCGGTACGAGTCGGCGCGCAGGACACTGCGGCGCTAGCGAAGTTCTACGAGGCCGCGTTCGGCATGCAGGAGGTTAATCGGATCAATGTCCCCGGAGGCGCGGAAATCTTCGTGAACTTCGGTGCCACGGCCGATGCCGCAAAGGCCAACAAGAGCGAGCCGATTGTGATCACGCACCGCGATTCCGACGACCTCAAGGATCCGATTGCGCACGTCATCCTGAACGTGAAGGATATGACGGCAACGGTCGCTGCGATCAAAGCGGCTGGCGGCTCGATGGCCGGCGAGCCTCGTGCGTTTGGAAACACGGGCATCATGATTGGCATCGCGATCGATCCCGTTGGCAACCGCATCGAGCTGATTCAGCGGCCATAAGTCGGTGCTCGGACTTCTCCACCTGTTGTGCAACGAGAAAATCTGATGGCTAATCCAGTGGTCTGGTGATCGGCTCCTCCGCCAGACGATTGAAAATCACTGGTTTCCGAGATAGCATCCGCGCAACGGATTCGCGTGAGTCGGGAAAAAACACGGGGGTGATGGGGAGGAATGCATGCCGGAAACGCCGTATCCGAAGGAGCAGATGCATCGCATCGCCTACACGAAGCTTTCCGAACAACAGATCGCAGACAAGCTAAGCAAGGTGATCGGGCCGACGAGCGCCTCGCCGCTCGCGGACGTGTTTGTCGGAAAATCGATCAAGATCGTCACCGATAAAGGCCCGACGCTGGCGTACACGTTCAGCAAGAACAACCGGCTTTCGGTGGCGGAGAATGGCGGTGGCGCGGTGCAGGCGGGCTATGGGGCGCTGACTCAGAGTAACATCGCTTTCATTTCGCACCTGTTCCCGGGCACACAGCGCGGCTACGCCGTGGTGATCGACCAGAGTACCAATCTTGCGACGGTGTTTGAACTATGGTTCAGCGGTTACGACGACAAGCGTGAAGTCCAGCGTGAGATTTATTACGGCTACGTCGATCAGCCGGGCCAAGAGGCGCCGAAAGCTCGGCACGCACCGACGAACCGCGTCGAGGGCAAGGGCTTCTACTGGAAGCAGGACGCTGGCGCGGAGACGCTCGAGTTTTATCCCTCTGCGGCGTACTCGAACTTTGTCGAGCTTTCGCGATTCGGCGGGGAACTCAGCTTCTGCGGACCATCGGACTACATCAAGATCAACGAGGACTTCTGTATCTACACTCGCACCGAATGCGAGTTCTCCGGGACGTTCACGGCGTATGTAATCGACTTGAACCGCGTCGAGCAGGTTGGCGTGCGGCTCGGCTTCGACGCGAATGACGCGCTCGAATACTACGTTTTCCGCGGGAAGGGGGAGTGGCTGGGGCAGCTCGCGCAATTCGAAAAGTTCGGCGACGAAGCCGGCTCGCCGGTTCCAGCGGCCGCCGAAGGCCAAACTCCGGCGAAAGGCGCACGGCGCGTCTATCGGCCATTCAAGACGATGGCCAAGATGACGCCGGCGCAAGTCGATGCAGCTTGCGCGAAACACTCGTCAGCCTTTGCGCCGCGCGGCATTTCGCCCGGTGCGAATGCTCCCGCCGCTTCGATGGCCGGCAATCTTGGACCAACCACGAGCTGGCTTTCCGGCAAGTCGTTCACGCTTCGCTACGACCACGCGCCCGCGATGGAATACCGCATCGACGACGCCGAAACACTGCAGTGGCGCAAGGAAGGCAAAGGCTGGACCAAGGCTCGCTATCAGGCCTTCGAGTCGACGCCGGGAGTGATCCTGTTCGGCCACCTGCTGGAAGGCGAGCCGAATCATGACGGACATTGCATTGTCGCGGATTTTGACCAGGGCCTAGTGACATGCTTCAACGGGCATTTGAACACTCCGTATTTCGCAAATGAGGCGGGGGTCAAGATTCACTTTGGCGTGATCGAAATGGAAGGCTTGATTCCTCCGAAGTACAACCGCCACCAATTCACGGATGAGATGCTCGGCCGCGCGGTGAGCCAGAACTACGCCCGGGCCTGACGTCGATGCACCTCTACTCGACGCCACATTCGCTCTCTTGGATCATCTTCACGAACTCCGATGCTGGCGGGCTCGAGTGGAGCGGGCCGGCGGCCTACGTGAAAATCCGCAATGGCCTGTACTTCATGTACTGGCTCGAGGAAGCATGCAACGGCACTCTCGGCACCATCCTGGTCAATTTGCACACGATGCGCGACGTGGGGATCGGCTACAACTGCGGAGAGAACGGCCTGAACATGAACGCGCTGGGAGCGCATGAGCGACTCGCGGGCCAATTCGACGTCAGGCGCTTTTATCAGGTGAAGGCATCGGGAGGAATCGTATGAGTAAGGACACCAATTCCACTCGACGGTCTTTCCTGAAGCACGGCGCCGTGCTGGCTGCGCCCATCGTCGCCGCAACGCCCGCAGCCGTGCTGGCGGACGACGGACTGAAGGCGCGGCTCGTGCGACTCGAGAACGAAGTTGCGATCCGCGCGCTGCATCAGACCTGGCTGCGTCAGTTCAGCTCCGGATCCGGCGCCGTCGCAATGGCGCTGTTCGCTGATACGAAAAACGCCGGGCTCGACCAGACCGTGCGAAACATCGTGGCGGATCACACCGGCGAACCGGACACGATCGAGATAGCAGCTGACGGCAAGAGCGCTAGCGGGCGATTCCAATGCGCGGTTGACATCGTGACGGCAATCCCGCAGGACTGCACGCTGGCGCAGATGGCCCACGCACAGGGCGGGGGCTTCGTCCGTCGGACCGAGCGGCGCATTCTCAAAGTCAATTACACAAAGGCCGGCGGCGCGTGGGCGATCGCGAAGGCCGAGCTAGCTGAAGTCTGAGTCGGTCCTCTCGCCGCCTGTCTCGACCGACGAACGTGACCCATCGGAACGCAGCGACAAGGGAGGTCCGGCGGCGATCCGGGTGTGAGCGGTCCGTGCGTGACGCGCTCATCTCAGGGACCGGACAGCCGGCCGGAGTTAATCTGGATTACGCGCTGGGCGCCGGAGAGTTCCCGAAGTCAGAACAACCACTGTGACCCATTCCCAACGTTACACTGGAGGCGCTAATTGCTTTTCTGCATCGCGGCTGATTCTTCCTGCTGATCTTGGTCCTTTTTCCAGGTGGCGTCGGGGTTGTACGACTTCAACGCTTTCGCGATCGTCGCCGTATTCGGGCCGAGATCCTTGCGGTAAACCACGCCGTCAGAGCCCACGATGAACGTCATCACGCCGGATGACCGGTACTCCGCTGGATAAGCCACGAACGCGAACCCGCCCGTCATTTTACCGTCGACGACGTAGCTCTTTGCTCCGCCGGGAGCGCTCGCGCCCTGGCGCGTCAGCATGTGATAGAAGTATCCGCGGTAGGGGGTCGGCGGAGCGCCGTCATGCGTCGGCGTATAACCTTCGGCGACTGCCTGCGCAACGAGCGGCCCAATGGGGCTTTGCGACTGGCCATTGTCGGCTTTCCAATAGAGGCCATCCTGTTGCCCCTCGTTACTGAGGATTTTCTGCGCGTATTCGTTGCTGTGCGCGGAGTAGTATTCCTTTTGTGCAGCCACGAGCTCCTGGCAGACACGAATCGTCGAAATTTCGTTTCGGCCGACTCGGCGGTAGAGAATCTCCTTCTTGCCTGCCGCCGTGTCGAAATACCAGACCTTGCCTTTGTTCACCAGCGGGATCGGCATGGGCCAGTTTTCGGCACCGACGTAGAGTGTGGTAGTGCCGTCCGGCTCTTTCACCAGGCGGTGCATCTGTTCATATCTCTCGACGAATGTAGCGCGGCCGGATGCGTCTTCGACGTCGTCACCGGACTTCACGAGATCCTTTCCATCCGGTCCCAGGATTTCCATCAGCGCATTCTCATCGTTATTCTGCGCCGCCGTGACAAGCGCTTTCGTCGCGTCGTCGCAGGACGAAAAGGTTTTCTGGCCCGGCCGCTGCGCCATCGAGCGCGCCGGGAAACCGGCTGCCAGCAAAACGGCGATCGCCGCAAATTTGAAAAGTCCTGAACAGAGCAGTCTCTCGAAACTCAATGTGCTTCGCTGCATCTTGCTTCTCCTTATCTCCAAATTCCGAAATCAGTCGAGAGGTTGAAGGAAAATTCGATTAGCGGTGCCCGCCACCGCCGTGGCCTCCGCCACCGGCGTGTCCGCCACCCCCGGCACGGGGCGCGCCCATGCTGGAACTTCCGCGCGACGAGTAGCTCCGCGACTCTCCGCCATGATCGTAATTGCTGAACGGGCCCGTACGGGTTCCGCTCTGACCGCGGGGCGGAGCATAGCCCCGCGCCTCGGGACGGCTTCCCTCGAAGGGCCTGGCCGTTCCGCCAGGTCGGTTGAAAACTCCGCGCGGTGCCGCACCCGCCGGAGGACGAACGGTGCCCGGTCGAGCTCCGAAGCCGCGGTAGAAGGAGTTGCGGTTGTAAAACGTGCGGCTCATGGAGTAATACCGATGATGATCAAAGACCGGGTAATGGTGGTGCCAATCCCATCCCCAATGGCCCCAGCCCCATCCGAAGCCGCCGAACCAGCCGATTCCGAAGCCGATTCCAAAATAAAGGTACGGACCGCCAAACCAAATTCCCGGATATTCGTACCATCCCGGCCACGGCAGGATCGGATAGCCGTAGATCAGCCACGGATCGTACGCAGGAACGTAAATCACATCGGGATAGGCCGGGGCGATCTCGACATCGCCGTAGTCGTCTGTTGTGACGTTTTGCTGCGGCGTGGTCTTCAGATTTCCCGCCTGCTGCGCTTTCTTGCGCATCACTTGGACGGCGTCCATCACGTCCTGCTGTTGGTTGTAGTAAGCGTCGCCGAGGGATGAAGTCCAAGAGATGTTCTTGTCCATGTTGCCGAGGACGGAAGGAAACGCCGTCAGCGCCTTGACGCTGGGATCCCACGGCTGTTGATCCACGCCTTTTGCCAGATCGTCTCCCTTCAAATTCGGATGATCCTGCAGCCATCGATCGGCTTCGACGACCTGCTCAGGGAATGTGGCCGCAGCCAGGACTTGCGCGACCAATGAATCAGGATAAAGCGCGATCGGAGCGACCAGCCGCTGCAGCTCCTCGGGGGTTTGCTGCGCGTACGCCGGCGCTTGGTCCAACGGTGGTGCCTGACCTGCCGGCGGCGCTTGTGGATCTTGCCCCGCAGCGAAGCCGATCGGCGCAGTTGCGAATATGAGTGCGAGTGACAGAGTGGATACGAGAATCTGTCTGCCCAATTTGAGCGATGAGAGCCTTATGACGCGTGCGAAATTGTTCATGTACTTGAACCTCCTGCATCTCTACAGTTGGATGCATGGCGCAACATTTACGTAACAACCCGGATGTAAAATTTTTGTTTCAGGATTTCTTGCCACCCGGTCACCACTCTGCGCCCAAGGTCGAGCCGCGCCGCCAGCCGCGTTACTCCGTGTCTACAGCCAATATTTTCATAGCCCATGCCGAATCGGGCTTGCTGTGACGCCCGTCACAACTGATTCGATGAATATCGAAGCGTTCGGGAAAGCATCAGCTCTTCGCAGGCGAAGCAGCAATTCCGTTGAAGCAGCTGCCGACCATCAATTTCGTTTCGATTGGCAGGCTATCTAGGGAGGTGAAATTGGACGTCGACTTCCTTCTCAACTTCAGTCGGCTTACCGTCGAGCAACGCAGGCTCATACCGCCACTGCCGGACAGCCGCTACGGCGGCCGGTAACAGGAGCTTCGGACCGCTGAGAACTTGTACCTGGCTCACCTTGCCGTCGGCTGCAACTTCGAGCCTGAGCTTGACGACGCCTTCCACATTCAAATTCCTCGCAAGGTCCGGATAGATAGGGTCTACTCGATGAATCAGTCGCCCATCGCGATAGCCGCTGCTTTCGTACGCTACCGGGGCAGGCAAACTTTCGTTGAAACTGTGCAGAAGAGGGGTTGGTGGTTCTTTCACGTCGATGTCCGGCGGTGCACTGGTGGCCAGTGCTGCATCGGTCGGTTGCTGGCCGCTTCTGCTCTGGGACACGATCGGCGCTGAGGGCATCCAGATTCGAAGGGGTGGAGGATTAGTGTCAGTTGGTGCAGCGTTTCCTCCGGAGGTGGACGGTGAGTTCTGCCGCGCTGGGGCGCGGGGCACGGTCGACGTACTGAACGGCACGATCCAGCGATGGTCGCTCGAATCGATCACTTCGATGGCGCCGCTGGCCGCTGCGTCTGCTGCGGCCGCAACATCGCCGGAAGTACTTGTTTCAAACTTAGCCGAAGGCCGGTTCCAAACGCCACGTCCAACAGCCCAGCCCGCCGCCAGTGATATCGCCGCAAAGAATGCGGCGATTGCCTCCGTCCTCCGCTTAGCTCGCTTCCAGTTTGCGTTTTGCGGGACCGGAGTCTCCTCGGCTGCGAGAGACTGCGGCGAACTGACCGCATCGGTCGAGACGATGTCGGGAGCAGCGATTGAAGCTGTCGCGTTCCCGGTCTCCGGCTCGGACGGCCTAATTGGGATGACAGTCGCCGCAGCGCCAGCTGAGGCCTTGCGGTCCGCGACCGCATCTACCTCTGGAGGGTGTAGCGCGTTACTGGACGAACCGCTCGCGCCCGGCGCTGGCCGTGGCAATCGTGGTTCGAACGAATACCGGGCGCGGTCGGCTGAAGCTGGAATTGGCGCGGATTCGAGTTCCATCCACTCGCGGATTTGCGTACGCGATTCCTCCGGCAGTTCCACAAATCGCACGCCGACCATCGTATTGGACTCGCCCTTCCAGGTGATCTCACCAGCCACATCTATTGGCGGCTTCGATGCTGACGGCCGGAAGCTCATCTTCGGTACCGACGATTCCATGAGCGGCGTGACGGACCGGACCGCAAGCCCGCTTTCGCTGATGTTGAGGATGATGCCGCCGTTGCCGAAGCCGAGGTCGACGTAAGCCAGCGATCGGATTGATTGGCGGGTCTGCGCGCGTCGGTCGGGCGCGATCGCGGATATTTCGGCCGTATTGAGGCTATCCGACATAAGCTGCTCAGTTGCGGGAAGGGGGTGCCGCAACGCTCGTGTAAGAGATTGCGGGATTATACGTATGCGGCGCGGACGGTTCAAGCAGTGTCGTGATCGATACAGTGCCGGCGGCTATGAAACGGATCAGCGGTTAGTTTGCCGACGCGCGCGCGGCGGATTGTTCGAGATCAGGCCATCCCCCGCGCAGCTCGACTTGATATCGCGTATTTTCGTCAAATAGAACGAATCCTTCCAGATTGCTCGTTTGGCGTTTCACGAAATCGCGGAATCGCTGGTCGGAAGCTGCGCCGCTTTGCGCCGGCCACTGGAACGGACGCACCAGCTCGAGTCCGATGTGCGTGCGATTTCGGGCCGGAACAAACGCGGGATGATCCAGGTGCGGTTGCTCCTCCGAGCTGAGGCTGCCGTCGGACTTCAATCGGCTCAGGAAATTCGTCTTCGGGCCGTTTTCGACGCGATAGTCGAAGTCGGTCGTGTTTTCGAGATCATAGAAAAATATCACCGCCGCGTTGGCCGAATCAATTTCTCGCACCTGAATTCCCGCGAACGTCGCCTTGATCGCATTGGAGTTCCAGGCCGCCGGACGTCCGGAGGAGGATTCGGCATGCCGATACCTGCTGACCGCATAGCCGGCCGCAGTGCTGAGAACGGCCGCCAGCAATCCGAGAAGAATCCATTGTTTGGTCGAAGACATGTCGATCCGCAAACGGTTCGTCCGAAAGCCTAGCCCGCCTCGTGTGTAGCGTCAACGCCGAAGCGCGAGCTGTTGCTACTGCGATGGCTTGGACTTTTTCTCTTTGTGCTGCTTGGGCGGTGGGCCGTCGAACTGGCGGTGGTAAGTGATTTCAGTTACCTGAGTCTCTCCCTTTTCCGGAATGATTTCCGAGCGCGAGACGAAAGTATCGGCATCGGTGCGCGTGAAGATGGCGTGTTTCGGCTGGCCGTCAATGGGATTTTCGAACGTGGCGGTTTTCGCGTCCATGCCTGTGAGATTCAGAACTGTAGGGCCCGGCTTTTCCCACGCGATCAGCGCCGGCGTGAAATGCCGCAGGTGAAATTCGATTCCGTTCGGTCCTTCGACCAGCGTAAACAATTCAAGCACGAGCGTCCTATCGCCCTCGGCTAATTGAAACGTGCCCAGCATCACCCCGGCTTTCGGCGCGGTCCAAGTCTCTTGTGCGAAGCGCGGGCCCCATGAGCCCTGCCAGCGCCCCGCGAGCCACGCGAACTCAGCTAGGGTGGGCTTGCGCGGCTCAGTGGACGGCATCGGCTGCGCTACCGGCGCGTTGGACGTCCCCGCGCCGATCGGCTGTTGTGCGGGCGTCCACAACGCTGCCACTGCTGAGGCGAGCGCGATTGCCAGCGTCAAACAACTAGCGACGCGAATCCGCCTTCGCGTCATAGTGTCATTCAAGTGTTTCTCCAGGTCAGCCAGGGTAGCTTCGGGAACTATATCAGGACTAAGTCGGAATCCTTGAAGACAATGCACCCTTATCCCGTCTCCCTGCGTCGAAACAAAATAGACCGAGCCTGAAAGGGAACCACGGTCCGGGGATTCTTTTGACGCCCCCGCAGCCCTATACGATAATGAGAAATCGTCGAATCCAAATGAAAACTAAATCGACGCTAATGGTGGCACTCCTTGCCGCTCTGCTAGCCGCGCCCGGTGCGTTCGGCCAGGCGGCCGCGCAGGTGCGAACATCGGCCGGAGCGAAATCGACAGAACAGCCGCCGCAGGCCGACGCCTACTATTACTTCACGCTCGGCCATATTCAAGAACAGCAGTATGAGATGTCGAGCAGTGCCGACGATGCGGCGGCGGCGATCGATTCGTACAAGAAGGCGCTCGACATCGATCCAAACTCCGCGGTCATCAAGGAGCGGCTGGCCGAGATTTACGCGAAGTCGCAGCACATCCGGGACGCTGTTGCGCAGGCGCAGGAAGCGCTGAGAATCGATCCGAACAACGTCGATGCGCACCGGTTGCTGGCGCGGATTTACGTTAGGCAGCTTGGAGATCTCAACGCCGGGGAAACACAGCCGGAAAACCTGGCGAAAGCGATCGAACAGTTTCAGTTCATCCTGAAGATCGACCCGCGCGACACGTATTCGGCGCTTTGGCTCGCGCGGCTCTACCGCTTCGAGAATCAGCACGACGAAGCTGAGAAAGTGCTGCGGGGCATACTGAAGGTCGAGCCGGACAACGCCCCTGCGCTCGAACAGCTGAGCCAACTTCTGATCGATGAAGGCCGCCCGCAAGAGGCGACCGACCTGCTGACGCGCGCGGCCGGAGATTATGCCTCGCCGGACGTGTACGACCTGCTCGGGGACGCCTACCTGCAGTCGAAGGATTACGCAAAAGCGGAGCAGGCGTATCGCAAAGCCGTCGAGAATGATCCAGACGATCCGGGCCATCGCCACGGGCTCGCGCAAGCCTTGATGGCACAGGACAAGTACGCGCAGGCGCTGGAACAGTTCAAGAGACTTACGGCGCTTGAGCCAGGCAGTTGGGAAAACTATCTTCGCGCCGCGCAAATCTATCTAAGGCTCAATCAGCTCGATCAGGCCGAGTCGAACCTTCTACATGCCAAGCAACTCGCGCCCGAGAACCTCGAAATCCTGTACGACGAGGCTCTCCTTTATGAAGACGAAGGCCGCTTCGACGATGCGGAGAAAGTACTGAGTGACACGATCGCCGGCATCAAAAACCAGTCGGGCGGAAACGCCAATGCGCTGGAAATTCTCTACAAGCAGCTGGGTCAGGTGTACCACGACCAGGGCAATTATCAGGCGGCGATCGACTCGTTTCAGGAGTTGGGCAAGCTCAGTCCGGAGTTGCACAAGCGAGCGCAGATGCTGATCATTGATACGTATCGCGACGAACGCGACATCGAGAGAGCGATCGCCGAGACGAAGAAAGCGCTCGACGAGGACCCGAAGTCGCCGGATTTGACGATCGAGCTCGCCGTGCTGTACGGCGAAAAGTCGGATACCGCCGATGCGATGCGACTCCTGCAGGGCCTGCTCAAGGGAACGCCAGCGGATCAGCAGATCTATTTGGAGATCGCGGAAGTCCAGGCGCGCAACAAGAAATTCTCTGAAGCCGAGCAAACGACCTTGAAGGCCGAGCAGATGGCCCACGGGCCGGAGGAGCAGCAATCGGCCTGGACGATGCTCGGCGGAATCTATCAAACGCAAAAGAAGTACGAGCTCGCCGAGCAGCAGTTTCGCAAGGTCCTCGATGCCAATCCGAACAACGCGGAAGTGCTGAACAATTTCGGCTATATGCTGGCGGACCGCGGTATCCGGCTGGAAGAGGCCACCACGATGATCCAGCATGCGTTGACCGTCGCGCCGCATAACGGCGCGTATCTCGACAGTCTTGGTTGGGCGTACTACAAGCAGAACAAGCTCGCCGAAGCCGAAGAGTATCTACGGAAGGCTGTCGATCGCGAGGGCCGCGATCCGACCATTCTGAGCCACCTGGCCGATGTTTATCTGAAACTGGGACAAAACGAGCATGCCGCCAGCCTCTTCGAGCGCTCGCTCGCCGAATGGCAGAAGGTCCTGCCCGCCGACTACGAGCCTGAGAAGGCCAACGAAGTCGAAGCGCAACTGAAGAATCTGAAGAAGCGCCTCGCGCAGAAATCTTCTCCCGATTCCGAGAAACCGCAGTAAGCTCCCCCTCATGACTTCGGCGAAAAGCAAAAAACGATCGGTGCGCCTGCCCGCGTTTGCGAAGATCAATCTCTGCCTGCACGTGATGGGCAAGCGGCCGGACAACTACCACGAGCTGCGAACGATTTTTCAGACGATTGCGCTGCAGGATACGCTGAAGCTCACCATCAAGCCCGGAGAGAGGGGCAACTACCAGATATTCATGCGATCGACGGACCCGTCTTTGCCGAATGGTCCCGACAACCTGGTGATGCGCGCGCTGCAGGCGATCATTCCAGAAATCGGCTTCGGGGGAAGCATCGGGGTCTTTCTCGAAAAGAAGATCCCCGTCGCTCGCGGGCTTGGCGGCGGCTCGAGTGATGCTGCTGCCGCCCTGATCGGAATGCTTCGCCTCACGGATGCAGACCTGCCGCTGCCGCGCTTGATGGAGATCGCCGCGAGCCTTGGCGCAGACGTGCCGTTTTTCCTCTTCGGCGGGCGCGCGCTGGCGGTGAATCGTGGCGACGAGATCTATCCGCTCGAAGACGAGCCCCGCCAGACAATTGTCGTCGTGTCGCCCAAAGGCATCGGCGTGAGCACGAAAGAGGCCTACGAATGGCTCGCGCCCGAATTGACAAGACTCTCGAATCCCCATAGAATTTGGAAGTTCTGCGCTCTGTGCTGGAGCCGGCAGGGAACGCTCTCGAACGATTTCGAGGGGCCCGTTTTCAGCCGCCATCCGCGCCTGAAGGAAATTCGGGACGGATTGCTCGAGCGAGGAGCAGCGGATGCCGCGCTGGCGGGTAGCGGGTCGGCGGTGTTTGGAGTCTTCCGAAACCCAGCGCGTGCGCGCCGAGCCGCTCGTGCGTTTCCGGAAGATTCAGTTTTCGTAACTGAAACTGTTTCCAGGGAAAAGTATGGCCGCGCCATGGGTTGGCTCGCCAGGGCGAGCAGGCGTGTGCCTCAATAGGGGAGAACCTTGGCCGACGAGAAGTTCAAGGTCTTTTGCGGAACTGCGAATCCGACCCTTTGCGACGCGATTTGCGCCCAGCTCGGAGTGGCGCGCGGCCGCGCCGAGCACGGTCATTTTTCCGACGGCGAGACGCGCTATCAGATTTTGGAGAACGTGCGCGGAGCCGACGTCTTCGTCGTACAGCCGTGCTGCACGCCGGTGAATCATCACCTGATGCAGCTGCTGTTGATGATCGACGCATTCAAGCGCGCGTCGGCTTGGCGAATCACGGCGGTCGTGCCGTACTACCCGTACGCGAGGCAGGATCGAAAAGACCGGCCGCGCGTGGCGATTTCGGCGAAACTTGTCGCCGACTTGCTCGAGACGGCCGGATCGAGCCGCGTGCTTTCGCTCGACCTGCACGCGCCGCAAATTCAGGGCTATTTCAACATTCCGGTGGACCATCTTTACGCTTCGCCGGTGATGGTGGAGTACTTCCAGAAGAAGAATATCGGTCCGCTGACGGTAGTTTCTCCGGATGCGGGCGGCGTAGAGCGCGCAAGGTTATTTGCGAAGCGGATGGACGCGCCGCTGGCAATCGTCGATAAGCGGCGTGTCGACATCAACGTCGCCGAAGTGATGCACCTCATCGGAGACGTGAAGGGGCGGGCGGCGTTGGTGATCGACGACATTATCGACACAGCAGGCACGCTCGTGAAAACCGCCGAGGCGCTGCTCGAAAATGGCGCGACCAAGGTTTTCGCGGCCTGCACGCATCCGGTGCTTTCGGGCCCGGCCGTGGAGCGCATTACCAAGTCGGCGATCGAGGAAGTGGTGGTGACGGATTCTGTGCCGCTCAACGATGGGGCGAGGGCCGTCTCCAGGATCAAGGTGCTCAGCGTGGCGCCGCTGCTGGCGCGCGGGATTCAGTCGATTCACGAAGAGACTTCGATCAGCGAATTGTTCATTTGAGGCAGCGTCAGGGCACGACTTTAGTCGTGCCGATGAGGCCATAGAAATTGAGGGGCTTCAGCCCCTGAGGCAAGGGGAAGGGAAATGGAAACGTTTACAGTGGAAGGAAAAATTCGAGAGGAGCGCGGCAAGAACGCCGCGCGCCGCGTGCGAGTGACGGGCATGGTCCCGGCGGTTCTCTACGGCGGGCCCAAGGATTCGATCTCGCTCTCGGTGAACGCCAAGCAGGTCGGAAAGATTCTGCGCTCTGAATCCGGGCACAACACGATCTTCACCGTGCAGGTTTCCGGCGGCGGCGAAGAGAAGGCCATGCTGAAAGACTGGCAGGTCGATCCGGTGAGCGGCTCGCTGCTCCACGTGGACCTGCTGCGCATCGCGATGGACGTTCGCATGCGGGTTCGCGTGCCGGTGCACACGTTCGGCGAACCCGAGGGCGTGAAGTTGCAGGGCGGCATCTTCGAAATGGTGACGCGCGAAGTCGAAATCGAATGCCTCCCGGGCGACATTCCGGAAGAGTTCAAAGTGGACGTGAGCGGGCTGACCATCGGCAAGCAGTTGCGCGCCGGCGATCTGCCGGTCGATCCGGCGAAGATCAAGCTGCTCACAGATCCGCAGCGCGTGCTCGCGCACGTCGTGACGCTCAAGGCCGAAGTCGAAGTCACGCCGGAAGCGGCGGCGGTGGCGGCGGAAACCGCGCCGACGGAGCCGGAAGTCATCAAGAAGGGCAAGAAGGAAGCTGAAGAAGGCGAAGCGGAGGGCGGAGCTGAGGCTGCCGCGCCCAAGGCCGAGAAGACGGAGAAAAAGAAGTAAGCGCGCGGCTGCAGCGACTGGCCGCGTAAGGAGGCAGGTCGCCGATGCGGCTTGTCGTCGGGCTCGGCAATCCCGGCCCTGAATATGAGTGGACGCCGCACAACATGGGCTTTCTCGCGGTGGACGCTCTGGCGGAACGCGCGAAAATTCGCGTGACGCGTCCTGAGGCGAAAGCGCTCGTAGGGCGCGGGCAGTTGGCGGGGCAGGAAATCGTTCTGGCGAAGCCGCAGACGATGATGAATCTGAGCGGCGTCGCCGTGCGGATGCTGATTGAGCGGTACGAGTGCGATCCCGCGGAAGCGATCGTCCTGATCGACGAAGTCGATCTGCCGTGGGGCATGATTCGGATTCGTGAGCGTGGCCTCGGCAGTACGCACAACGGCCTGAAGTCGGTGATCGCGTCGCTCGGCACGGATGAATTCATCCGCGTGCGGATGGGCGTGAAGCCGGATCGGATTTGGGGCGATCGCAAGGATTACGTGCTCTGCACGATGGGGCGCGACGAGCGCCAGATCGCGCAAGAGATGGTCGTGCAGGCCGCCGACGCGGTGGAACTGATTTTGATGGAAGGCGTCGCTAAGGCCATGGCGCGATTCAATCGAAAAGCGTCGCCGGACGTAGAGGCCGGCGAGTAGCGCGCGAGTTCGGATTGTCATCCCGAGCCCAGCCCCGACGCCTTCTGTCGGGGAATGGCGGCGAGGGATCTGGTTTTGGATTTGCAGTAACAAGGAACCGAGAGGACACATGGAAGAGCGTCAATACGATCTGATCTTCATCTGCCGGCCGGATACTCCGGAGCCCGATATCGACAAAATCATCTCGACTCTCGAGCACGCCGCCACCGAAAAGGGCGGCAAGATCGAAAAGACCGATAAGTGGGGCCGCAAGCGCATGGCATATCGGGTGCAGCGCATGCGCGAGGGATACTACGTCTTCATGCTGCTGAAGTCGACGCACGGCGAAGTCGTCAAGGAACTCGAGCGGCGTCTCAAAGTTTCGGATGCGGTCATCAAATACTTGACGATCCGCGTGGACGAAGAGCTCAAGCGCCAGGAAAAACTCAAGAAGCACCGCGAGCGGCGCGCCGCACGGCGTCCGCGAAAGCCCGCACCGGCTCCCGCGATGCCCGCCGAACAAGCCGCGGCACAATCCTAGCTCGAATTTGATCAGGAGAAAGCGAAATGGCAGACGATCAAGCACCACAGGCACCGGCAGCACCCGCAGCGCCGAGCGCACCGTCGGGACAATCTGCTGGCCCGGGGGGACCGGGGCGATTCGGCCCGCGTCCACCAGGCGGCAGGCCTGGCGGTCCGGGAGGTCCGAAGCGCGGCAAGCGGAGCTTCGTCCGCAAGAAGAAGGTGTGCCGCTTCTGCGTCGATAAGTCGGACTACATCGACTATAAGAAGGCGGAAATTCTGGCGCCGTTTCTGCAGGAGCGCGGAAAGATTCTCCCGCGCAGCATGACAGGCACGTGCGCGCGGCACCAGCGCTGGCTGACCGTCGCGATCAAGCGCGCTCAGAACATCGCGCTGCTGCCGTTTGCTGCCGAGCTATAGCGGCTCGGCACCGGCGGAACGAAACTAGCAGCAGATCTCTCACGACCATCCCCGACGGAACGCGTCGGGGCTGGGCTCGGAATGCCAAGGACTTAGGACAATGCAGATCATTCTTCAGGAAGACGTCGAAAAGCTCGGAAATCGCGGCCAGGTCGTTGAGGTCGCCGAAGGCTACGCGCGCAATTTCCTTCTGCCGCGTAAACTCGCGCTCGAAGCGAGCCCCGGCAACATGAAGCGACTGGAAAAAATGCGCGCCGCGTTCGCGAAGAAAGAAGCGACGGAAAAGGCCGACGCGCAGACGCTCGCTGGGCTGCTCGCCGGCGTGTCGCTCGAAGTCGCGCGTAAATCGGGCGAAAACGACCAGCTCTTCGGCTCGGTGACGACTGCCGATATTTCCGAAGCGCTTGCCGCCAAGGGCTACACCATCGACAAGCGCAAGATTCAGATGACGGAACCAATCAAGCTCATCGGCAATTTCGATGTTCCGATCAAGCTCCACCGCGAAGTCATCGCCAGCGTGAAACTCGCAGTCAAGAAAGAGGAGTAGCCGCGGTACACTCGAGAATTCCGGTCTTCGGATCGGCGTTTTCGGGCGGTGCAGTTCTTTGTGCGGCTACGACTCGAGCGCCATCGGCTTTTGTTGCCCGGCGGCAAGTCGTTTCGACGCGAATTCAATCAATCGCGCTTCCACCTTCTGGTTCACGCTGCCTTCCGGAAATTTTCCGGACTCGTCGCGCTCGCCCGCCGGAACGCCCGTCAGTAACTCGATCCCCTGATCGATGGTCTCCACGGCGTAGATGCGGAATTTGTTTGTGCGCACGGCATCGACTACGTCCTGTCGCAGCATCAGATGTCGCACATTGGAGGCGGGAATAATCACGCCTTGGTCGCCCGCGAGCCCGCGCGCGTTGCACAGGTCAAAAAATCCTTCGATCTTTTCGTTTACACCGCCGATAGCCTGAATTTGGCCGTACTGATTCACAGATCCGGTCACCGCAAGCGACTGCGTGATTGGGATGCCTGATAGGGCAGAAAGCAAGGCGTACAATTCAACCGAAGAGGCGCTGTCGCCTTCCACCGCAGCATAGGACTGCTCGAAGACCAACGTCGCCGAAAGCGACAAAGGCTGATCCACCGCATAGCGTCCCGCGAGGAACCCGGAGAGTATCAAGACTCCCTTCGAATGGATTGGGCCACTCAGTTCCACTTCCCGTTCGATGTCGATCACTTCTCCCTTGCCCATGCGCACGCGAGCTGTGATTCGTGACGGATGTCCGAACGCGAATTGGCCCAGATCGATCACGGAAAGGCCGTTGACTTGACCGGCTTTTTCTCCTTGCGTGTCGATCAATATCGTGCCCTGCATGATCTGTTCCTGGATTCGTTCTCGAATGCGATCGCCGCGATGAATCTGGGCGTCGATCGCCTGTTGCACGTGTTCCGCGCTCACGAATTGCTTGTTCTTTTCGCGGGCGCGGTAATCAGCTTCGTGCAGCAGATCGCTCAACACGCGCCGTCGAACAAGCAGCTTCTGCGAGTCGCCGGCGAGGCGCGCGCTCTGCTCGATCACGCGCGCGACGCCGCTGGCGTCGAACGGGAGCAGCTCCTCTTCTCTGGCGATTCCCGCCAGCATGCGCGCGTACAGAAGATTTCCGTCGGTGCCGCGGTCCATGTCCTCTTCGAAATCCGCCGCGACCTTAAAGAGATCGGCGGTCTCGGGATCATACGCGCTCAGCAAATAAAAGAGCAGGCGCTCGCCCATGAGGATGACTTTCACGTTCAGCGGAATCGGCTCCGGATTGAGAGACACGGTGCTGACCAGGCTCAGCATTTGCCCGAGCGATTCAATGCGAATCTGCGACGACTCCAGGCACCGTTTGAGCGCTTCCCAGGCATACGGCTGCATGAGCAGCTTGTGAGCGTCGAGGACAAGATAGCCCCCATTCGCCCGGTGGAGCGCGCCCGCACGGATCAGATTGAAATCGGTGGTCAGCGCACCCAGTTGGGCCATGTATTCGACCGAGCCGACCAGGTTCGAGTACGTCGGGCTATCCTCGAATACGACCGGCGCGCCTTCCTTGCCGTCATGCTCGACCAGTACGTTGACGCGATAGCGCCGGAAGAACGCGGAACCTCTGGCTTCGGTTGAAAGCGTGGCGCCTATCAGCGCTGCCAGCGGGTGCTCCTGCGGGCCAAGAAATTCATCGACGTGCTGGATAATGTCCTTCTCCACGTCGTCAAGGTAGCTCACGATCTCAGCCACCTCGGCGTACTTCTTGCGGACATCGTCGATCAGGTGAGACACGGCAAACGTGGCCACCGAGTGGTTTAGTTCGCGGAGCTTTTCGCGGCCCTCCTGTTCGTATCGCTGCATCTGGCGCAGCATGGGCTGAAGCCGTTCCTCGAAAGTGGAGATGACCTGCTGAAATTTCTCGCGCTCGGAGTCGGGCAGTTGCTCAAATTCGTCGGGGCTCAAGACCTCGCCCCTTCGCGCGGGAGCAAAGCCCAGACCCGAAGGCAGCCGGAGAAGGGCAACGTTATTCTTCTCGGCTTCCTGCTGCAACCGTTCAAGTTCCTTTTCCTGCTTCGACTTCACTTCCTGCTCGATTGCTTGCTTGCGGGCCCGGTAGTTCTCGGTCTCAAAGGCCGCGGGAATCGCGGTGCGCAACGTTTCCAGAAGGCGGTTCATGTCCGCGCGCAGTTGCGCGCCCATGCCCGACCGAAGTTTCAGCACGCTGGGAGTGTCGGGATGGTCAAAATTATTGACGTAGCACCATTCATCCGGCGTCGGCTCCGTCGCAGCTCGCTTGGTGAGAATGTCGCGAATCGTGGTGAATTTGCCGGTCCCCGCCGGACCCATCAGGAACAGATTGAATCCCCGGCCGCGAACGCTGATTCCGAAACGAATCGCCTCGAGCGCGCGCTCCTGGCCGATTGATTCCGGCAAGGCTTCGAGCTGGGAAGTGTCCTTGAACTTGAACGTTGCCGGATCGCACCGCCGGTAGAGCACATCAGCCGACAGAGGTTTCAATTCCTTGCTTCGGTCCACAACCATGTTCCTTTCGTCTCGGCGACTATCGCTTTGCCATCCCTTCCCGAGCCGGTTGGCGGCAATCAGGGCGCCCTATTTTCTACCATGAATAGCGGCTACGATTGATCGCTGTAACATAAATTCAAGGAGTTATGGCCTGGGGCGTTCGCGCCCGCGCGAGCCATGAGAATTTCGATGATTTGAGTGTGATACTATGCGCTTGCGCCTCGGCGCGCCCCTCCGAAAATTTCGATGGCCAGATGGGAGCATTTTGCGCATGGCGCTGACGTAGGCGTCCGCGGGCTCGGCGATTCGGTCGAGCAGGCGTTCGAGCAGGCAGCGCTGGCGCTCTCCGCAGTTGCGGCGGACATCTCAACGATTGCCCCCAGCGAAACGGTCGAAGTGCATTGCGAGGCCCCCGACCTCGAACTCCTGTTCGTGAGCTGGCTCAACGCCGTTGTTTATGAAATGGCCGTGCGCAAAATGGTTTTCAGCCGCTTTCGCGTGGCTATCACTGGAAGCTCTTTGACCGGCAGCCTTGCCGGCGAGAAAATTGATACGCAACGCCACGATGTAGCCGTCGAAGTGAAAGGCGCTACCGTCACGGCGCTGAAGGTGGAACGCGCCGCCGATGGCGGCTGGATCGCGCAATGCGTGGTCGATGTTTGAACTGACCTAGGGAAGAGAGACATGGACCGGCACACGCTCGAACGTCATTCTGATTTCGAATGGTGGATCAAGCCCACCGGAGAAATGCGCGTGCCCGGGATCATCTACGCAGGCGAGAAGCTGATCGAAGACATGGACGAAAAAGTCCGCGAGCAGGTGACGAACGTCGCCACGCTGCCCGGGATTCAACGCGCCTCGTACGCCATGCCGGACGCGCACTGGGGTTATGGTTTTCCGATCGGCGGTGTCGCCGCATTCGATCCCGAAGAGGGTGGCGTGATTTCGGCAGGTGGAGTCGGGTTCGACATTTCGTGCGGCGTTCGCACGCTGCATACCGGACTGACGGCGGACGAGCTGAAGCCCATACAAGAAGACCTCGCCGAAGCTCTGTTTCATAGCGTGCCGGCAGGCGTCGGAAGCACCGGCGCGATCTCTCTCTCCGAACGCGAAATGGATGAGATGTTGAGCGGCGGCGCGCAGTGGGCGGTCGAGCACGGTTACGGTCTGGCCGAGGATCTCGAGCGAATTGAGGAATCCGGCCGCGCCTCCGGCGCGAAGCCCGAATGTGTCTCGCACGCGGCGAAGAAACGGCAAGCCGAGGAGATGGGCACGCTCGGCTCCGGCAATCATTATTTGGAAATTCAGCGTGTGGCGGAAATCTTCGATGCAAAATCCGCCGAGGCCTTTGGACTGAAGCAGGATGACCTCGTTCTGAGCATCCATTGCGGCTCGAGGGGCCTGGGCCATCAGGTCGGGACGGACTATCTGAAGAGCATGGTGATCGATGGTTACCGGCCGATTCCCGATAGGGAACTTGCGTGCGCTCCGATTCGCTCGGAATTGGGACAGCACTATCTGGGAGCGATGCGCGCGGCCACGAATTGCGCTCTGGCCAATCGGCAGATTATTACGCATCTGGCACGCGGGGCTTTTCAGCGCATCGTGCCCAAGGCAAATCTCACGTTGCTGTACGACGTGTCGCACAACACCTGCAAAATCGAAGTCCACGACGTCGATGGCTCGCGGCGCGAACTGTTCGTGCATCGCAAGGGGGCAACCCGCGCTTTTGGTCCCGGCCATCCCGATCTCACGCCGTCGCTGCGCGAAATCGGTCAGCCGGTGCTAATCGGCGGCACCATGGGAACGGAATCCTACATTCTCGTGGGCACGACGGAGGGCGAGAAGCTCGCATTTTCGTCGGCCTGCCACGGCGCCGGCAGGGCTATGAGCCGCACGCAGGCGATGAAGCACTGGCGTGGGCGTCAGGTGATTGACGAACTGCGAGAGCACGGCGTGCTGATCCGCAGCCGGTCGTTTCGCGGAGTCGCGGAAGAAGCTCCGGGCGCGTACAAAGATGTCAATGCGGTCGCCGAAGCGGCGGAGCATGCGAATCTCGCGCGCCGCGTCGCTCGACTTGTTCCGCTGATCTGCGTCAAGGGCTGATCGACCGCACCTAGTCCCATTTTCCACTTTTCAAAAAAAGTCCACAGGGTGTTGCGATTGACGTTTGCATTTCCCGTGGCACACTCCCTTCAACGGCGTACTTCGTCGCAGCACATAGCAAGCGGTGAAGAAAAAACGCGCCCCGAGGCGGTGCGAATAGCCTCTTGCGCTCGAACGAGACCTGGGCGAAAATAAAGCGAAATGGCTGGCGACACTACACTCGAACGACCTTTGCCGCACAATCTGGAAGCCGAACGCAGCGTTCTCGGCGCTGTCCTGCTCGATAACCATGCGCTCAACGTTGCCGTCGAGCGGCTGCGTTCCGAAGATTTCTTTCTCCCTCAGCACCGCTGCATCTACGAGCGCATGGTGCATCTCGGCGAGAACCAGCAGGCCATCGACACGATCACGCTGATGGAAGACCTCGCGCGACGCGGCGAGCTGGATGCAGCGGGTGGCGTCGCCTATCTCTCGCAGCTCGCCGACGGCTTGCCGCGCGTCACCAACGTCGAACACTACGCGCGCATCGTCAAAGAAAAAGCCGTCCTGCGAAATCTGATTCACTCCGCTGCGGCGATTCAGGAGCAGGCGCTCGCCGCCGGGGACGATGCGGACGTAATTCTCGACCGCGCCGAATCGCAAATCTTCCAGCTCGCTGAAGATCGCGTAAAGGCGGGCCTCATCGGCGTCAAAGATCTCGTAAAAGACGGCTTCGAGCGCCTCGAAAAGATTTTCAGCGAGGGCCGCCGTATCACCGGTCTTGCGACAGGCTATACAGGTCTCGACAACGAAACCGCCGGCCTGCAGCCGTCCGAGCTGGTCATCCTCGCGGCGCGCCCATCGATGGGGAAGACCGCACTTGCGCTCAACATCGCCGAAAACGTCGCGCTGCGCGAGCGCAAGCCGGTCGCGATTTTCAGCCTCGAGATGTCGAAGGAATCGCTGCTGCTGCGGTTGCTTTCCTCGCGGGCGCGCGTCGACGCGCACAAGTTCCGCACGGGCCACCTAAATCGCGACGATTGGAGCAAGATTACGGGCTCGCTCGCCGAGCTCGGCGAAGCGCCGATCTGGATCGACGATTCCGCGTCATCGACCGTGCTTGAAATGGGAGCCAAGGCGCGCAGGCTGAAGCGCGACCGCGGGCTATCGCTGCTGATCGTCGACTACATTCAGCTCGTCATGCCGACGCTTAACCGCCGCTCGGCCAACCGCCAGGAGGAAGTCTCGAGCATTTCGCGCGCGCTGAAAGCTCTCGCCAAGGAATTGAAGGTTCCCGTCCTCGTCCTCAGCCAGTTGACTCGTGCCCCGGAGCGCGAAGAGCGCAAGCCGCAACTCGCGGACCTCCGCGAATCGGGCGCGATCGAGCAGGACGCGGACGTCGTGCTGTTCATCAACCGCCCGAATTTCTACAAAACCGACATTCCCGACGAAGAGCGCGCCAAGGCCGAGCTGATCATCGCCAAGCAGCGCAACGGCCCGACCGGCAGCCTGAATTTCGTCTTCCTCAGCCGCCATACCCGCTTCGAGGAAGCCGCTCCCGACGAGTGGAGCACCATGGGCGACGAATAGCCCGCCGAGGCGCTCTTGAGACCCAGAAGCCGGGCTTTGAAGCCGCTAATCGACTGATTGGCCAACACCCCGTTGCTGCCGTCTGTTTGGCACACAGCGTGTCACGCCAACCGCGTAGTACTTCGACGGTCTAGCCTGTATTAGCTCGCAGACTTCCGCTAAGTATTGTTTTTCTGGCGGTCTCGGCGGATGGCCCGCGCCGCTTGCAGACGTTCGGGAAAAGGCCCGCCGCCTGCAACCATCCAATACGGCTGTTTACCCAAACGGTGAGAAGCGAGTCACGGGTTCAAATTACTTCGCTCCGCCGCGGTAGAGTCTGGCATCCTAAAAACTGATGGCAAAATCGATCCAAGTTGAGGGGCGCCCGGTCTGGGTGGAAGTATCTCTGAAAGCGATCGCGCAAAACCTGCGCACCGTTCGCCGTCACATCGGGCCGAAGCCTGAAATTCTCGCGGTCGTGAAATCCAATGCCTACGGCCTTGGGGCCGTGCCTGTCACTAAGGCGCTTGAAAAGGCGGGCGCGAATCGCTTCGGAGTGACCTGCTCCAACGAGGGCATCGAGCTACGCGAGGCGGGCGTTCGCCGGCCGATCCTCGTCCTCACAGGATTTTGGCCGGGAGAAGAGAAGCGTTTCATCGAGCATCGCCTGACGCCGACGGTCACGCGGGTCGACGACGTAAAGCTCCTGGGGCGCGCGGCGAAATCCGCGCGCATGAAGTCGCGCCTGCGCTTCCACCTCAAAATCAACACCGGCATGAACCGCCTGGGAATTCTACCGTCCGAGCTTCCGGCGTTTGCGAGCGCGCTCGCAGATGCGCCGCATCTCGATCTCGAAGGCACGTTCACTCATTTCGCGTCTGCTGAAGATTTCAGCGCGCGCCAGACCGACGAACAGGAGCAGCTCTTCCGCGAATGCCTCGACCGCATGCTTTCGCTCGGCCTTTCGCCGGGGATCATCCACATGGCCAATAGCGGTGCAATCTGCGCGCGGCCGAGCACGTGGGCGGACATGGTCCGCCCGGGCGCAGTTCTCTACGGTTATTACCAGTCGTTCGATCCGCCCAACAAAGGGCAGGAAGTGCGTGACCGCCTGCCGCTCGAGCCGAGTCTGTCGATGCGCGCGCGCATCATCACGCTCCGCGATCTGCCGCCGGGACAATCCGTAGGATATAGCGCGCGATTTACAACGCAGCGGCCGTCGCGCATCGCCGTGATCAACGCGGGTTACGCCGACGGCGTGATGCGCCAGCGCACGAACCGTGGGTGCGTTCTCGTCCGCGGGCGAAGAGTGCCGCTGGTCGGCGCGATCTCAATGGATTTGACGACGATCGACGTGACCGATGTTCCGGATGTAAAGCTGGGCGACGTTGTCACTCTCTACGGCAAGGATGGAAACGCCGAGATCCGAGTTTCCGATGTTGCGCATGAGATCGGTACGGTCACCTCGGACTTGCTCTGCGCTCTCGGCCGCCGCGTTCCTCGGTATTACCTCTAATTCCACGTTGGCGTAGACGCCAAGCACAGTCTTGTTCCAAGTGATATACTGAAACGGATAGATCGTTTTCGCTTCATACACGGTTTCGATTTATATCCGGCAATACCGATACCTTTCATACCGCCGGACGAGAGACGGATCAGGGCGAACGCTTTTCATATTTTCATACGCCCACAGGATGCGGCCATGCCAAGGACTTCTAACGCGCCGAGCCGGACGCCGGCTGGCGCGGCTCCCGGTTTGCCTCCGGTGAAATCAACGGCCCTTCCCCGCATTTCGCAGGATGGTATCGGCACATTCTGGGACATCCTCGCGTTCCGTTTGATCTTCGTCGCCGTTTGCACGGGAGCGGGCTTCCACTTCCAGCCGTTCGGCCTCTCGACGCTGAACGGCGCCATCGCGGGCTTTTCTTTTTCCCTGGCCGTGATCCTGTTCGAACTGCGCCTGCGCAGGGCCAGCTTGCGGCGTCTGATCGGCGCGGCCGTAGGATCGATTCTTGGAATCCTGGGAGCGTATCTAATCTCGTTGATCTTCACGCACACGACCATACCGATTAGTACCCGGTCGTTTTTCAGCTTGGGAATTTTCCTGGTGATGACCTACATCGGCCTCGTGCTCGGCGCCAACAAGGGCGACATGCTGAATCTGCAGGCGTTCGGCGGCGTATTCGGCAGCGAGCGCAGCGCCCGGCATTCGGTGAAGCTGCTCGATACCAGCGTCATCATTGATGGGCGTGTGGCGGACATTGCCGAGGCGCTATTTCTCGACGGCACCGTAATTATTCCGCAGTTTGTCTTGCGCGAATTACAGCTCGTTGCCGATTCGGCCGATCCGCTCAAGCGGCAGCGCGGCCGCCGCGGGCTCGAAGTACTCCAGCGCATCCAAAAGATGACGCACCTCGAAGTGCAGATCGCGGAAGACGATTTTGCGAACGTCGCCGATGTCGATATGAAGCTGATCGAGCTGGCGAAGCGCTACGACGCGAAGGTCGTCACCAACGACTTCAATCTGAACAAAGTCGCGACGCTGCAGGGCATCGAAGTGATGAATGTTAACCTGCTTGCGAACGCGCTGAAGCCGGTGGTGCTGCCGGGCGAGACGATGCGCGTCTTCATACTGCGCGAAGGCAAGGAATACAACCAGGGCGTTGCATATCTCGACGACGGAACGATGGTGGTGGTCGACGGCGCACGCAAGATGATCAACAAGACGATCGACATCAGCGTGACTTCCGTCCACCAGACCACGGCGGGCAAGATGATTTTTGGCCGCTACGATGAACGTGGCGAGCAAACCCCGCGTCCCATCCCGGCGCCGGAATCGCAGACGGGAAGCCGTGCTGCCGAATCCGCAGGCGGCGAGCGTCCGCGCCCGCTCTACCCCGAATCCGGCCGGTCGTAAGAGCGGTCACTGGATAGCGATGCGAATTCCCGAGAGTCAAGACCTACTGTTGCATTTGCACCAAGGCGCTGGACTCTGTTTCGGGTCCCACAGTTGAGCGGTCCTGTATAGATCGTTTATGAACAGGCAGAGGTCGCGCGCCTTGTATTCGGAGAAGCGGAAACTGAAGCTCTGTTGAGGTTTCCCGTCACAGGAGATGACTACGCGGTGGCGCGCGGCCAGATCTAGGCCGTCAATCTTGGTGCTCTCCTTTGTGGGCCAAGAGACAGCCTTCTGCGCATCAATCTTGAGCGACAGCTTGCTTGGATTGCATGGAAGAATGACGCCTGATCTAGTCGGCGGCCAATCGTAGGAGACCGGCGCCACGCACACGGAACCTGTTTCCGATTGGGTGAAGGATGCCGGGCAGAGCAGTGTCGCGAAGAGCACTGCGATCAAGGTTGGTCTCACCTGTCCCCCGCTGGCGACCCATTGTAGTGCACGCTCGCGCCCTGCGCCACAATTGCGCTAGACTCCTAATGCCGTTCCAACTAAATACATTGAAGAGAGGGCGTTTCGGGTCCAAACATTTCGGGAGCGAGGCAGAACGTCGCTCAGCCCGTGAAGTTGGAACGGCACTAACCCGCGAATGAGCCGAATCACTGCCATTGTCCCCGCGGCGGGCCTCGGAACCCGCATGGGCACGGACCAGCCGAAGCAGTTCCTCGAACTCGACGGCGTGCCGCTGATCATTTTCACGCTGCGGCGTCTCGCAGCCTGCGCCGCGATTACGGATTTTCTTGTCGCCACGCGGACCGAGGACGTGATGTCGCTGCAGGACAAAGTCGCAAGGGCGGGGCTCGGCCGTCCGGCGCGCGTAATTCACGGCGGCGACACGCGCCAGCAGTCGGTTGCAAACGCGTTGGCTCAGGTCGACCCTGCAACGGAAATCGTCCTCGTGCACGACGCGGTGCGGCCATTTGTCACACTGCACCAGATTGAACGCGTGATCGCCGAGGCGCGCGCGCGCGGTGCGGCGATTCTGGGCATTCCAGCGATCGATACCGTGAAAGAAGTAAAGCGCACCAGCCTGCCGGAAGACGTGGCGCTGATTTCGGCGACGATTCCGCGCGAGAGAATCGTTCTGGCCCAGACGCCCCAGGTGTTTTCGTATCCATTGCTGCGCGACGCGTTCCGCAAGGCCGAGCAGGACGGCGTGACCGCATCGGACGAAGCCGCGCTCGTCGAGCGGATGGGACGTGACGTGTTCGTAGTAGCAGGCTCAGAGCGCAATCTGAAAATCACGCGGCCGGCGGATATGGAGCTGGCGCGCTTCTATCTCGCGCAGGAGCGGCGAGAGGCGAAAGCATGACCTTCGTGCCTAGCCGGCGAGCATTTGGAAGTCCTGCTAGCGCGTATCGAACGGTTGTGTTTTGGCTGATGATGATCGCGCTCGCGGCCGTGCTGTGGCAAATGGCTTCCAAGAAAGCTCCGAGCTCCAATTCCGCGAGCGCGATGAGCTATTCCGAGTTCATGAACAACGTGGACCAGAACAATATCGCAAGTGCAAAGCTGATCGAGTCGCAAAGCACCGCGCGAATGGAAGGGAGGTTGCGCCAACCCATCGCGGATTTCTCGGTTACGATTCCGAAGGAAGTGATTCCAGATTTAACTGAGCGATTGAGAAAACAAGGCGCGTCAGTCGAGGTAGTCGAAGAGAAGGAAGCCAGTTGGGCTAACCTCGTGATCACGTCGGCGCCGTTTATTCTGATCCTCGCATTTTGGATCTACATAATGAGGCAGCGGCAGGTTCAACCGGGCCCGCCGCCCGGCGCCCCGCCTCCGGCCGGGCCGATCGGAGACTGAGCCGAGATGAATCACGTGGGAATCGGATACGACCTGCACCGGCTCGTCGAAGGCCGCAAGCTGATGATCGGCGGGATCGAAGTCCCGTTCGAGAAGGGCTCGCAGGGCCATTCGGATGGCGATGTGCTGTGCCACGCGATCTGCGATGCGCTTCTCGGCGCGGCGGGCCTTGGAGACATCGGCACTCATTTCCCGGACACCGATCCGAAATGGAAGGGCGCGTCGAGCCTGCTTTTCCTCGAGCACATTCGCGGTCTCATCGCGAATCACCAATTTCGCATTGTGAATATCGACGTGATTGTCGTGTGCGAGCGGCCGAAGCTCGGTCCGCATTTTCCGGCGATGCGCGCGGCTCTCGCGAAGGCTCTCGGAATCACCTCCGCCGAAATCAATCTGAAGGCGAAGACCAACGAGGGCGCCGACGCTGTCGGCCGCGGCGAGGCAATCGCCGCGCACGCGATTGCCAATCTGAGCAGTCATTGACGTATGGCATCCGAAACCTCATCGGCGGCGCCATCCGCCACTCCCACTTTCACCGCAAGCGACATTAAGTCAGTTTTGACTGCGCGGGGCTGGCTTGCCGGGCTCAGGATGATCGAAAGCGATCCCGCGCTGGAAGCTTGGTCTAGTCGCGCTGCCGATCTGCTTGGCCCGCAGGCCGCGGATCGCGCGGCGCTCGCCGATCTGCTTGAACTCGTCTTCGGCTACGATGCGGCGGCTGTTCTCGAGCAGCCTGCCAGCCAAGCGGTGCTAGCGCGCGAAGGCTCTCGCGACGTGATTCGCGAGCTGGCCAATCGCGTCCTCGACGGAGGCGAGATCGATTCCGACCGCTTCAAGGAAATTGTCGATTCGATGAAGGCCGCGCTTCCGCAGCGCAGCCGCGAACTATTTCATCCGATTCGTCTCGCGCTGGCAGGGCGCGCGGGAGAAGGCGAGCTCGATCGAGTGATCTTGCTTCTCGATTCGGCGGCCAAGCTTGATTTTGCGGTGCCGGTGAAAGGCGCGCGGCAGCGGATGCTGGAATTTTGCGCCGCGATGGATTGACGGCGAGAACGCAATGAACTGGCTCACGGGATTTCATGCCGTGGAAGAGGCGCTGGCTGCCGGGCGCGCGCTCGACCGCATCGTGATCGCGCGCGGGCGCCACGGCGAGCGCGTCGAAGCCGTCGTGCAGGCGGCGAAATCGCGCGGCGTGCCGGTACGATTCGAAGATCGCGCGCAGCTCGACCGCCTCGCGGGCACGAGCCAACACCAGGGCATCGCCGCTCTCGCCGCCGCCAAGCCCGCCGCCGCGCTCGAAGATCTGCTACGGTCGAAGGACGGCCGCGGCCTTCTCGTGCTGCTCGATGGAATCGAGGACCCACACAATTTGGGCGCCATCGTGCGCACGGCACTGGCCGCCGGGGCGCAGGGCGTCGTGATTCCGGAGCGCCGCGCCGCGGGCTTGAGCGATACGGTCGAGCGCGCTTCTGCTGGCGCGCTGGCGCATTTACCGATCGCGCGCGTCAAGAATCTTGTCCGTGCGATGGAGGACATGAAAGAAGCCGACTACTGGCTGGTCGGGCTGGATGAGCGCGCGGAGAAGACTTACACCGAAGTCGATCTAAAGGGCCCGATTGGAATCGTGCTCGGCCGCGAAGGCGAAGGTCTGCACGAACTCACGCGCAAGCGCTGCGATTTTCTCGTCTCGCTGCCGACTACCGGTCCAGTGCGTTCGCTGAATGTTTCTGTAGCTGCGGGAATCATGCTGTTCGAGGCCGTGCGGCAAAGGTCGCAGGCAGAGCACAGAAAAGGGAAGACCGGACTCTGAGCGCCCAGTCTCGCTTCTATGAGTCGTATTTGATCAGCGAAAACACGTCTACATCGGGCAGCTTCGATCGCCCCTTCAGGAAATTCAGCTCGACCGCAAACGCGGCGCCAACAACCTCACCCTTCAACTTGCGCACGAGATTCACGGCAGCCGACGCTGTTCCGCCGGTTGCCAGCAAATCGTCGCACACGAGCACATGCTGCCCGGGCGTGACCGCATCTTCGTGAATTTCAAGCGTGTCGGTGCCGTATTCGAGCTGATAACTGATCGCGGCAGTCTTCCAAGGCAGCTTCTTCGGCTTGCGCACCGGGATGAATCCTGCGTCCAGCCGGTACGCGAGCGCCGGCGCGAAAATGAATCCTCGCGCTTCGATTCCGGCGACGACGTCCACTTTTCTGCCGCTGTAGTGCTCGCACAACTTGTCGACGAGCGCGTGAAATCCCTGGCGATCCTTGAGCAGCGTCGTCACGTCATAAAACAAAATGCCAGGCTTCGGGTAATCCGGGATCTCGCGAATCAGTTTTTTCAGTTCGTCCATTCGTGCCCTCGGTGTCGCGTTACGCGTCGTCCTCGATCGAAAATGTTTGCGAATACTGCGCCTCGATAGGCGCTTCGTGCTCGGTCACGCCCGATACGCAGGAGCCGCTTGGCCCCCGCTCGAGCTGTCGCCGCAGGGCGCCCAGAGATTCGACGGGCGCGATGGCGTAGACTTCGACCCGGCCGTCCCGCAGGTTCCTGACGAATCCGTTGAGCCTTAATTCTCGCGCCACGCGGTGCACGAAGTAGCGGAATCCCACGCCCTGCACGGTCCCACTGACGTAATACCGCCTGCTGCTGAATTCGTCGCGCACGTTCGCTTCGGCCCGCGGCCCGCAAACGTCCGATCTTACCAGAGGCTTGCGAGCGCCACGCTGCGTTTTTGCCTGCAGCTGGAAGGCGTGTATGCTATTTTTCGCCGGGCGATAGCGCAACTCAACGCGGGCCACGTGTGCGGCATCTAACTCCTTGTCCATGCGAACACCGAAAATCCGGGCAGCATGTATCGCAGTTCTGCTAGCGGCGCTAGCGGTGTGGGGCGCGCCGTCCGTGCGCGCGCAGGATCAAGACAATCAACAAGGCCCGATGGCGCCCCCGCCGACTTTTAAGGTGAACCGGATGCCTTCGGTGCCGCATCCGGGGCCTCCGCCCATTCCCGAGCAGCAGATCATTCAGAGCTTCGCAGCCAATGAAGATGCGGCGAAAAAAGTCTACGACACCTACCGATTCACGGAAACGTTGCGGATCGAAGAGCTGATGGATCCCGGCGGGAAATTCACCGCGGTTGGCGAGTCATACGTCAAGCCGGACGGGCTGCGCTACTGGCGCGTCACCAACCCGCCGCAATCCACGCTGAAGCTCACCACCTACACCCTCGAAGACGTCCGCACGATGATCAGCATTCCGTTGTTTTTCCTGACCTCCGATCAGATTGCGAACTACAACCTGACATACCTCGGCCAGCAAAAGCTCGACGAGCTGAACACCTACATTTTTCAGGTGAAGCCCAAGGAACTGAGCCGCAAGCAGAAATTATTTGACGGGATTGTCTACGTGGACGATCACGATTTGGCGATCGTGGAGAACTTCGGCAAATTCGTGAGCGAGTGGACAGGCGGAAGCGGTGAGAAACTTCCGTTTTCCATGTTTGAAATGTACCGCGAAAATTTTCAGGGAAAGTACTGGCTGCCGACGTACATCAGCTCGGACGACTATTCCGGCAGTATCGATTCCCAGTTGCACCTGCGGCTCGTCATCCGCTCGACCGATTTCAAACTCGACACGCCATCGGACGCGCCCCCCGCGTCTCCGGCTGCACAGCAGCGCTAGTTAGGCGCGCAGCCGCAAATATCTCGGCAGTTCGCGAATCGATTCCAGCAGCAAGTGGGGGCGCGCCGACTGCATGTACTTGGCCGTCGGGAACGGCCCAAGAATTCCAATCGCGCGCACGCCTGCGCGTTGCGCCATTTCGACATCTTCGGGCGTGTCGCCGACGTAAACGGCCTCGTCCCGCTCCGCACGCAGCCGTCGAAGGGCCAGTTCGAGAGGCGCCGGATGCGGCTTTTTGTGCTGCACGTCTTCGCTGAAGACGCATGTGGCGAACAATTCCTTGAGTTCGAATTCGCGCAATTGCTGCCGGACGCGCCCGCGGCTTCCGCTCGTCACGATCCCGAGCGTGAACGTCCTCGCGAGCCGATGAATCACGCGTCGAGCTCCCGGCAGCAGTAGCGGGCGTTCGGACGCATATGCCGAGCGCCACAAGCGATCGGCCTGCGCCCATTTTGAGCGGGGAATTCGCGCCGCCCGGTAAACGCGATACCAATCGGGAGAGTAATGCCGGCTCAATTCCTCCAGGCCCCAGCCAATGCCGAGGGCTCGAAACATTGCGATGTACGCGCGCGAGTCTGCCGCGTAGGAGTTGAGCAGCGTGCCGTCCCAGTCGAACAGAATGGTGCGCGCGTGAAATAGACCTCGATTCACAGTGGAGGAATCGTAACAGAAGCGCGCGAATCTGCGCGCGGTCTACAATTGGATCAGAAGCCGCTGAATCGCGTTAGCGGGCGGCAAACCGCTGCGGGACGCGGTCGTCTCGTTCCAACGCGAAATCATCGAAACTCGCGGCGTAGGCGCGCCACCCCGGCATGTCGGTCTCTTCGGTGCGAACGATGTGCGCCGCGGTGCACATCTGTACACTGCCGAAACCCAGCGGGCGTTCGATCAGCGCCACTTGCAGCTCGATCGCGGTCCCCAGCGCGATTTCGCGCGGCGCAAGGAAGTAGACTCCGCCCGAACTGATGTTCCGCGTGACCAGCGTGACCGGAATGGTTTCCTCGACGCCCGCGATTTTGGTCAGGCGTAAAGGAAGCGCAAGCGACGCGCGCGGATAGCGGCGCCGCTCGTCCGGCATGCAGATCGCGTGCGTAGGAACGCGCGTGAATCGCCGCGGCCCCGGCTTTCCCGATATGGCTGTGATTGTTTGGGTCTTGCTTTCAGCTTCGCGTATCGGAGAAACAACTGCCCGAGCTTCTCGCTCCGGAAGAGCTCCCATGACACTGCCCCCAAGTCATGCCGAAAGTGCACCCCAGCAGGTTGTGCAAATATGCGTCAGCCCGAATGATCGGTCAACGCGCGACGCGCCTCGCGTGCCGTATGATGTAACACTCACGCGCGAGTGACGTGACGCCCCGCTCAAAGATTATATCGGCCAATCGGCCCAGGACATTGAACGCAAAATTCGGATAGCCACTGGGTGGACGCTTCGCTAGTCTGACCGAGTTCGCGGGGACTGAAGGAGATTTCGATCCATGCTCGGAAATGCAAGAGAGGTACTAGAACCCAATCCGGCGCTGCCGGATGGTGCGCGCTGGGCGGCGGTCCAGAGCCGCGACCGTTCAGCCGACGGCGTCTTCGTATACGCTGTGCGCTCAACCGGAATCTACTGCCGCCCGTCATGTCCATCCCGCAAGCCCCATCGCGAACAAGTTCTGTTCTTCCCGCTTCCGGAAGCCGCTGAGCATCAGGGGTTTCGCGCCTGCCAGCGTTGCCGGCCGCGAGCAGCACACTCGCGCGACCCTCGAATCGAGGCTGTGGCGCGCGTTTGTCGCGAAATCGACCGCCAAACCCTCACGGACGGCGATACGGAGGAGACTCGGTTGACGCTCGCAGCTCTCGGAGCGAAAGTCGGCCTAAACCCTCATCAGCTTGAGCGGGCCTTCCGCAGAACCATGGGAATCACTCCACGCCAGTACGCCGACGCTCAGCGCATGCGCCGGCTGAAATTGCAGTTGAAGAAAGGAGACAACGTGACGACGGCACTTTACGAAGCAGGGTACGGATCATCGAGCAGGCTCTATGAGCGCGCACCGGGACATCTCGGAATGACTCCCGCAGCCTACGGGCGCGGCGGTGAGGGAATGCAGATACGCTACGCAATAGTCGGTTCGCCTCTCGGGCGACTGCTGGCTGCGGCGACCGACCGAGGAATCAGCGCGCTTTATCTCGGGGAATCGGATGCAACTCTGCGCGCCGAGCTGCGCAAAGAATATCCTCGCGCCGAGCTAACCTCGGACGCGGACGGCGGAGCGGGGAATCGCGGCTTAGGGGCCTGGGTCGCAAAGATTCTCGCGCATCTTCGAGGACAAGAGCCTCATCTCGATTTGCCGACAGACGTTCAGGCGACGGCGTTTCAGCGCCGCGTGTGGGAGGAGCTGCGCAAGATTCCGTACGGAGCCACTCGCACGTACATGCAGGTTGCGCGAGCGATTGGGCGTCCCCGGGCAATTCGCGCGGTGGCTCGCGCCTGCGCGACGAATCCGACTTCCGTGGTCGTCCCGTGCCATCGCGTCGTGCGTGAAGACGGAAATCTCGCGGGCTATCGTTGGGGAATCAATCGCAAGAAGACGCTGCTGGAATATGAAGCTGCGGCGGCTCAATCGCGGAAGGCGAAATCCTAAATCTGGCTCAGCCCTGCGGCCTGACCTTTTCAGTGCCTTTGGGCCAGTGAGGTTTGAATTCTGACTCGTTGATTCCCGCGTTTCGCACGACTTTCGAATAGCGGACGATGAAATAGTCTCCCGTGCCCGTTTCGTAGAACTGCTGCTGCACCGGAAGCCAGCTTGATTCGTCGAGCCAGATCTGAATCGTCGCGATTTGATTGCGGACCGCATCGGATTTCGGCGTCAACTCAAGCTCAATGGTCTTGCGATCATCCATTTTTTCTTCCTTGAGGAGCGCCAGCAAGTAGCCCTTTTGCAGCTCTTTGCCTTCCGTCCCGAAACCGAGAAGCAGGAATTGGTCCACGAGCGCGCGGTTCTTGCCGAGATTGTATTCCTCGACTCGATGCAGGCCCGGTGTATAGATGTAAAGGTTGTCTCCGGTCCGCAAAATCGTCCGCGGATCAGGCGTTTTCAAGTCGAGCAGCATCTTATCGCCGCGAACGAGGATCGTGCCGGTTGAGGTGGAGCGGTCGTTGACGACAACAGTGACTTTCGTCCTTTCCACATCTGCCGAGAGGCTGTGGAAGTCCTTCGCTGCCGCGTCCAGCTGCTTCAAAACCGCTTCGAGTGTCCACGACGTACGGCCCTGGCCGCGGGCCGCAGGCAAGCCTGCCCCGAGCAGCCAAGCGGCTGCGCACACGGCGAGCATTTTAAGCCAGTGTCTCATCGTCTATAGTGAACTTCCCCCAAACCCGGACAGAAGTTCCTGCGAAGACCATCGATGATAGCACACCGCACCGATGCGCAGAATCTGTCGCGAGGGGTTTCAAAGCCGCAGACGCACATTGTCATTTGAAATGTGCGACTCAAGCTCCGCCCGCATTCCGCCGATTTGTATTGCATAGACGGAGGGCGGTAAAATATAGCGTCGGGGCGGACTCAAATAAGGCTTGACAAGAATTGGCACCCTATGGAGAATACGTCGCGCGCCAGTTCCTGCCTTCCCTGGTAGTAACGTTCCTCCCCTTTCGCATCGCCGGGAATAGTCTGTGAGGAGACCGGTGGCGGAAAAAGATGGCTTAGCAACTAACATGGAGCTCGATCGCGAAGTAATCCGCTGTCAGGTTTGCGGATTAGTTCAGTACCGAACACGCACAGGCAACTGTCGGCGCTGTCTGCGTCTGCTGCCCCCGAAGGTGACGTTCGTCATTCCGACGCCGTCACCGACCGATTTGCCGGGGGACGACCGGCAACTGTTCGAAAACTGGCCGAACCGCGAAACCGTGGAGAACATCGGCCAGCGCATTCGCCAGTTGCGCGAATCCCGCGGCATGACGCAGAGCCAGCTGCAAGCGCGCTCCCGCGTCTCCCGTTCGTATCTCTCCCGCATCGAAAGCGGCCAGATGACCCCCAGCCTTGGCACGCTCGAGAAGATCGCCGAAGCTTTGGGCGTTGGGCTAAACCGCTTCTTCGTGCCGGAATCGAACGGCGAGACGGTTCTCGAGGATCCCTTCATTCAGGGCCTTCGCCCGTTCCTGCGCCAGCTGGATTGGGCGCAGTGGCAGGGCATTCTGAAGAGGCTGCAGGCGATCAGCGAGCATGTGAGCACGAACCAGCAGGTGCGTCCACTCGCGCCGCAGTCGGCTGAGCGGTTGCCGCATTCCTTGCCGCGCCGGCAGACTCACCCCGGTGGCGGGCACGCGGCCGCTTCCATCCACCGCTAGGCGCTATAACGAGATTCGAGTCGGCCCAGCATTTCCTTGATGGAGTGCTGGGCCGCTTTGTCTTTCGGCGGTTTGGAGTATGAGCGACTCACTCGCGCTTCAATTTCGTTCCCGCGATACTGCGGCGTTTCGCGGCGCTAGTAGAAGCGCACGCGCACGTCCTTCGCGCCTTTCTCGATATGCACGGAGTCGATGAACCGAATCTGCCGGTCGTCGTAGGTCATGATGAGCGACTGAGTTCGCGTCCCGCCGCCGAAGAATCGCACACCACGCAACAAGCCGCCGGGCGTAACGCCTGTGCATGCAAAAATAATCTTCTTTCCGGGAGCGAGATCGTCGGTGTCATAGACGCGCTTCGGGTCCCTGATTCCCATTTTCGCAACGCGGTCTCTGTGTTCCTTCGTGGAGACAACGAGCCGTGCAAGAATCTGGCCGTTCAGGCATTTCAGCGCCGCTGCGGTGAGGACTCCCTCGGGCGCGCCGCCTATTCCCATCACCGCATGAACTCCCATGTCCGAAACCGCCGCACTGATTCCCGCTGAGAGGTCGCCGTCCGAAATCAGGCGAATTCGCGCGCCGGTCCTGCGTATGTCTGCAATCAGTTTTTCGTGGCGAGGACGATCGAGCACGGTGACGACCAAGTCCTGCACTTTTCGGTCGAGCCGCTTGGCGATCGCTCTGAGATTCTTGTCCGGAGGCGCGTCGAGATCTACAGCGCCTTTGCAGACCGGGCCAACAATAATCTTCTCCATGTAGAGGTCCGGCGCGTGCAGCAGCCCGCCGTGCTCGCTCGCTGCGAGCACCGTGATGGCGTTCGGCTCGCCCGTCGCGCAGAGGTTTGTCCCTTCCAGCGGATCGACCGCGATGTCGACAGCCGGATACTGGTGGTGGCGATCGCGGGATGCCAGGCCGACTTTCTCGCCGATAAACAGCATCGGCGCCTTGTCGCGCTCGCCTTCGCCGATGACGATCGTACCGTCCATACCGACGGTGTCCATCTCGGTGCGCATGGCTTCCACTGCGACTTTGTCCGCTTTGTGGCGGTCGCCGAGTCCCATCGTTCGCGCCGATGCGATCGCAGCGCGCTCGACGACGCGCAAGTATTCAAGGCTCAATTCCTGTTCCATGAATCCGCTCCGTACTTTGAACTATTTTCCGCGCAGAAAGGTTCTGGTTAGTTCCACGGCAGGAGGGTATACCACGCATGCGAACAAACGGAAAGCGTTCCCTGAAAGCGTGGTCACACGAACGCAGAAATTCCTGTAATCCGCTCGCCGATCACGAGCTTGTGGATGTCGTGCGTGCCCTCGTACGTGTACACGGACTCGAGATTGTTCATGTGCCGCATGATGCAGGCGTCGTCGACGATTCCATTCGCGCCCAGGATTTCCCGCGCCATCCGTGCCGTCTCGCGCGCCATCCAGACATTGTTCATCTTCAGCATCGAGATATGCGACGGATGTACGCGTCCCTGATCCTTCAGCCGGCCGGCCTGCAGAGCGAGGAATTGGGCCTTTGTGATCTCGGTGATCATCCAGACGAGTTTCTCCTGCACCAGTTGATGCGACGCGATCGGGCGATTGTCGAATTGCTTCCGCTGTTTTGCGTAACTGAGCGCCGCGTCGTAGCACGCCATCGCCGCGCCGATTGCGCCCCAACCAATGCCGTAGCGCGCCTGATTCAAGCAGGAGAGCGGCCCGCGCAATCCCACGACTCCCGGCAGTGCGTTTGCCGCAGGAATTTTGCAGCCGGTCATCGCCAACCCCGCCGTGACCGACGCGCGCAACGACTGCTTCCCGTGAATTGCCCAGGTCTTGAATCCGGGTGTGCCTTTCTCGACCAAGAAGCCGCGGACCTTGTCGTCTTCGCATTTCGCCCAGATCAGCGCAACGTCGGCGATTGTTCCGTTGGTGATCCACATCTTTTCGCCATCGAGGATGTAGCAATCGCCTTTCTTCACGGCGCGCGTGAGCATTCCCCCGGGATTCGAGCCGAATTGCGGCTCGGTCAACCCGAAGCACGCGATCGCCTTGCCTTGTTGCAGCAGGGGCAACCATTTTTCTTTTTGCGCGTCGGAGCCGAATGCGTGAATGGGATACATCACGAGTGCTGATTGCACCGAAACGAAGCTCCGCACGCCCGAATCGCCGCGTTCCAGCTCCTGCGTCACCAGGCCGTACTCGACATTCGACATTTCCGCGCAGCCGTAGCCCTGCAGATTCGCGCCGAAAAACCCGAGCTCCGCCATTTCGGGCACCAGCTCCATTGGAAACGTACCCTCGCGGTCGTGCTGCACGATGATCGGCAACACTTTTTCGTCTACGAATTGCCGCGCGGTCTTGCGCGCCAGCTTTTCTTCATCGCTCAAAAGGGAATCGAACTCGAGGAAATCCACGCCGGGAAATGAGGGCATCGGTTATCTCCCGCGGCATTCTACCGGACTTACATCACATCCCGCTACACGCCGCAAGTCGCCGAGCGCACGCGGAGCAGCATGCTCCTCTCTCTGTACGCCTCGCGACACCGTATGGTATCCTTGCTTCGTCTTCGGACCGCTCTCACACAGGAAGACACGCAGGCCGAACCCCGAGTTCTCAGGAAAGACACCGCAGCGGAGCAAGCATCGCCCGCATGGAGTGTCGCCGGCCAAGGGTAAATCGAGATTCCGGGAGAGCAGGAGTCAAATGTCGACACCAGCCGCGACACCAAAGACGCAAACGCTGCGCCTTGCCCATTCACCGGACAGCGACGACGCCTTCATGTTTTACGCACTCGCGACCGGCAAAGTCCGTCTCCCGGGCGTCAAATTCGAGCACATCCTTTCCGATATCGAATCGCTGAACCACGCCGCCCGCGAATCGAAGTACGAAGTCACGGCGGTCAGCTTTTACGGCTATGCCTTTGTGGCAGACAAATACGTGCTACTCGATTGTGGCGCCAGTTTCGGAGAAGGCTACGGCCCGATCGTCGTCGCAGCGCACCCAATCAGGAAAGACGATCTCGCCGGCCGCAAGATCGCGATTCCCGGAACGCTGACATCGTCCTATCTCGCGCTGAAGCTATTCGAGCCCAACGTCGAAACCGTCACGATGCCGTTCGACAAGATTCTTGACGCGGTGCAATCAAAAGAAGTCGAAGCCGGTTTGCTAATCCACGAAGGCCAATTGATGTTCCCGCAGATGGGACTTCACCGCGTGGTCGATCTCGGCCAGTGGTGGCAGGAGGCGACAGGTTTGCCGCTTCCGCTCGGGGCCAATGCGATTGTGCGCACGCTTGGGACGGAAATGGGACTTCAAGTGGCGCGCGTGATTCGCGATAGCGTCAGTTACGCCATCGAGCATCGCGACGCCGCCGTCGAATACGCCATGCAGTTCGCTCGCGACATGGACCCCGTCCTCGCCGACAAATTCATCGGCATGTATGTCAATCACTGGACCCTCGATTATGGCGAAAAAGGCCGGCAGGCTGTCCGCGAATTCATGTCCCGCGGTGCGGCGATCGGTCTCGTCCCGTCGTCGTTCAAGGTCGAATTCCTTTCAGCAGCTGCCTGACGCGGTTTGCCGCAGAACAACCAGTTAAGATTTGGTTCAGGTGTCCTCCCGTAAATAGCGGTTAGGAAATCTCTTGCATCTAGTAGCGGTAAATCCCTATTCGTCGTCGATATATTAGTGTTCTCTAATGCGCTCGCCTCACTCATCGATCGACAACGCAGACGGTTCGCACAGCGGCTCTTTGCTTCGGAGCATAGTTTCCGCTGCGGCGCCAAGTCGGCTCGGCGGACGTCGCGGCTCTGGCCTTCGCGGGTACACGCGAAACTCCCGGCATCGCAAAAATTCAATTCCGCACTGGGTGGTTCTGACCGTCGCGGCAGGCATGTTCGCCGGACTTGTTTTCGTCGGTTTCTTCGCGCACTAGCTCTCAAATTCTCACGCGCTATTGACGCAAAGCTCGTTTCCACGGACCATAGACTCACGCGCCGAAAGTGCGCATGAGGGTGGGATGGAACGGATTCTCTCGACATACCGCTACGTCAACCAGACGCTGGGACCGGACCTGCTCGCCTCGATCGCCAAGGCCGATATTCCCGCGATCGAGCTTTTCTGCGGTGCCGGACATTTTGGCTACGCCTCATCCCAGACCGTGCGCGAGTTCGGCGGCTGGCTGCGCGAACATGGACTCAAGCTGCAGTCGCTCCACGCGCCGACCGAACGCGGCTCCGGCGTGGGGCGGGGAACCGGCGTCCCGATCTCGATTTCCGATCCCGAGCGCATCCGGCGCGTCGACGCCGTTGACGAGGTGAAGCGCGCGCTCGAAGTTGCCGAAACGGTGCCATTCCAATATCTCGTGCAGCACATGGCCTCGAGTCGCCAGCCCGCCGACTCGCGCAATTTGGACGCGGCTTTCAGCTCGCTCGAGCATCTCGCGCTCTTCGCCAAGCAGCGCGGCGTCACCATCGCCATCGAAAACACTCCCAACGAATTCTGCTCCGCCGAATCGCTCGTGCAATTCGTCAAACAGACCCGCCTGCACGATCTGCGGTTCTGTTTCGATATCGGTCATGCCCACATTGGCGAGGGCGTTGCCGCCGCTCTCGAGCTGATGCGTGATCGCGTCGTCACCGTGCACCTCCACGACAATCAAGGCGAAAAGGACGAGCACCTCTTGCCGTACGAGGGCACCATCGACTGGGATGCGGCGCTCGCAGCCTTGGCCGGCGCGCCGGAATCGCCCGCGCTCGTCCTCGAACTCAAAGAGCGTGCACCTGGTGCTCCTTCGCTCGATCAGATTCGCGCTGCATTCGACAAGCTCGAAAAGCATCTCGACGAAAAAGGCGTCAGCGCCGCCCGCACGTGACACGTCCCGGATGGATAAGGCTTCCATGTAGCGCCGCGGCCTTCAGCGCGGCACGGTTCGCCGTGGCGCTTCAATTGAAATCATGAAAGTTTTCACGTTCTGAAAGCGATGGCACAAGAATCTCAGGCTCCCATTCCCGTTATCACAGTCGACCACGCCGGCGAGCACGCTGGACGCGCCGTCACGATTCGCGGCTGGCTCTACAATCTCCGCGAATCAGGAAAGTTGCTTTTCCCGATTTTCCGCGACGGCACCGGCGTGATCCAAGGCGTTGTCTCGCTCAAAGAACATCCGGACGCCTTCGCCGCACTCAAAGGACTGACGCAGGAATCGAGCGTCATCGTCACAGGGAAAATTCAAGCCGAACCGCGCGCTCCCGGCGGCTACGAAATCCACGTCCACGCCGCTGAAGTCGTCCAGCGCGTGCCGGAATCCGATCCTTATCCCATTCAACTCAAAGAGCACGGCGTCGATTTTCTTCTCGATCATCGGCACCTCTGGATTCGCACTCCGCGCCAGGCCGCGATTTTGCGCATTCGCGCCGAAGCGATTCGCGCCGCGCGCAATTTCATGGACGGGCAGGGCTACACGCTCACCGACGCTCCGATCTTCACGCCCGCGGCCTGCGAAGGCACCACGACGCTTTTCGAAGTCAACTACATCGACGATCAGAAAGCCTATCTCACACAGTCAGGACAGCTTTACGTCGAAGCGACCGCTGCCGCGCTAGGGAAGGTTTACACATTTGGTCCCACGTTCCGTGCCGAAAAATCGAAGACGCGCCGCCATCTTACTGAATTTTGGATGCTCGAGCCCGAGGCTGCGTACGCGCACCTGGAAGACATGATCCAGCTGGGCGAAGGGCTCGTGAGCGCCATGGTGCAGTCGGTGGTTCAGCATCGCGCGACCGAGCTCGCCACGCTGGACCGCGATGTGTCGAAGCTCGCGAAAGTCACCCCGCCATTTCCGCGCATGAGTTACGACGAAGCCGTCGAAGTCTTGCAGAAAGCCGGCAATCCCACGAAATGGGGCGACGATTTCGGCGGCGACGAAGAAACGCTCATCTCGAAATCATTCGACAAGCCGGTCGTAATTCACCGCTATCCCGCCGCGATGAAGGCGTTCTACATGGCTACCGACCCGGCGCGGCCCGATCTCGCCCTCAGCTTCGACATGATCGCACCCGAGGGTGGCGGCGAAATCATCGGCGGCGGCGAGCGGCAATCAAGCTACGAGACTTTGTTGAAGCGCATCCGCGAGCACAATCTGCCCGAGGAGGCCTTTCAGTGGTATCTCGACCTGCGGCGCTACGGCAGCGTCCCGCACGCAGGTTTCGGCCTGGGCCTTGAACGTACCGTCGCGTGGATTTGCGGGACAGAGCACGTGCGCGAGGTCATCCCCTTCCCACGCATGCTCTATCGCGTCTATCCTTGATCTCGGTTTGGGTGCCCGAGCTCAGCTTTCGGCGAAGCTCGGTTTCGATCTAGGCGAAATTGAAGGCGTCGTCATTCTGAGCGGAGCCGCGCGTCATTCTTAGTCCCGCCGCGGGAGCCCGGACGGGGCCCCCAGGTCGACGGCCAGTCGAGCCTGGGGGATGAGACGCGCGGCGCAGTCGAAGAATCTCTCTTCATGGCCGAAAAAATCCGCATCATCGGCGTACCGATGGACCTCGGCGCGAGCCGCCGTGGCGTCGACATGGGCCCGTCCGCACTGCGCGTCGCGGGTCTGCAATCGCGCCTGAAGCAGCTCGGCCGCCATGTCGAGGACGTCGGCAACATCGCCGTCCCCCAGGCCGAAGAGCAGCCCTACGGCGAAAAGAAGGCGCGCTACCTCGAAGAAATCTCGCAGACTTGCAAAAGCCTCGCCGAAATGGTTCGCAAGGCGTTGGACGAGGACATGCTTCCGCTCGTGCTCGGCGGCGACCATTCGATCGCGGTCGGCACCGTCGCCGGAGCCGCCGCGCATTTCCACAAAAAGGGCAAGCGCATCGGCGTCATCTGGCTCGACGCGCACGGCGACATGAACACGCCCGAATCCTCGCCTTCCGGCAACGTTCACGGCATGCCGCTCGCATCGATCATGGGCTACGGCCCGGCTGAGCTCACGGAAATTGCCGGCTCCAAGCCGATGGTCGAGCCGCGCAACGTCGCGCTGGTCGGCACGCGAGATCTCGACGCGAAGGAACGCCGCTTCGCCAAGGAATCGGGCGTCCACGTTTTCACCATGCGCGACATCGACGAGCGCGGCATGCGCGAAGTGATGGCCGAAGCCATCCGCTTTGCCACCGACGACACCGCAGGCATCGCCGTCAGCCTCGACATGGACTTCGTCGACCCCGCCGACGCACCCGGCGTCGGCACGCCTGTGCGCGGCGGCGTCACCTACCGCGAAGCGCATCTCGCGCTCGAAATGATCGCGGATAGCCGCGCGATGATCTCGTTCGAGCTTGTCGAAATTAATCCGGTCATCGATTTGCACAACACCACCGCAATTCTCGGCGTCGAGCTGATCCTCTCCGGCCTCGGCAAGAAAATCCTCTAACACTGCCCAGCCGACAAGTTGTCATCCCGAGTGAGGGCCGCCGTTTGGCCCGACGAGGGATCTGCTTTTGCTTTTTTCGCTCGCCCGACTCTCTCGGATATATCATCCCCGGAGCGCCGCCCTTGGCTCGCGGCGCTCGACCCGTGCGCGCACTGCTCGCATCCGCGATTGTGGTCCTCGCTCTGTCGTCGGCTGTCTTTCGCAAGATCGCGCAGGATTCGCCGAAGCCCAAATCCGAGGGGCAATTCATTGTCGCCAGCCGCGACCTGCCCGATCCTCTCTTTCGCGATTCGGTTGTGCTGATGCTGCCGATCAAGGAGGACACGCTGCTCGTGGGCCTCATCATCAACAAGCCCTCGAAGTTCAAAGTGCGCGACGTCTTTCCGGATTCACGAACGCTCGATAATTCGGAAGCGAAGGCCTATTTCGGCGGGCCCGTCGATTTCGACGTCGCCGCGCGCAGCGCCGTCTTCCGTTCGAAAAACCCTCCGAAGAAGGCGATCCAGGTGTTCGGGGACGTCTATGTGACGTTCGACGCCGGCGAGATTCTTGCGCTGGCCGAGAATTCGCAGCAGGCGTCCAATCTCCGCGTTTTTCTCGGGCGCGCGCAATGGGATCCGGAGCAATTCGAGAACGAAGTCGCAAGAGGCTCGTGGCACAACCTGCCCGCCTCCGCCGACTCCATCTTCACCGAGTATCCCGACTCGCTCTGGCGCACCCTCATCGACCGTGCCGAGCCCCGCCCCGTCGTCGAGTCCGCGCCACCCCTCCCGCTCGGTAGCGCCGGCAACTGAGCAGGACGCCTGCCCTTTGAACTATTTCTCCAACTTAGCGGAGCTACCTCTTCGCCCAGTCTCCCGGGTTCAGGTATCCATTGCACGTGTGCACCGACGGCTCTGATTCGCGCATAATAATAACAACTACTGAGAGGTGTCGATGCCTGCTGTAGAAGCGAACGCGTCGAGTCGCAAGGCGACCGTGGCGATGGTGCCCTACCATTGGCCTGTTTTCGGCAAGTTCTTCGCCGAACTGGGCCCCCGGATCGAGAAACTCAGAAGCGCAACTATTCTTCCCCACGTCCGCGCTCACATGGAGCTGCTACCGCACCCGTGTCGTTTACCCGGCGGCGAAGCCGCCGCGATCGTAGAGCGCCTTTTCTCCAGGGTTGAATCAGCCCTTGGACAGAAACTGCAGCAGCATAGCCCTTACTATTGGCTGCACATTTATAGGCGGCTGGCGCCAGAGAACGCCTTCAATGATGGGCTGCTCGGCACAGTTTCCCTATATAGACGCACTCTGGAACTCGCGTTCTTCAAATATGGAAGAGCTGACGCAAGCGGGGAATTCGTCGATGGCAGTGACCCGACGAAAGTGCTTGGCGGAGCACTTTCCGAACTGATACGTGATCGATCAATTCCTTTAGACTTGCCCGCAAATGGATCTTATCTTGGCCCTTTTGATTTTGATGATTTCTGTGAATTTCATGCAGTCGAATGTCTGGCTCACTACCTTTACTCATTGACTTCGTGTTTGCGTTGGCTTTACAAGGGAGCCTCGCTGGAAGTTCGGAACCCAGATCTGTTTCGATTGCGTCCGAGCCACGAACTGAAGTCTCTTGTGGAGGGATTTGATCGACGCGGCGAGAAGCACTCTTGGTTTGCGACCCCTCCCGGAATTCCCCTAACAGGCTTTCGAACAGCGCCTCCCTCGATGGATACGATTCTGGTGCCCCAGTTCAATGTTGAACGACTCAGTGCAGAGAAGCTAGGGTACGAGTACCTGCTCAGCGAAACACCGATTGAGATGAGAGGGGCGGGACCGAATTTTTCTTGGATACCCCTTGATCTAGCCACATTCCGTAAAACCCATAATTTCCTTTCCGATCAAGTCTTAACTCAGTTCGGTTTCTCAGTTGAAGATTTGACGAGTTTTGTCGCGGCTGTTTCTTGGAGATTCTGGATTAGTCTGCGATCAGTCGATGCAGGATTCGGTTGGAATTACCTACAGCGGGCATATTCCTACGGAACCCTCGGCTCACTTAGACAAGAGTGGCTAGAAACTTCTCGTGTCATAGGGTCGCCGATCCCTGAGGAGCGCCTTGACAATCTAATTTGTTGCTCGAGCTACGATCCGGTTCAAAAATCACAAATCGACCTTTGGTCGAGAGGACCCAATAGGCTGATTCTCCCGTTAACTGAAGATCGGGTCGTCGTCGACATGGTAGCCCTGCCGTTCTTGGTGCATGACGTAATTTGGGACATCGGCCGACACGTCCAGGATTGGAGGCCAAAGGGTGCTCCGCTCGAAGATTTGGTCGAGGAGAGGGCTGCACAGTGCCCGCATGCGTCGGTTTGGCGAAAACGAGGGTTGTTGCGCGGAACGGACCAATCATCCCGCGAAATCGACGTGGGAATAATTTGCGGCGATGTTCTATTTGTAGTGGACTGCTTCGCGCTCGCGCGCTCGTTGGCTTTCGACAAAGGGAAGCCGGAGGCTCTTTCGCATCGGCAAGAGAAGTTGACAGCCAAACTTGAACAGGTGGATACACTGGCCCAGTGGCTCAAGGCTCATCCGAGAGGCAACAACTACGACGTGCCCTCCCAAATAAGGCGGCTAGTGCCCTTGGTCGTGTCAGCTTTCGTAGAATACATTTGGACCCGCGATCGCGGTCTATGGCTTACAGATCACGTACCCCGCGTTTGCACTGTTTCAGAGTTCGAAACAATACTTCGGAGTGCTGAGATTCGCAAACAAGTGGTATCACGGCCGTTTGTCCTGTCTCTGACCTAGGCAGCTCTTGCCGAGAAAAGGGCTTTGCCAGACCTGCTGCCCTGAGACGCTATCTCGCAAGCGCGTTGTTTGAATGAGCATCGGCGAGCGCACGTTCGCTCGCAATTCGGCGGCGGCTAGCTTACAAATGAAGTTCGTCTTTAGGCCAATCTCAACATGACCCCAAACAAGCGTCTTCGCGTCGGTGTGATCTTCGGCGGACGATCGGGCGAGCATGAAGTCTCGCTCGCCTCGGCCGCCTCGGTGATTCGGGCGCTCGATCCGGAAAAATATGAGGCGGTGCCCATCGGCATCACGAAAGACGGCCGCTGGCTCGTCGGGACGGGCGCGCAGAAAATGCTGCCCGAGGTCTTGAAAACGGGCGAGCGCGTGCTGCTTCCGCCCGACCCAACTTCCGCCGCGCTGATGCCCATCGTGCCGTCCGCCGAGCACCCGGCCGTCTCGGTCGACGTCATGTTCCCCGTGCTGCATGGCACGTTCGGCGAAGACGGCACTGTGCAGGGTCTGCTCGAGCTGGCGGGGCTGCCCTACGTTGGCGCCGGCGTGCTCGCCTCCGCGGTCGGCATGGACAAGGACGTCCAAAAGCGCCTGTTCGCCGACGCGAAATTGCCCATCGTTCCGTTCCTCGCCGTGCGCCGCTCGGAATGGGAGCACGAGCGCGCGAAGGTGATTGCGGCCGTTCGTAAGAAATTTCGCTTTCCGGTTTTCGTCAAGCCCGCCACGCTTGGCTCGTCGGTTGGCATGACGCGCGTGAAAACGCCGCACGAGCTTTCCGCCGCGATCGATCTCGCTGCAGAATATGCGCTGAAAATTTTGGTCGAACGCTGCGTGACGGCGCGCGAGATCGAAGTCTCCGTCCTCGGCAACGACGACGTGCGCGCCTCGATTCCCGGCGAAATTCTGCCGCACCGCGAATTTTATGATTACCGCGCGAAGTATCTGGAGGAGGGAACTCAGCTCCTGATTCCCGCGCCGCTCACGAAAAAGCAAGTCGCCACGTTTCAGGATTACGCCGTCCGCGCGTTCAAGGCCATCGACGGAACCGGCATGGCCCGCTGCGATTTCTTCCTCGAAAAGAAAACCGGAAAAATCTTTGTCAACGAGCTGAATACGATTCCCGGCTTCACGTCCATCAGCATGTATCCGAAAATGTGGGAGGCGTCGGGCCTGCCCTATCCGCAATTGATCGACCGGCTGATCGAACTCGCGTTCGAACTACACCGCGAAAAAGCCCGCACAAAATATTCGATCGAGCTTCCCGCCGGCTCCGCCGGAGCCCTCGAAGGCTAGCGATTCCGCGCGCCAAATCAGGCTCACATTCGTTCCACGTAGAACGAATCCAATCCTCCACGTTGGATGCAATTTTTGTCGTTTTCTTGCACGCTTAACAGGCCTTAGCAGGCCACTTTGGGCACATTTCTGCACCCCAACTGCGTTCTCGCGAGCCGACGAGCGGCCCGACCCGCCCTCCGGCCAATCTTTGCCGGGCGCAGAGCAGAGGGCTTGACAGTCGGGAAGGTTTTGAATAAACTAACCAGTTAGTTGAAGAATATCGTCCGCCGCCTTGGAGGTTTCGATGCAATACCGCCGGCTGGGAAAAAGCTCGCTGGTCGTTTCCGCCCTCGGACTCGGATGCATGGGCATGTCGCAATCCTACGGCACGCCCGACGATGCCGAATCCCTCGCCACGCTGAACCACGCCATCGACCGCGGAATCACCATGCTCGACACAGCCGACATGTACGGCGGCGGCACCAACGAAGAGCTGCTCTCGCAGATTCTTGCCAAGCGGCGCAACGAAGTGATCCTCGCGACGAAATTTGGAAACATGCGCCAGCCGGACGGGCGTTTTCTCGGCGTGAACGGCAGGCCGGAATATGTACAGCAAGCGTGCGAAGCGAGCCTGAAGCGGCTGAAGATTTCGACGATCGATCTTTTTTATTTGCATCGCGTCGATACGGGCGTCCCGATCGAAGACACGGTCGGTGCGATGGCGCGATTGATCGAACAAGGTAAGGTCCGTTATCTCGGGCTTTCTGAAGCCGGCTCGAAGACGATTCGCCGCGCGCACGCGACCTATCCGATCACCGCGCTTCAGAGCGAGTACTCGCTGTGGACGCGCGACCCCGAGGGCGAAATTCTCGGGGCTTGCCGCGAGCTGGGCGTCGGCTTCGTTCCCTACAGCCCGCTCGGCCGAGGGATTCTGACGGGGCAGGTGAAGAGCGCCGAATTCGGGCCGAAGGATTTCCGTCGGATTTCTCCACGCTTTCAGGGCGATAACTTCCAGAAGAATCTCGCTCTGGTCACGAGCGTCGAGCAGCTGGCGTCGGAGAAGCGCTGCACGCCGGCGCAGCTCGCGCTCGCGTGGGTGCTGGCGCAGGGCGACGACATCGTCCCGATCCCCGGCACGAAGCGCCGCACGTATCTCGATCAAAATCTCGGCGCACTCGATGTGACGCTCACTTCGAGCGACCTGCGTCGCATCGACGAGGCGATTCCGCGCGGCGCGGCTGTCGGCGCGCGCTATCCCGACGAATACATGAACCGGCTAGGAGTCTGAAACAAACATGGCGCGAGGGCGTAGGAGAGTAGAGGATCCCGCGACAGCGCGGCGCATATTGGCCGCAGCGGAGCAGCAGTTTGCCGCTCAAGGACTTGCGGGGGCGCGAACGGAGGAAATCGCGACGGCGGCGCACGCCAACAAAGCGATGCTCTTCTACTATTTCGGTAACAAGCGCCGATTGCATCGCGCGGTGCTGGAAAATCTACTGCGCCAACTGCGGGTCGCGGTCTTCGCGGCGCCGACGAAAACTCTTCTGCCGCGCGAGCGATATTTTGCTGGCGTGAGCGGCTATTTCGATTTCCTCGCGTCGCACCCGAACTATCCGCGGCTCGTGCAGAGGCAGGCGATGGAAGCGAGTCCCGGCTTCGAATGGATGGTGAAGGAATTCTTTCGACCGCTGCATCAGGAGTTTGCGCGAACGATTGAAGAGGGGATTGCGAAGGGCGAGTTTCGAACTGTCGATCCCGACCAGGCCGCGCTGATCACGATGCAGATGACAACGTCGTATTTCGCCGCGGCGGCAATTCTGGGCCGTGTAGTGGGTTACGACATGCTCGCGCCGGACGCTCTGGCCAAGCGGAAAGCCGCGCTGCTCGATTTTCTCGAGCACGCGATGGCGCCGGAAGGAGTGCAACCGCAATGAAGGGCAGCATGAGATCGTTCAGCATCATCGGCATCGTGTTTTTGATCGCAGTCGTTTTCTACGTGTTCTCGACGCCGCACGGCCGCGAAATCCCATTGACGGGAATCGTCGACGGCAATGAAGTGATCGTCAGCCCGCAGATCATGGGCCGCATGATCAATCTCAAGGTGGACGAAGGCTCGGAAGTGAAGAAAGGCGATCTGATCGCAGAGCTCGATCCCAAGGAACTCGAGGCGAGCCTCGCCGCGGCGAAAGCGAACGTTGCGAGCCTGGAGGCGCAGGTCAGCGAGGCGAATCACAATTACGCCCTGACGGACGACGCAACGGGAGCATCGCTCAGACAGGCTGAATCGACGCTGACATCCACGCGCGCGCAGCTCGATCAGGCTCGCGCCACACTCTGGCGCGACCAGACAGACTATGACCGGATGCAGAAGCTTTTCGACAGCGGCGTCGAATCGGCGCAAGACCGCGACCACGCCGAAGCAACGCTGAAAGCTTCGCAGGCCAACGTGAAATCGCTCGAAGATTCGGTCAGCGCGCAGGAAGCCGCGCTGGGAGTCGCGAAAGCGAATCGGAAACAAGTCGATGTACGCAGCAGCGAAATTGCGACTACGATCGCGCAACTCGAGCAGGCGCGCGCGAACGCCGCGCAAATCGAGACGCAACTCGGCTACACGAATATCTACGCGCCGATCGAGGGCCTTGTCTCGGTGCGTGTTGCGAAGCAGGGCGAAGTGATCGCGTCGGGCAGTCCGATCGTCGTAATTGTGGACGTGGACCATTTGTGGGTGCGCGCGGACGTCGAGGAGAGCTACATCGATTCAGTGCAGTTCGGTCAGACGCTGCACGTCCGGCTTCCCTCGGGCGATATCTTGCAGGGGCAGGTTTTCTTCAAAGGCGTGGAAAACGATTTCGCGACCCAGCGGGACGTGAGCCGCACGAAGCGCGATATCAAAACTTTTGCCATTAAGGTGTCGGTGCCGAATGAGGGCCGGCGGCTCTTTACGGGAATGACGGCAACCGTGCTGCTGCCTCCGCCGGAAAAGAAGAGCTGGTTCGCGGGACTCTAAGGGCAAGGTAGATTTACATGGATTCTTCTTCAGCAAACGCGATTGAAGTCGAGCACGTGGTCAAGAAGTTCGGCGAGTTGACTGCGGTCAATGACGTCAGCTTCTGCGTTTCTCAGCAGGAGATTTTCGGGCTGCTTGGGCCGAACGGGGCGGGCAAGACGACACTGATCCGAATCCTTACGACGCTGACGCCTCCGACGTCCGGCACGGCGCGCGTCGGCGGGCTCGATATTCGCACCGACGCCGACGGCGTGCGCCGCACGTTGGGAGTGATTCCGCAGGCATTCACCTCCGATCCGGAGCTGACCGCGAAAGAGAACATGACGATTCACGCAAAGCTCTATGGCGTGCCGGCCGATGAGCGGGACGCGCTCATCGACCGGCTGCTCGAATCCGTGGAGCTCCTGAAATTTCGCGATGCACTGGTGAAAACGTTTTCCGGCGGCATGCGGCGGCGTCTTGAGATTGCGCGGGGCCTTGTCCATTCGCCGAAGATCATGTTTCTCGACGAGCCGACGACGGGACTCGATCCCGTCTCCCGGTCGCACGTGTGGGAAATGATTCGGTCGCTGCGCGACAAATCGGATCTGACGATCCTGCTGACGACGCACTACATGGAAGAGGCCGACAAGCTCTGCGACCGCATCGCGATCGTCGATCACGGCAAGCTCGTCGCGCTCGACACGCCCGAGCGATTGAAAGACAGCGTTCCGGGTACAGAGATTGTCGAGGCGGAATTTACGAATGCGCCCGCCGATTGGAACGAGCAACTGAGCGCGCTCGCGCACGTCACCGGCGTGTCCGAGCACGACGAAGTGCTGCACATCACCTCGCACGACGGTCCGGGAACCGTAGCGGCGCTGATGGATCTTGCGCGCTCGCGCAAGGTGACGGTCAAAAGAGTTTCGGTGCAGAGCACGACGCTCGATGATGTGTTTCTGCACTACACAGGCAGCGCGTTGCGGGATGCGCCGCAGAAGGCGACGTATGAGCCGAGCCCGTTTGCGTCGCGGTAGCTGTGCACCATGATTTCGAATCTGGGGGCGGAGTGTTGAGGCCATGAAGCTGTATCGCATCGGAGCTCTGATCGAACGCGACATGCGGAAGTTCTTCCGCAGTCCCGCATTGATGCTGAGCTCGCTGATTTTCCCGCTCGTGCAGCTTGTCGTGCTCGGCTACGCGTTCGGCGGAAAGATCAAAGGGGCGACGCTCGCCGTGGTGGACGAAGATCACTCCGTAGAATCGCGGCGCGTGGAGGAAATGTTTGCCGGAATTTCGGCCGGGCCTGAGACTTTCCGTGTGATCCACTACAATTCGCTGTCGCAGGCGATTGACGACTTGCGGACCGGCTTCGTTCGCGGCGTAGTCGATATCCCGCCCAATTTTTCGGAGCGCTACTACCGGCACGACCGGCCGCGAGTCGTCTTCACCGAGGACAATAGCGACCAATTCATTTCCAGTTCGTTGCTCGAACGCGTGCAACAGATGACCATCCAGCTCAACACCCCCGACGTGCAGCCGCGTCTCGACGCGCAAGTAGAACTGAATATCGTCGAAATCTATCCGTACATTGAATACATCAAGTATCTGCTTTCGGGCTCGACTGCGATGGCCATTTTCATCACGGCGATGATCGGCGGCGGCATCACGTACATCGACGACAAGATGCGCGGCCTGCACGAAGGCTATCTGCTGACGCCGATTCAGAAGACCGAACTGATCGGAGGATTGATCGGCGCAGGGACGATCAAAGCGTTCATGGCCGGGATGTCGCTCGTGATCATCGGAGGGCTGATCGCAGGGATCCCGCGCCTCTGGGATCCCATGAGGTTGATCTACTTGTCTGTCGTGATCGCGATCGCTTCGCTGGCAATGATCAGCCTAATGTTTCTGGTGATGGTGCGCATAGACGACCCGCTTGTCCCTCGCGCGATCTTCGGCGTGTTGAACATGCTGCTTTTTTTCCCCTCGGGTGCCGTCTATCCGGTCGAGGCATTTCCGTCATGGCTGCGCTGGATTTCGGTGATCGATCCGTTCACCTATACGGTTCACGCGCTGCGGAATCTGACGATCAAAAATACCGGCTTGGACGGAATCTACATGGACCTTCTCATTTTGAGCGGCTTCTCGGCTATCATGGTGGCGGGCAGCATCTCGCTGTTCAAACGCCAACTGTGAGGAGCAGCCGTTGGGTCTACTGGATGCGCAACCGGAACGTCCACCGTCAAAGCTGAAACGCCGGCTCATCATGACCGCGGTTTTCGTGGCTCTCGGAAGCGCAGGGCTGTGGTGGGTGCTGCGATATCACACAGAAAAAGTCACCGTCTATCACTTTCTCAGTTCCGTGTCTGCCGGAAACTTGCAGCACGCCTACCAGATCTGGAAGCCGGCTCCTTCTTATTCGTTCAAAGATTTTCAAGACGATTGGGGAGCGGATGGATTCTACGGCCCGGTGAAAAGCTTCAATGTGAAAGATACGGACCATCCGTCCGGCTGCGCGTGCGTCGACGTGATCGTGCAGGTGAGCCCTTACCAGCCGTTTCCCGAAAAAGACGACTTCGTGAAACAAGCAAAGACAAAAGAGTTCAAATTGCGCGTCGAATACGCGGATCAGTCTCTGAGTTTTCCGCTGGATTGACTTGCTATTCGGGATCGATGCGGGCTTCGTCCACGAGCATGACGGGAATGTCGTCGCGGACCGGATAGACGCGGCGGCAGGTAGAGCACTTCAGGCCCTGCTGATCAGTTGTCAGTTTGACGGGCGTTTTGCAGAGCGGGCACACCAGAATTTCCAGCAGTTCCTTCGCGACCGCCATCCGGATCCTCCGAATGATTTCAGGAATCGCAGTCTAACAGGGCGCGGCGTAGCCGGGCAATGGGCTCGCAACCTAGGGCAGCGCCGACGCTTTCAGCGTGAACTGCGCCTTCCATTCCGCGCCATGCGCCAGCTCGACCGGCCATACTGCGGCAATCTGCGAGCCCTGATAGATTCGCTCGAATCCATCCTCGGATTCGGAAACCGTCTCGATCGGCGCAATCCAGAAGCCGCGCGCCGAGGGAGCTTCGAGGGTGACGCTCGCGTGCTGCCACTCATCTACGACGCTGAGTACCGGATCCGGGACAGCCGCGGACCAGCGCAGAGGAAATCGCTTGCCGTCGGATTGGAAATAGCGGTCGGGCATGGACGGGGCGAGAAAATTCACGACGACCTCCAGGGCAACATTAACCGCTGCGGTGCCGGGCGCGTTCCGGCGCAGCGAGAGGTCGCAAACAATGTCGAAGCCCCCGGATGTCGGAACAAAGGAAAGCTTTTTCCGGGCCGGCCAATCGTGATTTTCGCACGACGCGAGCGCAATGTGCGTCGCGGACGAATCGACGATGCGGTAGTGTCCGCCCGCCAGCGCAGCGTCCTCTTCTAATCGAATTCCAGCGTAGTCGTTCTGTGTCTTGCCCTGGGGAAAGAGCAGCAGCCGAAAGGCGTGGCGCGGCCAGCGGTCGTAAATCAGCCAACGATCGAGCCCTTCCTCTTTCGCACGCGTCATATCGTGGATTGACTGCACCCCCATGCCTTGCTGGGCCGGCAGATTTCGAATCTTGGCGTGATAGCTTTCGAGTCGGCGCATCAACGAATTAATCAACGATACGTTGGGCGCGCGAAAGTCGAGCGCCATGACCGTGCCACCATCTCCCGGGGCGATGAGAGCGGCGTAGCGGTCTGAAGTCAGATAGATCTCTTCGCGGCCGTCGGCGTTGAAATCGAGCTTCGTTTCCGCGGCGTACTGCTTCTTGCGATGCGCGAGGCCATCGGCAATCGTTTCGGCGCGCTCGAGGGCGGTCCAGACCGCCGTGCGGAGGTGCGGGGCGTAGAGTCCGCCGAATACGCCGTGCCAGTAGGGATCGTTGCACTGCCCGCGCAACAGTTGCGTAGTTGCCGCCTCGCAGGCGCTCTCAAAGCCCTTGTCGCGCCGGCGGCTCTGCGCAAGACGCTGCACTTTGTCGGATACGTGCAGCATCTTTTTGTGCATCAGATTCGCTTCCGGATACTTGGTGAAAAAGTTGCGCCATGTGCCGCCGCGCAGGAAGGGCAGCGCGTCGGGGCGCGACGAAAATTCGTTGACGAGCGCATGATAGCGATCGCGCGCGGTTGTCGGCAAAGACCATTCCATCATTTCCGTGTACGACGCTGCCGGCAGATCGGCGCGGCCAAGCGGCGGGTGTGATGCGACGGCGTCGCCGGGAGTGGTTGTCGCGAGCCAACTGGAATTCTGCTCGAGCATCGAGAAGAGATGTTCGAGCCAGCCTTCGGTGTAGCAGTGTTTGTAAGTGCCCGGCCAGACGCCGAATTTTTCCAGGTCGTCTCCCATGGCCGCGAAGCCAGTCGGATGATTGCGCGCAGCAGCGTGCAGAAAATCCGATATTTCAGCGACGCTGCGGAAGGGAATCAGGTAGCGCAGCGACTTCAGGCCCGGAAGCACTTTTACCGTGTGGCCCAGATCTTCGGTGATTCGATACCCGTAAAGTTCTTCGAGATCGAATCCTGCGCCGAGGAAATGATTGTCATCGACAAGCGTGTACTCGACGCCTGCCGGCGCAAGGCACGACGGAATTTGCGGCTCCCAAACGCGTTCAGCGATCCACGCGCCGCGTGGGCGCACTTTGAAATGTTTTTCGATGTAGTCGGCGAGGCGCGTGATCTGTTCGTGGCGGTCCTCGGGAGGAATCGTCACCAGGATTGGCTCGTAGAATCCGCCGCCGACGATTTCGACCTGTCCCGCAGCGACGAGCGTCCGCAGGCGGTCAAAGTATTCCGGATGAATCGCTTCAAACCACTCCAGAAGCGGGCCCGTATAGTGCAGCCCGATGCGAATGGAAGGATGTTTCGCGAGAAGGTCTACGAACGGCAGATAACAAGTTTCGTAGGCGCGTTCGAGCACGTCGTCGAAATTCCCGACCGGCTGGTGCGCGTGGATCAGAAGGACGAGCTCAAATTTGGCCACCGGCAAACCTCGAGCCTGCCAGACAGGATAACGCGAATCGCGCGAAGTTCACACGCGCAGATTTCGATGGGTGCTATCAGCAGATTGCGAAACGCGAGGCGGCCGCTCCCGCGAATTGCGCGAGACGGTTACGAAGGCGCCCGAGCGCTTCATCGATGGCTGCGTTCGATGCGCTCGAAGGGGCATAGATCACGACGAGGACGTCGTGTGCCGATTCGGTGATCATGCTGCGTGTAGAATCGCTGATGGGGCTGCCGAAAGGACCGCCGGCGTCGGCGAGGACGGGCCGCCTTGCGAGATGCCACGTCCGCTTGCCGATGCCCTCGTACGTTTCTCCGGCCGCGCCTTCGCGAAACGTGATCGGAGGACGAAGGCGCGACCGATCATAGGAGCCATAGGGCCAGCCGGTCTCGATCGAGCCGATGTTGCCGATGTCGACTACGTTCAGCACGCGATACAGCCCCTTGCCTTGCACCACGCGACGCAGTAGCGCTTCCGAAGATGGACGATACTTCGAGGGATCGATGCCCCATGCGCGAAACATGGCCCGGACGGCTCGCGTAGGCTCGGCTTCTGCGAGGCTTTCGACGGTAAACTCGCGGCGCTTCACTTCGCAGACGGTGTCCATCAGATGCGCGAGATCGACATCAGCCGGCGCTACGCGCACATTGTCGGCTTCGGCGACACCGAGCTTCACGTCCGGCAATTCGATCTTGATTTCCATGGACCGGCGTCAACGGGCTGCTATGATCTCGCCTTTCGCGGAAGGCTGCATGATCCCTGCGGCCGCTCGCGGGGGATTCTACCGGGAATCGCATGAGCGCGAGGAGTGAAAATGAGCAATTCGAGCGCGGCATCGCGCATTTTAACGCGCGCGAGTTTTTCGAAGCGCACGAAGCGTGGGAGGAGTTGTGGCTGCGCGCGCAAGAGCCGCAAAAGGCGTTTCTTCAAGGCATCATCCAGGTCGCGGCTGCGTTTCATCACTATCAGCGTGGAAATTCAAACGGAGCGAAATCGCTGCTGGCCGCGGGGATCACGAAACTGGAAGGGTTTTCGCCCAGTCATGGCGGGATTGACCTGGCCGCGCTGCTCGCCGCGGCACACGCGTGGGCGGATGCGCTGGCGGAAATGAGAGATCCAGGAACGGAAGAACTGCCGAAAATTTGGGAAGCCCACACCTAAAAGGGGCGGCTAGACCTTCTTGTAGTAGTCGGCGTTGATCCTGGTGTATTCGGCCCACTTCTCAGGCAGATCCTCGAGGGCAAAGATCGCCGTCACCGGGCAAACAGGAACGCAGGCGCCGCAGTCGATGCACTCGTCGGGATTGATGTAGAGCTGTTTTGCTGCTTCGAATTCGCTCTCGTCCTTGCGCGGATGAATGCAGTCGACGGGGCAGACGTCGACGCAGGCGGTGTCCTTAGTTCCAATGCAAGGCTCGGCGATTACGTAAGCCATTCTTACTCTCTCCTGAAAGGTGCCGATATTGGAGCACTTGCGTGCCTGGTTCGCACGAAATCTAGAACAAATTTTTATATCACCAAAGCGGAGGGCGCACAAGCGCCGTTGCAGCGCCTAGAAGGGAGTTCCCGCGAGTGTGAAGCACCCCAATTAGAAATTAGAGTGGATGGGAGCTCGGCCAGATCAAACTGGCCGGGCTCCCGGTTCGCAAACTGCAGGTGAGCGCTACTTTTTCTGAGTCGGCTTAGGCTTCGCGATCGCAGCTGCCTGCAGTGGAGTCACAGGAGCTGCCTGTTGCTCGAGCGGTCCCATAAACCAATCGCCGTCATCGTCATCGATCCAGAACAACTGGCCCCCGCTCGCCTGGTACACAGCTACCAACAAGTCGGATTCTCCTAGTTCTGGCGGGGTGATGGCCAGCGGATCCATCTCGTAGCGTCCAGGATTGGAGCCGTCCGGAATGGCGGTGCCAGCAAACGTAGCTCCGCTCATCACTGGGTTGACTCCCCCGAACAGGCCGAAGGGATCGCTGATGTCACCCGTCCCGGTCAGCGCGTTCGAGGCCACCGCTCCTTGTCCGACGAAATCCGTCTCGTTTTCGCTTTCGGAGTCTATCGCCTGAGCTCCGAAGGCATAGTTGCCTGCGAAACTGGCGGTAGCTGTATCGGTTTGCGGGACGATGACTCCAGTGCCGATCAGACTCAGATCGGTAATGAGAGCGCCGCCCAGTCCGCTGGCCGTGTTATTCGGGTCGTTCAGGTTGAGATTTGGATCGGTCATATAGATTCCAAACTGAGCGAGATCTTCCCAATCTCCGTTTGCAATCGTCAACGAACCGTAGCCATTAGCGGCAATGGTGTAGGAGCCGTCCGTCGCCGGGACTGGCGCAGCTTGCACGACAGAACCGTCTTCATTCACATCTGCAACACCGTGAGCGGTTCCGGCGCCGGGACTGGTGGTCATCATGCCTGTGGCGTCGCTGAAGGCAAACCATGAATTCCCAATGTCTTCAAACACGAACGTCCCGAGCGAGGAATTGCTGAACGCGCCCGCTCCTTGGCCGTAGGCTGAACCGACGGCAGAATCGTCGTCGTCAATGTCGATGATCCTCGCAACTTCGGGGCCCACGTCATAGTACGCGATCGTATCGGCTATGCCCGTCGCGTTCGTGATCGTGCCGCGCCCGAGTTCGTCCGGTGCGTTGACCGTCACGCCCTCCGGGAACGCAGTCCCGGTAACTGCAGTCCCTTCTCCAAAACATATGTCCTGGAAGTCGAAAGTGCCGGTGAGGCCTGAGCCGCTAATCGAGAAGACCCCACCCGAAACGACGGGGCAGTAACCGCTATCAACGCCCGAAAGCGTGAATCCGAAGTTGCCGCTTGGCTTGCTGGTGGAAGTTTGCAGATCCATGCTTCCGCTAGAAGTGTCGCTGCCATCAAACTGAGCCACGAGAGCGTGCTTCGGGTTCACAAACTGGACAGCGAGCACGATATCGCCTTCAGGAGTTGTCACGCCCCCGAGAGCATCATCACTCGTGTCGAGAGTCAGTGTCCCCAGTCCAGTCGTTGGATCCACTGTTAGGATTCCGCCCGTGATCAGATCGGTAGCGGTAATGCCGAAAGCGTCGTTGTAGTCCTGCTCGCCGCCCAGGACGGTTCCCGGCGCCGGACCGGTTATTTCGATAGTGACGACGCCTGCCAGAGCATAGAAATTGGGTCCACCGTTGTTCAATTCCTCGCCGATCGCATAGTAAACGAAGTTCTCTGTTGTTACCGGAATGGACGAATTCGTGAGGCTGAAGTTGCAGGCCTTAACGGTCTCGCTGATGGTGGCTGTTGCGGTGACTTGGTAGGGCCCGCCAGCGATCGCATTTGCCGAGACTTGCACGGAAGTCGCCAGGCCGGTCGCATTCGTCGTGGCTGTGTTCACGCCGCCGGCAAATGTCGCACTTGGTCCAGTGGCCGGGGGCGTCATTGTCACCACCACGCCCGGGTCACTTGTTGCAAAGCCGCCGCTATCGACAACCTGGACTTCCAGCGGGTTCGCAAATGCTGTGTCGACCTGAGCGCTTTGCGAGCTTCCGCTTACGCAGGAAATTCCCGCAGCCGTTCCTCCCGTGTTGTTCAACACAAAAAGCGCCGGTTCCTTCGTTAGGTTGACTGTGGCAACCACGGTGTAGGGACCGCCGGCATTTCCATTCGCTGACACGGTCGGGGAAGTCGCGACGCCATTGCTATCCGTGGTAGCGGTGGCTGTAGTGCCTCCGCCAGAAAAGGTAGCGCTCGGTCCGGATTGCGGCGGAGCCGTAAACGTCACTTTCACCCCTTTCACCCCTTTTCCAGCGCTGTTGGTCACCGTCGCGACCAGTGGCGCTCCAAAGGGCGTGTTGATGGGCGTGCTCTGTGGGGTCCCGCTTGTCGCTACGATGTAGTAATGTCCGCGACTGCAACTGGCGGTGAACACCGAAGCGGCAAGGAAGATTGCGACAAAGAGAATGCGGCGGTTCATGGTTGCACCTCTTTCTGGCCCGGCAACAAACCGAGGCGTTCGCGCGATTGCGGCGACAACGCGTATCCGTGCTCATTTCGAATCGTAAATACTTGGCCGTTGACTTTCACCGTGCGGGCCAAGAACACTTGCTGGTTTCGTATGGTCTTCATCATTCCTGTCACGGCGACCGGTTGGCCAGCGCTCACCGAAAGCGCACCCTTGCCTACCAGTGCCCATCGCCCCAGGCTCGCGTCCACACGACCAGAACTGGTCGCAATCACCAAGTGAGCACCAGAAACCATTCCGGACTCTGGCTTGGCAAGCAGGCTCGATACGGTGCCATTGAGGGTGATTTCTCGACTGACGTCGTAGCCAAACGGGCCAGAGGCCCTCGCTGCGGAGGGTTTCGTTTGTGCGCTGGCTGGCAGCGCGAGACAAGCCAGGGCCATGAGGGCCAACGACCCCACGGCCGCACAAAATCGCGTCATTTTCCATCTCCCAATCAAGATTTTGGTTGCCCAAGCAAGCTCGAGCGAGGTAGACCGGCCAAGGATTCGCCTAGTGGCCCGAGCGTCACGGAAGGTAACACAAAGGGCTGTGAATAGTTCCAAAATTTTTGATATAGCCTCCCAGTACCCCTAGGCGAGACCGCGCGGAGGGTTGTCTGGACGGGCCGGGTATGTCTAGACTGACTCCACGGAACAACGCGACCTCGAACTCCGATTCTGATGGGGGCCGCGTCGCCCCGGCCGGGCCGCAGCGCTCATTTCCCCTGTCCTGAGTGCGTTCTAATCCGTTACTGGTTAGAAGGCGACACGCCCGCCGAAGCCCTACCAAAACCCATAAAATGGTGGTAACGGAGGGACGGGTGATGCGCACGTCACTGGGTAGGCTAATCCTCATGTTCACAGTCGCTTGGACTGTCCTCACGCTGTTTACGCTGCCGGGCGTTCGAATCGCGACCGCAAAGGCGGCTGTCGGCGCCGATCCAAGCGATCCGCCGCTGATTGATCTGGCGGGCTACAACAATCTTGTCGCGCAGTACCGCGGCAAGGCAGTAATGGTGAATTTTTGGGCCACATGGTGCGTGCCTTGCCGGACGGAATACCCGGAAGTGGTCGACCTCGCGAAGGAATACGGGCCACAGGGGCTAAGCGTCATCGGAGTGAGTTTGGACGAAGACCACGACATGGCCTTGGTCCGACGCTTCCTCACGACTTTTCACCCGGACTTTCCGAATTACCGCCAGCGTTCGGGAATCGATCCAGACGCCTTCTACCAGGGAGTAAATCCCCAGTGGCGCGGCACCATGCCCCAAACCGATTTCTACGCGCGGGACGGGCACATGGCGCGGTTCTTCATCGGCGACAAGCCGCACGACGCATTCGTGCAGGCGATTCGATTGATTCTCGCTGTGCCGGTTGGTCAGGAACGCTCCGACAACAAATCCATCGCGGGTAACTAGGAATCGCGAAGATTCGGCCCCGGAGAAGGGCTCTCCGGGGCCTTCTTGTTTCGCGGGATACCTGCGCTGCTATTGCTGCGAAATGCTCACTGGTTTGCTGAGCTTGAAGTGCAACCGCGTTTCAGCGGGCAACGAAATGTCGCGTTTGCCCGTGTAGGCCGCGCCAGCCGTGCCGGCGCCACCGCCAGCCAACGCACCAATGGCTGCGCCCTTGCCGCCTCCTGCGAGCGCTCCGACGATGGCGCCGAACGCAGCGCCGCCTCCGCCGCCAACGGCTGTTCGCTTGCCGCGCCCCTTGCCGGCTTCTTCGAACTGCGTAGTCTCGATCGAGTACTTCGTGCCGTTCACAGTGATCGAATCAAGCGTCAGTGCCAGGATGGCCCCGCCCTTGAGATGGCCGGCTGCTTGAACCTGCGTGATTGTGCCGTGCGCTTTTGTTCCTGCGGACAGCACCTGCTTCCCGTCGACAGTCACCGGCTCGGCAAGGGACGCAGCGAAAGCGTCGCCGGTGCTGTTCGTCTTGGTGCTGATGTTCTGATCGAGTGTGACGGTCAGGGTGGTTCCTGCCGCGAGTTCGATCGGTGGCGGAGGAGCGGGCGCGGAATTGCTACTGGAACTAGCCCCGCCCGTCTCGGTGGACGATGTGCCAGATTTGCCGCATCCACACAACGCCAGAAGCACACCTACTGCAATCCATCGCGCGATAGCTGGATTTCGCATATTTTCACCTCTGTGTGAATGTGAGTGTGAATCGAGGGTTGGCTATGTTGACTGCCCTAATGTTAATGCGAATCGGTATCCATCTCAACCGATTGCGCAGCACGGCGATTTTCAGGGCAGCCCACGCACACGTACTGGCTTCAGGTTGCAAGGGTCGGAAATCGTGTCAGCATGTCCGTTCGGAATTTGGCAAGTATCGTGACTCGCAGCCCCCGTCTGACCAAAATCGTTCGCGCCCCAACAATAGACTTCGTCGTTGGCAGTCAGTGCGCACGAGACTCGGTTCGCTACGGCGACTCGGCGCGGCCGGTACGGCAGTGCCACCTTCACGGAAGCAGTGGCCGGAGCCGCGAATCGACTCGTGCCGTCGCCGAGCTGTCCGTGGGTATTTGCTCCCCAACAATAGACGTCGGCTTTCCAAATGATGCAGCTGTGGTCGTCGCCGACCGCAAGATCCGTGACCCCGTCGGAGAACTGGTTCCCGTTGGCGATGCGTTTGTCTGATTCGGAGCGAAATCTTTCCGCCGAGCAGTACAGACCTCCATTTTGCGTCCAGCAGACAAGGCTGTCGCCGTACCCGTTGTTCTCCGATGCTGCGAGATGCTCGACCGCTCCGGAGAAAATTTGCTGTTCCTTGAATTCGAAAGCCGGGGGTGAGTAACGCACGCTGATCATCCAGCATTTGAAGCCGTCTGAGAAAAGCCCGCATCGCGGAGAGCCCGAAGATAGGTCAATCAGCTTGCTCGCTACGGTGATGAAGTTCTCCGCGTTCATCGATGTACCGTCCCAACACCGAACCTCGTTCCTCACGAGTCCACAGGCATAGCCGTCGCCGGTGCCCATGGCCGTTACTTCTGACTCGAAGCCACGAATTACCGTCGGTTTGACAAGGAACCAATCCATCTTGGAACTACGCTGCCAGCATTGCATGGCGCCCGCGTGGAGCACGCAAGTGCGGCTTCCCGCAATCGACAACATCGACGTGCCTGCCGGGATGAGCAAGTTCGGCAGGGCTCGCCGGGCGATCATTCCTGGGCCGGCCGTGGCGAGGCTGGGCATGAACAGCACGTCGCCCCAGCACCACGCACCACTGCCGCGAATCGCACAGCCATAGTATTCGCCGAGGCTGATCGACTTGATCGGCTGCTTGTCACTCCACATTTGCTGCAGTTGTTGATGCTGGAGCTCGTCAATCCTTCCAAGATGGACGGGATACGAGTGCTTGCGATCTGCGCTTTTCCAGTTCCCGTCGAGATGCCTTGAGCCAAATGAATCATTGAGTGCGAATGATCCGCTCGCGGCTTGCCCCGTAGAGACCTCTCCAATTTTCACCGACCCGTCGGACAGCAAATCGCCCTGCAGTTGAATGGGTTGCTGATGAGCAGCGTACTCGTAAGTCCCGGCGATCTTCTTGCCGGCGCGCTTCAGTGTGAGTTCGACTTCGAGGGTTTGATCGATGGTGCCGTGATAGAAAGCGGTCTCGCCGTCCGCAATCGGTGCGTTCTCGATCGCCGGTGTTTGACTGGACGTGCTCCAAGTGGCGAGGAGGACAAGCAGGAAAATAGGGAACATGCCAACAATTTTAGCAATTCCCGATGCTGTGAAGCTGGAGCAGTGCTCCGTTGACAAACCAAATCGCGGCGCTTCTTCAGTCAGTGTGCCTTCGCAGACCTCGGTCTAGTCGCAGCTACGGCTGGATCGCACTCGCGGTTCGGGCGGATCAGCCCTTTTCGGCGGCGAGGAAACGCTCGGCTTCGATCGCGGCCATGCAGCCTGAACCTGCCGCGGTGACGGCTTGCCGGTAGTGATGATCCTGCACGTCGCCCGCGGCGAAAACGCCGGGGATGTTCGTCTTCGGGCCGTGTTGCGTGATGATGTAGCCGTTTTCGTCCATCTCGATCTGGCCTTTGAAGACTTTGCTGTTGGGATCGTGGCCGATGGCAACGAAAACGCCGTGCGTGGGAATCGTCTCAGTCTTATTCGTACCGACGTTGCGTACGATGACGCTATCGACAGACTTATTTGCGACGTTTTGCACTTCGTCGATGACGTAGGGCGTCTTGAAGACGATTTTGGGATTCTGGCGCGCGCGGTCGAGCATGATTTTGGACGCGCGGAATTCGTTTCGGCGGTGAATCAGCGTCACTTTGCTGGCAAATTTTGTGAGGAACGTCGCCTCTTCCATCGCGGTGTCGCCGCCGCCCACAACTACGATTTCACGGTTGCGGAAGAACGCGCCGTCGCACGTCGCGCAGGTGGAGACACCGTAGCCGAGCAGCAGCTTCTCAGATTCAATGCCCAGCATCCGGGCCGACGCACCCGAAGCGATGATGAGTGTTTCGGTTTCGTACGTGTCTTTGCCGGCAACGATTTTGAACGGCCGCGTGCTCAGGTCGGCCGACGAAACCGCGCCCGACTTGAATTCCGCGCCGAACCGTTGGGCCTGCTTGCGCGTCCGCTCGATCAGCTCGGGTCCGAGAATGCCGTCGGTGAAGCCGGGGAAATTCTCGACTTCGGTCGTGAGGGCGAGTTGACCGCCGGGCTCGTAACCATCGAGCACCAACGGCTTCAGATCCGCGCGCGCCGCGTACACTGCCGCCGTCAAACCCGCACAACCGCTCCCGATGATGATGACCTTGTGCACTGATTTCTCCTGAATGTTCAAAATGAATTGGATTCCTACGGACGGCCGCGCGTTTCAGCGCCGACGGAGAAGTATAGCAGCCCCGTTTGGGCGCCGCTATCCCGCAGCGGACGCGTCGGCTTGCGCCGCGTGGGTGCAAGCGGGATAATCCCCGCCGGTCTCTGCGTGACGATGCTCAAACCCGCGACGCTTTTCCGATTTCTGAACGAATTCATCGTGCTGCTTCTCGGCGCGCTGCTAATCGTGCTCGCATTTTCGGGGCGCGTCGGATTGCCCGGACGTCCTCTCCCGCTCGCTTTGCTGGGAGTCGTACTAATTTATTGGGGCGTTCGCGCATCGCTGCGTCCGGAGCCTGACGCGCATCGGCATCAGGCGCGCCTGCGCGCCGGTTCGCTCGTGCTCGTCGGCATGCTTGTGATTGCGATTCCCTTGCTTCCCGTGCGCTACGCGGAATACTTGCTCGAGCTCGCGGGCGGTGTGCTAGTGTTGCGCGGAATTCTTCGAAGCGCGCTATTGTTGCGGGGTGCGTGAACCTTCAGCCCAGCTCGTTGTTCCCACTCTGAGGAGGCAAGCATGTTTAAGGAATTCAAGGAATTCGCGATGCGCGGCAACGTAGTTGACATGGCCGTCGGCATCATCATCGGCGCAGCTTTCGGCCGGATCATCACGTCTCTTGTGAACGACATCATCATACCTCCGATCGGCTTGTTGCTGGGCAAAGTGGATTTCTCCGGGCTGTTCCTGAATATTTCCGGGAAATCCTACGACACGCTGGCGGCGGCCAAAGCGGCGGGCGCGGCGACGATCAACTACGGCGCATTCCTGAACACCGTGATCGACTTCATCATCGTGGCGTTCGCGATTTTCCTGATGGTGAGGCAGATTAACCGGTGGAACAAGCCCGCACCTACAGCGGCTCCCACGACCAAAGAGTGCCCGTACTGCGTCTCGACGATCCCGATCAAAGCGACGCGTTGCCCGAACTGCACTTCGCAAGTGGTGGCAGCCTAGTCAGCGCAGCCTACGCGTTCGATTTGGCCGCCGCGCCGCGGAACTCGCGCGCGCAGTCATCGCAGGGACACATCTCGCGCAGGGCATCGAATGAGTAGATGCCGGTTGTGTGCGCGTCCGAAAAATCAATCTGGATCGCGTAGTTGCCCACGGCTTTAGCGCCGCGCGCCTTTACGCGCTCCTTGTACATCGGCAACACGACCGTTCCCGGCTTTTCCTGCGCTTTTCGCAGTCGCTCATCGTTGCACGTGGCGCACGGGCAGTGGTCGCGCAGATAGGGGAAATCGTAGCGGCTCGTGTGGCCGTCGGACCAAGTAATCGCCACGCCTTCGCCTGTGGAGACGTACACCTTCACATCAACTGGCTTCTTGCGCGCGTCGAGCGGTATCGGCATCTCACCTGCATTTTATCAGACTCAGCCGCGAGCCTCCGTGGTAGGGCAAAACGCCACGGCTGCAGCGTGCTCTTGCGACAAGCGGGCTTCGCATGGATACTGGAGCGGCAGCAGGGGAGGACTTCGTGAAATTCGTCGTTCCTGAAAAGATCGATGCGGCACTCATCAAAGAAATGTTCGTGGAGTGTCTCGCGCTGTTGGGTGTGATCGCGCTCGCAGCTACGCTGGCCATCGCATTTCGCGTTCTTGAAGGGAAATGGTAGGGGTCCCTGGTCGACGCAGAAAGTGCTCCCGAGGCCCCGGTTAGGGGCGCTCGGGAGATCATCGAGCCTGGGAGATCAGTCAGCGAGCGAATGTGTATGCCGGACGCCTACCTGCTCAAGACGGAGCCTTCCGAGTATTCGTTTGAGGATTTGCAGCGCGATGGCGTGACGCTGTGGGACGGGGTTTCAAATCCCGCAGCGCTTAAGAATCTCCGAGAAATGAAGCCCGGCGCGCAGCTCGTGATCTACGAAACGGGCGACCGCAAAAGCGCCGTCGGCACGGCAACTGTCGTCTCCGTTGACGCTTCGGACCCGAAGAATCCCGCCGTAAGGATCAAGGCGGGCACGCCGCTCTCGAAACCGTTCACGCTCGAAGAGATCAAGGCAAACAGGCTTTTTGCCAACTCGCCTCTGGTCAAGATGGGTCGGCTCTCTGTCGTCCCTCTCACCGCCGCGCAGCATAGGTTCCTCACCAGCTGCTGATACCGGCCGTTTTCAGGCCCCGAAGCGTCCTGCTCATCCGCGAGGATGCATTTTTCCGGCGGCCGCGTTTTGTGGCATACTCCTGCGCATGAAGGGACACCCGAAGGTCATCGAGGAACTGAACAAAGCTCTCCGAGAAGAACTCACCGCGATCAACCAGTATTTTCTTCACGCCGAAATGTGCGAGAACTGGGGCTATCGCAAACTTTCTGAATACATCAAGAAGCAGTCGATCGGCGAGATGAAGCATGCCGAAGCGCTGCTGGAGCGCATCCTGTTTCTGGACGGCTCGCCCACAATGGAGCCGCTGAAACTCACGGTCGGATCGACGGTCCGCGACATGATCGATGCCGATCTGAACCTCGAAATCTCCGCGGTCGCCCAGTACAACACCGCGGTTCAGATCGCCACGGAACAGAAGGACAACGGGTCGCGCGACCTGCTGGTGGCGCTGCTGAAGGACGAAGAGGGCCACGTCGACTGGCTCGAAGCCCAGGTGCACCAAATGAAAGAGATGGGCTACGAGCGATACCTGACCATGCAGGCAGGCGAGTTCAAGGAAGAATCCTAGCAGGAACCGCGTTCGTCTCTGGAAGCCCACACGGCGGGATCAAACTGACGCCTTAACCTGAGCCAGGCGCCCGTGCGCAAGATCGATGCGGCGGTCGGCGAGCGCGCCGATTTCCGGCGCGTGCGTCACCATCAGAATTGTGTGACCCTCGTTGTGAAGCTCGCTCATCAACTGCAGGACAAGTTTTTCGTTTGCTTCGTCGAGGTTGCCGGTCGGTTCATCGGCCAAAAGAAGCTTTGGGTGATTTATCAGCGCGCGCGCAACGGGCACTCGCTGCTGCTCGCCGCCGGAAAGCTCACCGGGAAGATGGTCGAGTCGATCGCCCAGCCCGACGCGCTCGAGTTCAGTGCGCGCCTCTCGCTCGTCGGTCGTGCTGTGAAAATACTGCGCGAGCATCACGTTTTCGAGCGCCGTGAGGTACGGCACGAGATGAAACTGCTGAAAGATGAAGCCGATTTTCTCGGCGCGGAAACGCGTAAGGCCACCTTCGTCCAAACGCGCGACGTCGGTGCCGTCGACGATCGCGCAGCCCGACGTCGGCGTGTCGAGTCCGCCGAGGATGTTGATGAGCGTCGTCTTGCCCGAGCCGGATGGTCCCATGATGGCGATCCATTCGCCGGAGTCGACATTGAACGACACGCCGTCGAGTGCGCGCACGTTGCCGAATTCTTTGCGCAGATTGTCGATTTGGACGAGTGGCGCCAACTATTCTCCTCGCAAGATCACGGCCGGTTTCACCTTGCCGAGCAGCCGCAGCGGCAGCGCGCCGGCGAGAGCCACGACGATCATCAACACGATCGTCAACGGAAAGACCTCCCATCGCGGCGCGATCGACGCGTTGAACACGCGCTCGCCCATCCAGCGCGCGAGCGCGACGCCTGCAGCGCAGCCGATCAGCCCGCCCACGGCGCCGAGCACTCCTACTTCGGCGAGGAACAGCGACATGATGCGCGCGATCGATCCTCCGAGAGCTTTCATCAGCCCGACATTCTTGCGCCGCTCCATCGCGAGCGCCATCATCGTCGCCAGGACACATAGCGCCGTGAGTACGAGAATCAGCACGACCATCGATGCGATCAGCAGCCGCGTGCGGTCGAGCAGACTGCCCTCTGCTTGCGTCACCGCTCGAATTGGCCGCACATCATAACCCGGAAGCGCTGCGCCAAGCTGAGCGGCGTAATCCCCGATGCTCGCGGACGTGCCGCTCACACTCAGTTGCCAGAGCGAAATGTAGGGTTGTTCGCCGGTAAGATTCCACGCGGCAGGCAGATTCATGAAGATCTGGTTGTCTTCTTCTCCGCCCGAATCGATCACGCCTGCTACGCGAAGCTGCGCGTGGCGGCCGAGGTAGTCGAGGCCGATTCGTGCGTCCCGAACCGCGCCAAGTTGCTGCGCGGCCTTTCGACCGACGAGGCACTGATCCGCATCGTCGCGCGATGCGATCCAATCGCCCTGAATGCGCCATGTCGGATTAAGTTTGGCGAGTTGATCGAGCCAAGTTCCAGCCGCGACAACGGGGGTACCAGCCACGCGGGCTACAACGAAAAGAAACGGAGCCGACGCCACCACCTCCGGAGTGCGATGGGCTTCGAGCGTGTGCTCGATCACCGACTCGGTCAATAGGTCAGCCGAATTCGATGCGACCGTAGCGCCCGGCGTCACGACTTGCCCACCGGATTTGGCGGAGACGACGATGTTGGGGCCGAGAGCACGAAATTCCTGAGTGAGTTTGCGTTCGATGTCGAATTGAAGATCGAGTAGCGCCGAGATTACAGTCGCGCCGCTGATTACTGCCACCAGCGCCACGGCCAGGCGGCCGCGGTTGCTCCGCAGCATCTTCCAAAGCAGGCGGCCGAACATCATTCGCCTCGGAGAATCGGCGCGGGATCGAAACGCGCGATTCGCCGTATGGGAATCAGGCCGCCCACGAGAGCGACGAGTCCTGCCAGGCCCAGCACGATCGGCAATAGAATGAATTGCGGTGATGCCGCGGATCCAAAAACGCTCGCTCCCAGAAACCGTGCGAGCAGCGTGCCAAGCACGAATCCCGCAGCGCCGCCCAGCAGCGCGAGCGCCAGATGCTCCGCCAGAAACAGCATCGTGACCGCCGTGTTCGTCGCTCCGATCGCTTTCATCACGCCGATTTCAGCGCGTCTTTCGAGCACGGCTGCGGCAGACGTCGCGGCGATCGCCAGAGCCGCCGCAATGAGCGCAGCGAGCGTCACGATCCACAGCAGCGTGCTAACGCGCGAAAGGATGCGACCCTCGGAATCTGCCACTCGCCGAATCGCGTGCACGTCCGTGCCGGGAATCGCATGCTCGATCTGATAGCTGATCGACGAGATGTACGGCGAGCAAAACCACTGGTCGTATTCGGTCGGTGTGAGCGATTTGGGGTCGCGCTCGGCAAGCCCGTCAGCAGGCTTTGTCAGCGCGCTGACGAAAAGCTGCCGGAATTGCCCCGGATGGCTGGCCAGCTGCTGTGCGTATGCCAGCGGAACGAATAGCGCGTTGTCTTCTGCGTCGCCCGTAGAAACGATTCCCGTGACGAGGAACGGGACTGGCTTCACAACACCGTAGTGCGCCGGATCAGAAAACTGCAACGCTATTGTTTGGCCCACGGTGATGCCACCGGGGTAAGTTCGAGCGAGTGCACTGCCGGCGACGCACTCCGGTTTATCATCCTCGAACCATCTGCCCTTAATCGTCCACCACGGATTTGTCCCGCTCACGCCGGTGACAAAGGTTGTTCCGTCGGGAACTGGCACGGCGTGCTTATACCAGGTGCCGATTACGTTGACTTGTGCGGCCTGTGACTGAGTCGAGGTAAATACGCCACCTGGAACGTCGAGAACCGGAGAGAATCCAAGAATATTGTGGCGCCAGAAGATCGTCTTGAGCTTTCCGAGATCGGCTTCGTTCAGATACGCGCCTTCATCGACCGGGCGGTAATCGACGCCGCCGATCTCGAGCGGCAGTGTATCCGACTGCGGCGTGACGACGAGATTCGCGCCGAGGCTGCGAAATTCCCGCGCCATCCGGTCACCGACTTCGAGCGCGACGGTGAGCGTTGCTGTCGCCACAGCCATGCCGACCGCCAGCGCTGCTGCTGTCAGCAGTTTTCGCCGCGGATTGCGAATGAAGGATTGACCTACGAGGCGCGCAAACATTTCAGAACTTGTGAACGGTCGCTGCCGAGTCGCTTAGCGCGGAGAGATCGACGATCACTTCGCCGTTCTGCACAGTCGATTTCACCGGAATCGGATTGCAGCCGCCCTTTTCGCCGATCGATGGAATGTAAATCGTTGCGCCACAATTGCGGCAGATCACATTTTGACCTTCCTGGCGATAGCCAGACCAACCGCAAATCTGGCAGGCGTCCAGCGCGACCGCGTAGTTCCCGTTCGTCTGATGGATCACGAGGAAGCGCAGCGTCGTGACGCCGGTGTTTGCAGTGTAGAAATGGAGGCTCGAATCGGTCAGCTCAGAAAGCGGGATGCGAACTTGATCATGCACGGCAGTGAGCATTTTCGCCGGAACCGGCGCGGCCAACGCGCGCGAGTATGCGAATTCTGCAGCGAGCGAAACGACCACGAGCACACACAGAAAGGCTGCGGCGAAGCTCCACCGGCGCTGGCGGCGGAATTCCCATTCGCGCATGCGGCGTTCGGCGGGGTTGAGCGATGCCTCTTCGGGCGGCCGGCGCGCGCCGAACCATTCGCGCATCACGACGAGAGCGGCCGCTCCAAGAATCACGGCGAAGAAAAAGACTTCGTTGCGTACGATCGGGCCGATCGTGGCCATCTCGCGCTTGCTCGACCAGATCCATTCGGCCTCGCTGAGTTCGTGGATGCCAGTAAGCGCAAGCTGGAACGCGACCACCATCAGGATGACGCTTGTCGCGGAAAAAAAGCGGTGCAGGGGAATGCGCAGCGTTCCTTCGAAGAAAAAGAATCCCACGGCCACTGCGATCGCGATGCCGAGCAGAGTCCCGATCCAGGTTTGCACTCCCGAACTCGAAAGTTCGACGGCGCGCAGGATCAACACCAGCTCCGCGCCCTCGCGCACGACCATCAGAAATACGAATGCGCCAATGCCGAGTCCCGCGGCGAGAGTGGTCTTTTGCGCGTAGGTCTCAACCCGCTCTTCGATATGCTTTCGCAGGCTGCGCGCCACGCGATTCATCCAGATAATCATCGTGATGACGAGCGCGGACGCGACGAGCATGAGGACGCCTTCAAAGCCGTCCTCGTTGATGGCCAGTCGTTGGAGTAGCACGGCAGCGACGACGCTCGCTGCGGCGGCGGCAGCCACACCAGCCCAGACGTAACTCTTCAGGGCGCGGCGACCGCTGCGATTTAAATAGACGAGTACAATGCCGACGACGAGCGCGGCTTCGACGCCTTCGCGGAGTGCGACTAGGAGTGCCGAAATCATGAACAAGCTAGTTGTAAACATTTGTCAACTAGCGCAATCCACTTTAGCGCGCCGTAGATCGCAACGCAAGTATATACATGCGACTCACCTCGGGCAGTTCGATCCCTGTAAAATGTGCATCTCAAACGTGATGCTCTCTGGACTCCAGCTCGGGAATCGGCTGTTTCGTCGCAGGGTTTGGCGGCAAGTGGCGCTTCGCGCTTTTGTTGCTGGTCTAGTCGGCTTGCAGGTTCCAACCCAGGCGCAGTTGCCGGGAGGCGGCGGAAAGAATTCTGACTCGGCGCGTGCGGTCAAAGCCGATGCGAATAAAGCCAAGCGCGCCTACCAAGTCGGCGTTCAGGCGGAGAGGAAACAAGACTGGGAGGCGGCTTTCTTCTCGTATTCCGCAGCGGCGAACTTGGCGCCGAACGACCGCCAATACGCGTTGCGTCGCGAGATCGCGCGAAGCCGCCTGGTGCAAAGCAAGGCCGACGCAGCCGAGCGCGACGCGATTTCGGGGCGCTTGGATGATGCGCGCAAACAGCTGGTGAGCGCGATCGAACTGGATCCGTCGAACTCCGCAATCCGCGAGCGCCTTGGACAATTGATGGGCGTAACTGTGGGGCCTGCGAGCAAGGCGGTTTCCGGCGAAATTGGAGGCGAAGTTCACCTCGCGTACCGCGCCGGAACCCAGAGCTTCGATTATCGCGGTGATACGCAAGGGGCCTACGAAGAGCTGGCTCGGCGGTTCGGCGTGGAGGTTGCGTTTGACGCCGATTTGCCGTCTCGCCAGGTTCGGTTGCAAGTTGGCGATGTGGATTTTCCGACCGCCGCCCGGCTGCTCGGTGAGATGACCCGCACATTTTGGCGTCCTCTTTCACGCCGCCTGTTCTTTGTCGCGCAAGATGCGCCGCAAAAACGGAAGGATTACGGCGCATCCGCCGTGCGAACCGTGCTCCTTCCGGCGTCGGAAACTCCCGATCAGATGACGGAGACTTTGCGCACCGTGCGTGAGATCACGGGCATTACCCGATCCGATCTGGACACGCGAAGCCATACGCTGACGCTCCGGGCCTCCCCTCAGGCGCTCGCAGTCGCGGCCGACTTGATCGATGGGCTTGAAGAGCCGCGCGCCGAGCTAATCCTCGAGATGGAAATTTTGGAGGTTGATCGAAATTACGCGCGGCAGCTCGGCATCATACCGCCCCAAACGAGCAGGATTATCACTCCGAGCACGCAGCAGATTAACGAGGCGGAATCGTCAGAAGCGGGTTTGATCGACGTCATCACGCAGATCTTCGGGTCGTCCGCGATTCCTCCGGTGATCGCTTTCGGAGGCGGCGTGACAACCTATTTCGCGACGATGCCCGGAATCACTGCGAATTTTTCGCGCATGCTGTCGCTGGTGCGCGACGGGCGCCGGGTTCTGCTGCGCGCTCAGGACGGTGCGCCCGCCACTTTTTTTGTAGGCGAACGCTTTCCTGTGTCGCTTGCGAGCTTTTCGGCAAGCTTTTTGCCGGGAACGCTGAGCGGCGCGACCGGTCCCGCGCTGATCAACCCGATTGCAAACTATTCTACAGGTCAGTCTCCGGATTTCGTCACAACCGCGGTTTTGCGCTCCACAGGTGGTTTGAGCGATCTGATCGTTGCGAACTTCGCCGATAACACAGTATCGATACTGCTCGGCAATGGCGACGGGACGTTTGGCGCGCAGGTCACCTACCCGGTCGGCATGGGCCCCGCGGCGATTGCGACCGGCACGTTTGACAACGGCCCGACCGCGGTGAACAGCAACAATTTCATCGATTTGGCCGTAGCGAACCAAGAATCGAATACCGTTTCGATTTTGCTCGGAAATGGGGACGGCACATTTCAGAAGCAGACCACGTTCGCCACCGGAAACTCGCCCGTCAGCGTAGTCGCGGCAAATTTTCACGACCGCACCGGAAATGGCTCGCTGGACTTGGCGGTTGCCAATCAGGCAGACAACACGATTTCTGTATTTCAGGGGAACGGCGATGGCACGTTCAACACGACGACGCCGACCCTCATCAAACTGCCACCGGGCTTTGAGCCGACGGGTATGGTGACCGGCAACTTCACGAACAGCTCTCACGTCGATCTCGCCGTGTTGGAAAAGCCAACGGTCACAAACAACAACGGCATCGTCCTGATCTATCTCGGGAATGGCGACGGCACGTTCAACATCGAACCTCACTCGCCATACCTGGTAGGGAACTCTCCGAGCTTCATTACGACCGGCGATTTCAATGCCGACGGTATTTTTGACCTGGTGGTCGCCAACACGGGGGCCCCCTCGACGTCAACCACCGGAACCGCCGTGTCAGGCAACAGCGTTTCGATCCTCTTGGGGATTGCAAATCCAAGCCAGTTGAACACGGGAAACGGTCAGTTCAGCGCTCCGATCGATTTCGCCGCCAGTGGAGAACCAACATCGATTGCGGTCGCCGACTACGCGCTCGATGGACTTGCCAGTCTCGTCGTCACCGACGAGGCGGACAACGCGGTGACGATTCTACTGAATGAAGGCAACGTGACCTTTGCCGCTCTTCCTCAGATACCGACCGGCACTGCGCCCGTCTCGGTCGTGTCGGCTGACTTCAACGGCGATGGCCGGCCCGACGCAGCGACAGCCGACAGCGGCTCGGCCGAGGCCACCGTGATTCTCAATTCGACGAGCCTCCTCGGAACGGGAGTGTCGTCTACTGCGCTGGCCGAGCCGTTTCCCGGCGTGGAATATCTCGACCTCGGACTGAAGATAAAAGCAACGCCGCGAATTCACGACGACAAAGAGGTCACGCTCGATCTCAGCTTCGACGTCACCAGCCTGGCGAACCAGAGCTTCAATTCGATTCCCGTAATCAACACAGAAAAGGTTGAGCAGACCGTGCGGGTGAGAGAGAACGAGACCGCGATGTTGGCGGGATTCATGCAGTCCCAGTTGACGAACGCGATCGTCGGCAATCCGGGCATTGTGGACATTCCCGGCCTCGGATTGATCGACCAGAATCAAAACGCCCAACAACAGGGCACCGAGCTGCTTTTTCTGGTGACGCCGCGCATGATTCGCGCCGCGGCCAAACAAGGCCGCACGATCTATGCCGGACAGGGTGCCCTCGAAGGGCCGGGCAGCCAGGCCGGGGCTGCGCCCGGATTCGGGCAACCCGTCGGACAACCGCCTCAAATTCCACAGCCCCCGCTCCCTCCGCAACCCGCACCGGAACAGCCGCCCCAAACTCCGCCGGGCGCGGGCCCGACAAATCCTGAACAGCCCGAGCAGCCGGGGTTTCCGCAACCAGGGCGCCGGCCTGAGCAGTGATCGACTGCCCGAATTGAATCGAGATTCGAGCTGCTAGTTTGTCGCTTCGAGCACGACGAGCGGCTGGTAAGTGCGCGGCGCGATCGCTTCGGCAATCGCGATCAGATGCCCCTGCTGATTGAAAACTCGCAGGCGCGATGGGCGCCAATCGCCTGAATCAATTTGCGCGGGCGCACCTTGCGCGGCGATGGTTTGTCCCGGCTGAATCTGCGCGATGGGGAGATTGAATTTCGCGCCGTGGCGGACGCGCTTCTCAATAATTGGCAATACGGTTGAGCGCGGAAGTTCCTGAAGCAAATTCTCAAGGTGAATCACGCGGTCCGCGATTTTTCCTGCCTTCGCGCCTTCCACGAGCTCCGCGAGCGGCACGGCTTGATCGAGAGTGAATTCGCCCACGGCCGTCCGAACGATTTCGGCGAGGTGCGCTCCCGCGCCGTGCAGTTTCCCGAGGTCATTTGCGAGCGAGCGGATGTACGTCCCCGCCCCGCACTCGACCACGAATCGCGCGATCGATCCTTCGACGCTCGTGAGCCGAAATTCGTGCACCTCGACTTCAACCGGCTCGAGTTTCACGGGCTTGTGCTTGCGCGCGAGCTCATGCGCCGGGCGGCCGTGAATTTTCTTCGCTGAGAATGACGGAGGCGTCTGCTGAATTTTGCCTACGAACTTCTCGGCGAACGCTTGCAGCTGCGGGGCATCGAGAACGGGCGCCGAATCTGCCGACAGCGGCTCTCCGTCGGCATCGTATGTGTCCGTCGCGAAACCGAAGCGCACGGCGCAGGCATACCGTTTGCGCCGTCCCGCGTAGAAGCGTGCCAGACGTGTCGCGCGTCCAAGCGCGAGGACAAGAACGCCCGTCGCGAGAGGATCGAGCGTGCCGAAATGTCCTATCTGGCGAAAGCCGACAAGACGGCGCACGGTTTCCACCACATCATGCGAGGTCCTTCCGCGCGGCTTATCGACGACGAGGATTCCGTCGACAGGAGCAGGCTGTGGTTTTCGAGGCATTTCAATTCGTAGCGCCGGATTTCGACCGGCGACTTCCCAGGGCGGCGCGCCCCGCTACGATTTCTCCGGCTGTTTTACTTTTTGCAAAAGCTCGTCGATGTGCTTGCCGTACTGTTCCGACTGGTCGACGACGAAAATGATTTCGGGCGCACGCCGCAGTTGCAGCCGCTCGACGAGTTCGTGGCGAGTGAAACCGGCTGCGGCGTGCAAACCGTCGAGCGCAGCAGCGCGCTCTTCATCGCTGCCGTCGAGCTGCACGTAGACGCGCACCGTGCGCATGCCCGGCGCGACGCGCACTTCCGTCACGTTGAGCGGCAGCGCCAGCCGCGGATCCTTCAGCTCTCCCGCGAGCATCAGGCTCACTTCGTGGCGAATCTCTTCGGCGATTCGCTCGGGCCGATGTCCTCCGACCGTCATCCTCCGTCCTCGAAATATTCGATATGCTGCGAAACCAGGTCGCGGCCGAGCACTCGCTCGGATTCCTGCGCGATCGCCTGCAGGGAATCCTCCAGATGTTTCCCGTCACCCGAAATGCTGACCACGCCGACGCGCGAGCGCTGCCAGAGTTCCTGATGCTCGAGCTCGGCGACGGCTACGTTGAAATTCGCCCGCAGACGGTCCTTCAGGCTGCGCAGCACCTGCCGCTTGTCTTTGAGTGACCGCGCGTCGGGGATGTGAATTTCCAGGGTGAGGAGGCCGATCGGCATTTTCGCCTCCCGTGAATTCCGGGGGCTTGTGAAGTAATCTTACACGCGTCGCGCGTCGCCGGCATCCCGCGCACCCCGATCGGGAGGGGGAACGGCTTCGAGCGCCGCAGTCTTCTCCATCTTGAAGCATTCGAGAATATCGCCAACTTTGATGTCGTTGAAATTCGAAATGCCCGCGCCGCACTCGTATCCGCCGCGCACTTCGTTGACGTCTTCCTTGAAGCGCCGCAGCGAAATCAGCTTGCCCGTGTAAATCACGACATTGTCGCGCAGCACGCGGACGTCCGCATCGCGTTTGAGCAGCCCGTCCTGTACGAAGCAGCCGGCGATCACGCCCGCACCCTTGATGCGGAAAGTATCGCGCACTTCCGCGCGGCCGAGATACGTTTCCTTGATCACCGGCGCGAGCAAGCCGGACACAGCCTTCTTCAACTCGTCGAGCAGCTCGTAGATGATCGTGTGCAGGCGGATGTCCACACCTTCGCGCTGCGCGAGTTCCGTTGCTTTTCGCTCAGGGCGCACATTGAACGCGACGATAATCGCGTTCGATGCCGAGGCCAGGATCACGTCGGATTCCGTAACCGCACCGACGCTCGCCTGGATGACCTCCACTTTCACCTGATCGTTCGAAATCTTCGGCAGCATTTCGCTGAGCACTTCGACGGAGCCCTGCACGTCCGCTTTGATGACCACGGGCAGTTCCTTCACTTCGTCGGCGCGGAGCTGTTCGTGCAATTGATCGAGAGTCAAGCGGCCCGTAGCGGTCTTCGCGAGCGAAGCCTCGCGCTGCTTCGCCTGCCGGTATTCGACAATGTGTCGCGCCTTGGCTTCATCGGCCACTTGGAACTGGTCGCCCGCTTCCGGTACGCCCTGCAAGCCGAGCACTTCGACGGGCGTCGAAGGCGAAGCGTCCTTGATCGCCTGGCCGCGATCGTTGAACATCGCGCGGACCTTGCCGTACACCGCGCCGACGATGAAGACGTCGCCCACACGAAGCGTGCCGTTCTGCACCAGCACGGTCGCGACCGGACCGCGGCCGCGATCCATGCGCGATTCGAGAACGACGCCGCTGGCGGGAGCGTCGGGATCAGCCTTAAGCTCGCGCAGGTCGCTCACGAGCAGAATCATTTCGAGCAGGCGCGGCAAATTCTGTTTTGTCTTTGCAGAGACTTCGACCATCACTGTGTCGCCGCCCCACTCTTCGGGCATCAGACCGCGATCGGATAGCTGGCGCTTCACGCGCTCGGGCTGAGCGTCGGGCTTATCAATCTTGTTGACCGCGACGATGATCGGCACCTTCGCCGCCCTTGCGTGCGCGATGGCTTCTTCGGTTTGCGGCATCACGCCGTCGTCTGCGGCGACAACGAGCACGACGACATCGGTGACTTTCGCGCCGCGCGCTCGCATGCGCGTGAACGCTTCGTGGCCCGGCGTATCGATGAAAACGATTCGGCGATCATCGGCGTGAACTTCGTACGCGCCGATGTGCTGCGTGATTCCACCTGCTTCGCCCGCAGCGACTTCGGTTTCGCGGATTGCATCGAGCAGGCTCGTCTTGCCATGATCGACGTGGCCCATCACGGTGACCACGGGCGCGCGCGGCTGCAGATTGCCTTTGCGCTCCTCTCTGACTTTTTCTTCCTGGACGAGCTGCTCTTCGAAGGAAACCACCTGCACGATTCCGTTAAACGATTCGGCGAGGCTTGTGGCCGTCGGCACGTCGAGCGCCTGATTGATGCTGGCAAAGATCCCGCGGTCGAGAAGGACCTTCAGGAGATCCTTGGCGCGAATGTCGAGCTTTTCGGCGAGCTCGCGGACGGTGATGCCTTCAGTGACCGTCACTTCGCGCGGCTCGCGCTGGACTGGAGCGACAGGTTCCGCTTGCGCCGCACGGCCCGGACCAGCGCCCGCGCGCGAGCGAACAGGATGCAGTCTGCGCTCGCCTTCGGCGTAGCGCTTTTCAATTGTCGGTCGGCCGCGCTGCGCGGGAGGCTTGCGCGCGTAAAGCGGCTTGCCGGGCTCGGCCTTTGGAATCGCCCCCAGCGAACCGGGCCGCGGGCCGCCAACCGGCGGGCCACTTGGTCGGCCGCCAGGACGCTGCGGAAATCTTGATGGAGGCGCGCCCGCAGGGCGGGGGGCGCCAGTCGGATGGGTTTGCCCCGCAGCCGCAGGGCGCATTCCTTGCGGAGCGCCCGGGCGAACTTGGCCGGGCTGCGCCGGACGAACAAGTGGTCTTTGTCCCGCAGGAGGAGGCGCCGGTCTTGTCGCACTCGGCGCGGCTGTCCCAGGTGCGGCAGCTGCTGGTCGCACGGCCGCCGGGGTGCCGGGTTGCGCCGGTGCCAGCGGGCGAGACGGCGTTACAGGTCTTGGTGTGCCCGCTAAAGGAGCAGCGGCGGGCCGCGCCGCAGGCGGAACTGCGCCTGGCGCCGCAGCTGGCGCGCCAGCAGGACGCGGGGCCACGGCCGCAGGGGCGGGCCCCGATGGGGCAGCGCCCGGCGCTGCAGAAGGCCGCAATGTCACCCCCGGTCGCGGTCCGGCTGCGGCCGGAGCACCAGATGGCGCTTGCATAGGAGCGCCGGTGACAGGCTTCGCCGTAGGTGCTGTCGGTCTTGCCGGAGCCGCAACGACTGGCGCGGTGGGGCGAGCGGCAGCCGGTTTGGTTTTCGCCGCAGTCTTCGCTGCCTCCGCCGCAGCTTCTTTTTCGGCCAGCTCGCGGAAGTGCTTGCGAGCGAGCTCAGCGTGCTGCAAGTCAAGCGAGCTCGAGTGCGTCTTCTTTTCAGTGACGCCAATTTCGGGCAAGAAATCGATCAGGACCTTGGCCTTGATCTCAAGCTCTCGTGCCAGCTCGTTGATTCGGATTTGGTTCGCGTCTGTCATGCGCCTCTAGTTTACGTTTATTCGGCTTGCTTTTGCTTCTCAGCCGGTTCACTTTCTGGAGCGTTTTCTTCCTTCAATCTCTCTGCCGCCGATTCGTCGGTCGCAACAGGGGTCTCCGAGGCCTCCGTCACCGCCTCGTTGCGCTCGTACGACGATTCCTCGAATTCCGCGCCCGATTCGTCGCCCGCGTCATTGTCCGCCGTGGGAGCGGGAGTTTCCTGTTCCGCCGCCACCTCGGCTTGCAATTCCACCGCGGGCTCCACCGCACCCTCGCCTTCGACCGCTTCGACGGGCTGTGATTCCAGCGCCTCGAAGTGCGCCGCCACGGCCTGGTGAATCTTCTCGACCATTTTCTCGCCGATGCCAGGAATCTCCACGAGCTGTTCGGGCGTCATGTCCGCGAGCTTCTCGATCGACGTGATGCCCGCGGCTTCGAGCTTCTCGACGGTCTTGGGGCCCACGCCCTTCAGATCGGCGAGCGGAGTTCCGGGCGCCGTCAGCGCGGCCATTTGCGCTTCGATCTCGCGGCGCTTTTCCTCTTCGCTCTTGATGTCGATGTTCCAGCCGATCAGCTTGCTCGCCAGCCGAACGTTCTGACCCTTCTTACCGATCGCTAGCGAAAGTTGTGTATCCTCGACGATCACTTCGAGCCGCTTTTCATCGGGATCGACGACCTGCACGCGCGTCACCTTCGCAGGGCTGAGTGCCTTCTGTGCGAACGCGATTGTCTCTTCGCTGTAGGGAATAATGTCGATCTTCTCGCCGCGCAATTCGCGGATGATGGACTGCACGCGCATTCCCTTCATGCCCACGCACGCGCCGACGGGATCGACATCCTTGTCTCGGCTTTCGACCGCAATCTTGGTGCGCTCACCGGCCTCGCGTGCGACGGCGCGAATCTGCACAGTGCCGTCGTAAATTTCCGGTACTTCCATTTCGAAAAGTCGTTGCACGAGAGCGGAATCCGCGCGCGAAACCACCACCTGCGGCCCTTTCGCCGCGCGCTCGACCGCGCGGATTGTCACGCGCAGCCGATCGCCCACGTTGTAGGTTTCGAGCCGCGATTGTTCGCGCTTCGGCAGGCGCGCTTCGGTGCGGCCGATATCGACGATGATATCGGGGCCTTCCATGCGCTTGACGACGCTGTTCAACAGCTCGCCAACGCGCGTGTGGAATTCGTTGTAGATCGTATCGCGTTCGGCCTCGCGCACTTTTTGCAGGATGACTTGCTTGGCCGTTTGCGCCGCGATTCTGCCGAGCACGTCGGTCGGCTTCGGTTGAACGATTTCGCCGCCTACTTCGATGGTGGGGTTCTGTTTGCGGGCATCAACCAGGGAGATTTCGCGAAGCGGATCGGCCACTTCCTCGACGACCGTGTGCACCGAATACACGTCCACCTGGCCGGTTTCGGGATTGAACTTCGAGCGGAGATCTTCCTCGGTGCGATAGTATTTTCGCGCCGCGACGACCATCGCGTCCTCGATGGCCGCGACGATGATCTCCGGTTCGATGTGCTTTTCCCGGCTGATCTGCTCGATTGTCTGATACAGCAGACTCGCCATCCGTGCTTCTCCTGACCCCCAAACCGACCTCCCAAGCCAGTTTCACCGCGGCCTGAGAGCCTCCCCTCACAGCTCGACCACTAAATTCGCTTTGCGAATCGCCGCGTACGGCACCACGAGTTCGCGATCGCGCACCGTCAACTTCACCACTCCGTTCGAGTAACCGCCCAGCCGGCCCTCCAAAAACTTCTGGTTCTCGACCGGCTCATTTAGCCAAATCTTTGCGAGGCGTCCCGCAAACCGGTCGTAATCGGACTCTCGAATCAGCTTCCGATCGAGCCCGGGCGAGCTGACCTCGAGAACGTAGCTCGCTCCGCCCGGCACCAACTCTTCCACGTCCAGGATTACGCCTAGCTGCTCGCTGACTCGCTCGCAGTCCTTGTGGCTGATCCCCGACTCGCCCGGATGCGCCGGATCGGGCGGCCGGTCGATATAGATTCGCAAGAGGCGCTGCTTGCCCACCTTCCACTCCACGTCGAAGACTTCCAAGCCCTCCGACCGGGCGACTCGTTCCGCCGCCGCGCGAATCTTATCGAGGTCCATTCTCTTCTGCGGGCGGCATTTACGCCCGCCAAAGACTCCCATGCCCCAGACCGCTTCATGCGGCCAACAAAAAAGTGGGCTCGCGCCCACTGGTTTGTTCGACCTATCTGGAAGCGATTTAGTATAGTCTTCAAGACACCGGAAACGCAAGGCCATGTCCTGGGCGTCCTAGACGCACTTTTGAGGCATTCAACTCTCGGATTTTGCAGGAATTCCACGGGCACGGCATCAGGGCCACGATGACGCTGCGCGAAGCGGTGCAAAAATACCTCTCGGTTGCGGGCGGCTACGGCAAATATGTCGCGCTCCAGGCGCTGAGCCCGTCGCACGACGATACCGAGCGCAGCTTCAGCCTCTTCGATGAGGACTACCACATTAGCCGATTCATACATCTCCGGAACGACTCCGGAGAAAGCTTTCAGATCAACGGATTTCCGCAGACGCACGTTTCGATCGACGCCGAAATCCAGACCATTCTCTAGCTGATTGAGTTCGACTATCGCAGGGGAGGATGGAAGTCGAAGTCCGGATCGACGTCCACAGGAATGTCGTTTGCTTTCGCGAGAGCTGCGGCGAGTTCGGGCGGAATCACCGCATATTTCTTGAACCAGTTTTCGGTGCGGGCGCGGTCGCCGGTGGCTTCCTGTTCGAGGAGTTCCTTCGCGAGCGAAGCCATTGCTCCGGGCATTTTGTCGAAATCTGCGGAGTAAAGTCCGCTCGACGGGTCGCGGCGAATCGCGCCCTGCTCGGTGAGATAACTGAACTCCATCATCGCGCCCTGGCCATGAGCTTCCGCGATTCCGAAACGAATCGTGCGGAACGTTTCGCCGAGGAACGACGCGTAAATTCCGTTGAGCTTGTCTTTCGGAATCGCGCCGTGATCGACGAGCCATTTCACGCACATCATGCCGGTGATATCGGCCTTGGCTTCCTCGAGGGCTGAATACTGCGGCCCGATCGCCTCGCGAACGTCCGTCTTGCCCGCCGCCGTGCGCGCGTAAGCCGGGCCCAGGCCGTGCGAGATTTCGTGGAGCGTGACGAAGTTGAGCAGGCCTTCGCCGGTAACCAGCTTCGCTTGGTCGGCAGGCATCAGCCGCTGCGCGATCGGAAGAATGATGTAATCGACGCGCGCGTCCATAAAATTCTTCCAGAAAATTTTCTTCGAGCCTTTTTGCTCGTGGATACGCGGATCGTTGGGCAGATTGTCGGCGACGGCCTGATAGCCGTGCAGCAGATCGCCCGCGCGGTAAAGCGCGTCGACCACTTCCATCGGTGATTGCTTGCCACGCTTGGAAGGCAAGTCGGCAGGCGCGAGCGGCAGCGATTCCTGAAGCTGCGGAACGTATTTCTGAAAGATTTCGAGTTTCTTGCTCTCAGCGTCGTTGCGGATCATCACCGACGCGCCGTAGGAAGTCTTCACGCCGAGCAGATCGTCGAGATAGGTTTCGTACGGCGCGAAGATGATGTCGAATTTCGGATTCTTCAAATCGAGCCAGGCGATGTCGCTGTCCCAATAATCGTCGGTGAGCAACGCGTGCGCGCGCAGTTGCAGAAATTTCGCGAAGGCTGGATCGTCGCTCAACTCGGCGGCTTGCCGCAGGTCGCGCGCCATCGGCACGAGAAACTCGCGAAAGGCCCTGTGGTAGGGAACTGCTTCGAGGAGTTTTGCATCGCCGGAATCGCGACGCACGATCGTCTGCGGCGCGTAGAGCGCGGCCTTTTGCTCAGGATGCACGGTGACGTAAGCGTCGAACTCGGCACGCGTGATGCCCCACGGGAAAATCGCTCGGCCGGGAGGGATCGGAGCGGTGCCGACGAAAGGCTTGTTGTCGTCGATCAGATCGAAACGGCCGCCGTTGATTTTCAGGTACTCGCGCAGCATCTGGTCCTGCGGCTTGGTGCTGTTTTGCAGCGAGAGATACAGCTTCAATCCTTCCGGATCGCTTTGGCGCCAGTAGATGCAGTCGAGCAGGCCCGCCGCGTCGACGAGCTTCGCAACCATTTTCTGCTCTTTGTCCGTCAGCGCGCTCGAATCGAAGGCGATGTGAATGGGCTTGAATTTCGCTGAACGCTCGGCGAGATCAGGCGCGATTACCAACTTCGGCTGAGCAGGACCAGTCCTGGCCACTTTCGGCTTGGGTTTCGCCGCGGGCACAGATGAAGTTTGCGCGGAAACGGGCTGTGCAGCAAATGCCGTGAGCGCAAAAAACGCCAAAAGAAAAATCGAGACCCGATGAGCGAGACCTCGAAGATTTTGGCGATTAGGAATAGCGGCGGTGCTTCGTTTTGAATGAGTTAGAGCAAGCTCTACTCGCAGAATTTGGCGATTAGGATTTCGCACGGCCGACTTGCTACGGTCAGGAGCCGCAAATAACGGACTCCTGCCCATCATCCTGCGTTCCGCACTTCGTCTCGTAGTCTTCACGCGACCATGTTAGAGGAGAAAATCGGAAGTGCAAGCGCGGAGGTATGTGGACTTGCCGAATCTCGCCATGCCGCACTTGCATCAAAGGCCTGATACTCGAAAGCAAGATTTCCTCCGAGTATCGGCCAGGGCATGTTTCGGGCCGAACTTGACAGCTCGAATGAGGGGGTGCATCTTGCTGGTTGCCCAGGAAGTTTGCAACGGGCTCTGTGGACATGATCCTTGCTGCCCGCTCGGAGCAAGCGTGCGGCTCCATGCTGCAGAATTCCGGGTTGTCTGAGGACAACTTCACCCGCAACCGTTTGGGGCGTCCTAGCCCCGCCACCTAATTTTTGCCTGACTCACAGAAATCAACCGAACCTCCATCGTCGAAGCGCACATTCATTCGTTCACATCGTGCTGGGCTCTTGCCCCTAACCAAGAGGAAGGAGGTATTTCAAATGAAAGCCAATCGAGTCGCAGTGATCGTGACCCTGGGGATGTCCCTCTTCGCATTGGGCGTCGCCGTTGCGGCACAGCAGGACAAGTACACTCTGCAGGTGCCGGGCGGGCTCGCGTTCTCCGAGATTCGGGGATACGAGACTTGGCAGGTAGTCGGTCCCAGTTTCACCGACGCGGCGAACGTGATCCGAGTGATCCTCGCCAATCCGGTGATGATCAAAGCCTACCAGGATGGCGTTCCCGGCAACGGTAAGCCTTTCCCCGACGGCTCCAAGATTGTGAAGCTGGAGTGGAAACCGAAAAAGTTGACGGCTCCTCCTTTTTCCGCGAGCACTCCCGACACCGTCCCTGGCGACCTGACGGAGGTCGAATTCATCGTCAAGGACAGTAAGAGATTCCCGGACACGCACGGATGGGGATACGCCATGTTCGAGTACGACGCCGCATCCGGAACGTTCGCGCCTGCCACTTCGGCGAGCAAGCCGCCCGTGAACAACGACGCCAAGTGCGGCGCCGCATGCCACACGCTCGCAGCGTCAAAGGATTACATTTTCACGGCCTACCCGAAAAGATGAACTCCATCAGAGTTAGTGGGTCTCGTGCATCGAGAAAGACTCGAAGAGATTTCCGAACACGGACGGCATCAATGGAGACAACATGGCGACGGCAAGAATCGGCGTAGCACCAATGAAAGCGGCGCAGATTTCGAAACCGGGCGGCGATTTCGAGATCGTCGAACGCAAGATTCCCGACCCTGGCACGGGAGAAGTGCGCATCAAGGTGCAGGCGTGCGGCGTGTGCCACAGCGACGTCGTCACTAAGGAAGGTCTTCTGCCGGGCATAGCCTATCCCCGTGTTCCGGGACACGAGGTCGTAGGAGTGATCGATGACGTGGGTGCGGGCGTCACGCAATGGAAGAAGGGCCAGCGCGTCGGCGTCGGCTGGCACGGCGGGCAGGACAACACGTGTCCCTCGTGTCGCCGCGGAGATTTCGGCACGTGCGCGAACCTGAAGATCTGCGGCATCAGCTACGACGGCGGATACCAGGAATATATGGTCGCGCCGGTTGAAGCGCTAGCGGCGATGCCGGAGTCGCTGGATGCGGCGGAAGCGGCGCCGCTGATGTGTGCTGGAGTCACTACTTTCAACGCTCTACGCCATAGCGGCGCACTGCCGAGCGACCTCGTCGCCGTGCAAGGGGTTGGCGGGCTGGGGCATCTGGGGATTCAGTTCGCGAAGCATTTTGGTTATCGAGTAGCGGCGGTGGGCCGCGGTCCTGAAAACGCGTCCCTCGCAAAAACGCTGGGTGCACACGTGTACATCGACAGCGCGGCCGTCGATGCCGCAGCCGAGTTACAAAAACTGGGGGGTGCGCGCGCAATTCTGGCAACGGCGCCCAGCGCCAAGGCAATGTCGTCGATTGCCGGGGGCCTCGGAGCGAACGGAGTACTCATCGTCGTAGGAGCTCCGGCAGAGCCGCTCGAGCTTTCCGCGCTTCCCTTGATTTTCGGACGGAAGCGCGTTCAGGGTTGGCCCTCGGGAATTCCAACCGACTCCGAGGATACGCTGCGCTTCTCCGAGTTAACCGGAGTGCGTCCGATGATTGAAACTTTTCCACTCGCAAGAGCGGCCGAGGCCTACGAGCGCATGATGAGCGGCAAGGCGCAGTTTCGCGTCGTCCTGACAATGTGAGCATCGTCGAGGGCGGCCATTTCTTGTTGGACACGGCTGCCGATGGGAACGACGCCAAGTGTGGGTTCGCGTGCCACACGATCGTGAAGTCAACAGATTACGTCTTCACGGACTACGCCCCGAGGTAACCCGGCGGCGCGGCGGACAATATTCGCTTGCCGCGCCATCAAGAATCAGACGACAGCCGGACGCAAATCAGCCGCAGCACGAACGACAACTCCAAAACTACCGAAAGGGAGGACACCATGACCCAAGCAGGTGCTACACAACGAGGTAGCGAGCAGGCAGATGCGATTCGTCCGTTTCCGAAGGTGAATGTTCCAGAGGCGGAACTCATCGAATTGCGCAGACGCATTAACGCAACGAGGTGGCCCGAACGAGAAACAGTTGCAGACGCTTCGCAAGGCGTGCAGCTCGCAACGACTCAGGCGCTGGCACGCTATTGGGCGACAGATTATGACTGGCGCAAATGCGAAGCCAAATTAAACGCCCTACCGAACTTCGTTACCGAGATCGATGGGCTAGACATTCATTTCATCCATGTCCGTTCAAAACACGAAAATGCGTTACCGCTGATCGTCACGCACGGCTGGCCCGGCTCGGTTGTCGAACAGTTGAAGATCATCGATCCGCTGACCAATCCCACGGCTCACGGTGGAAGCGCAGCAGACGCCTTCGATATTCTGATCCCGTCGATGCCGGGCTACGGATTTTCCGGCAAGCCAGCTACCGCCGGGTGGGACCCCGCCCACATCGCCCGTGCCTGGGTCACGCTGATGAAGCGCCTCGGCTACAACAAATTCGTAGCGCAGGGCGGCGATTGGGGTGCCGTCATCACCGAGTTGATGGGCGTGCAGGCGCCGCCGGAACTGCTCGGCATTCACACCAACATGCCTGGCATCTTTCCAAGCGACGTTGACCAGGCAGCTTTTTCCGGGGGGCCGGCGCCTTCGGGTCTTTCGGCTGATGAGAAGGTTGCCTTTGAGACGTTGCAACATGAATATCAAAAGGGCATCGCCTATGGGTTCCAGATGGGGCTCCGGCCGCAGACGTTGTACGGAATTGCCGATTCCCCTGTAGGTCTTGCGGCTTATTTCCTTGATCACGATGCGCGCAGCTACGAGCTGATCGCACGTGTGTTTGAGGGAGCGTCCGAAGGCCTCACGCGCGACGACATCCTCGACAACATCACTATCGCCTGGTTGACGAACACGTTCATATCTGGAGCCCGTCTCTATTGGGAGTATTGGGGCAAAGGAGGGTACTTCAATGTGAAGGGCGTCTCCATCCCAGTGGCCGTAAGCGTCTTCCCCGACGAACTCTATCCGATGCCGCGTAACTGGGCAGAGCGAGCATTTCCCAAGCTCATTCACTTCAACAAGCTCCCCAAGGGTGGGCACTTTGCAGCATTTGAACAGCCGAAGCTCTTTTCAGAAGAGGTTCGCGCGGGCTTCCGATCACTGCGTTGACGATGGCGAGGCGGATTACATTTCGCAAGCTTGCCTATGCTTACAGGAAGCAGGAGAGCTTCGATAGCCTCTCCTGCTTCCACTTAGTCTCGATGCGCCGAAATGGGTTGACCTGAGACGTTAGGTCGTTGCGAAGAGAAGGTCAGCACAAATCACTATTCAGTGGAGGACATCATGACAGACACCGCCGCCACACAAAGAGCTATGCATGACCATTCGCAGTTCAACATTGACCGCACCCATCCAGGCCGTTGGACGATTACTTTCAACAACCCGCCGATCAACATGTTTGTTCCCACAACGATCGTCGAATTGGGAGCGCTAATGACCGACCTCGAGGCGGACTCAGCCGTGAAGGTCGTAGTGTTCCAGTCGGCGAATCCCGAGTTCTTCACCGCTCATCTCGACGTGGCCAAGGCAGCTGAACAGCCAGAGGTGCTGCACCTTTGGCGCGACTTCGTGCTGCGCCTCTCGTCCGCGCCAATCGTGAGCATCGCCAAGATTCGCGGCCGCACGCGCGGCATCGGTAACGAGTTCGTGCTGGCCTGTGACATGCGCTTCGCCAGCCGGCAAAGCGCTGTATTCGGGAACCCCGAGGTCGGCGTCGGACTGGTCCCGGGCGGCGGAGCGATGGAATGGCTCCCGCGCCTGGTCGGCCGCTCGCGCGCACTTGAATTCGTGCTCAGCGCCGACGATTTCGATGCTGATATCGCCGAACGCTACGGCTGGGTGAACCGCACACTGGACGATGGCGACCTCGACTCGTTTGTCGATGCGCTCGTCCGGCGTCTGGCTTCGTTCGACCGCGAAACGCTAGCTGCGGCGAAGGCCCAGATCAATCGGTTCGGGATTCCGACAGCTGCCGAGCTTCAGTCGAGCAACGACATGATCTTTCCAATGCTGGACTTACCCAGTGCGCAAGCGCGCCGTCCCAAACTCCGTGGTATCGGTTACGGCGTTCGGAGTGACTTCGAATTGAACTTCGGCCGGTACCTACCTGGGCTCGGGAGGGCGGATGACGATGACACCAAAGCGGACCGTGATGAGGCCGGTCACTGACATTGTTCGGCTCGGCAAGTGACCTGGCCGGCGCGATGCGGCGCGCGGCGGCCGCGCACGACGAGCACGAGAAGCGCACCGGCAAGCCAGACCCGAACTGGCCGGATTGGTACGCTGCATACATGGCGGCAGAGCAGTCCGTCGCGGAGCTGCCGAAGTGACCGCCGGGCCTGACGCGCTCTCAGCGTGAGGTGAGGGCGCCCAATCGCGCGGAGAGGGCTTTTTGCTCCTGGCAGAGAGCAGACGGCAGGCGATCGCCAAATTTCGCGAAGAATTTGTCGGTGGCTTGCTCTTCCTCGGCCCAATCGTTTGGATTGACAGCGAGAAGTTCGTTCATCGCGTCGCGCGAAATCGAGAGGCCATCGAGCGTGAGCGACGAAGGAGTCGGAACGTTTCCGATCGGTGTTTCCGTCGCGTCCGCGTGTCCTTCGATGCGGTCGAGCATCCATTTCAGCACGCGCACGTTTTCGCCGTAGCCGGGCCAGAGGAATTTCCCGCCAGCATCGCGGCGGAACCAATTCACGTGGAAAATCTTCGGCGCCTTCTTGAGCTTCGGCCCCATCGCGAGCCAGTGGCCAAAGTAGTCGGCCATGTTGTAGCCGCAGAAGGGGAGCATGGCCATCGGGTCGCGGCGCGTGACGCCCACGGCGCCGGTCGCGGCGGCGGTCGTTTCCGAAGCCATCGTCGCGCCGACGAAAACGCCGTGCTGCCAATTGTGCGATTCGTAGACGAGAGGCGCGAGGCGCGCGCGGCGTCCGCCGAAAATCAACGCGGAAATCGGCAAGCCCTGCGGGTCTTCCCAGTGAAGCGAAATCGATGCCGATTGCGACGCGGGCACCGTGTAGCGTGAGTTCGGATGCGCTGCCGCGGTCTTGCCCGAAGTCCACTTGTTGCCGTGCCAGTCAACGAGACCCGGAGGCGGCGTGGAATCCATTCCTTCCCACCACGGCTCGCGCGATTCCGTCATCGCGACGTTTGTGAAAATCGTGTCGTGGTGAAGCGCGTCCATAACATTGGGATTCGTCTTGCTGTTCGTTCCGGGCGCGACGCCGAAAAATCCGGCTTCGGGATTGATCGCACGCAACGTGCCGTCGGAGGCGATGTGCATCCAGGCGATATCGTCGCCGACGGTCCAAACACGGTAGCCCTGTGATTCGAGCGCGGAGACCATCATGGCGAGGTTCGTCTTACCGCAAGCGCTCGGGAACGCAGCAGCCATATACGTGACTTTACCCGATGGATCCTCAAGACCGAGGATCAGCATGTGCTCGGCCATCCAGCCTTGTTCGCGCGCCATCCAGCTCGCGATGCGCAGCGCGAAGCACTTCTTTCCGAGAAGCGCATTGCCGCCGTAACCGGAGCCCACGCTCCAGATCAATTTTTCTTCAGGGAAATGAGCGATGAAGCGCCGCTCGGGACTGAGATCGCCGAGCGAGTGAAGGCCGGGAACGAAATCGTCGGAGCGGCCCAGGCGGTCCATCGCGACCTTGCCCATCCGCGACATGATGCGCATGCTCGCCGCGACGTAGGCACTGTCGGTGATTTCGACGCCGATCTTGCTATACGGCGAGCTGACCGGGCCCATGATGTAGGGCACCACGTACATCGTGCGACCCTTCATCGCGCCGTCAAAAAGCGGCCGAATTTTTTCTGTGGCGTCGGCAGGCGCCATCCAGTTGTTGGTTGGGCCCGCGTCTCCTTTCTTGCGGGTGCAGATGAAAGTCAGATTTTCTGTGCGTGCGACGTCGTTGGAATTACTGCGGTGGAGGTAACAGCGGGGGTAGGTCTTCTGGTTCAGCTCGACGAACGTGCCATCTTTCAGCATCAACTCCGTCAGCCGTTCGTTTTCCTTATCCGAGCCGTCGCACCATTCGATTTTGGACGGCTTCGTGAGCTGTGCTGATTCCTCTACCCATGCTTCCAGTGGAGTGGACACCCAACCTCCCGATGATTACGCCAGGACGCACATGATGTATGAGGTTTCGCGCGTCTCTGCGGAAAATAAAAACCAATTCTAACGTGTAAGTCAAAAGTTTATGGCACGGGGCGGGGAAATGCAAGGCGCGCGGCGACGGAGATTCGAACGCGCGGCCGGTGTTATACTTCCGCGAAAATGTACGCGCGAAAATTGCGAGCTCAGATGGTCATCGGCAACGAGCGGAAACCGGTGCCGCTGGACTGGCTCGATAGCTTCTGCATGCGAAATTTCACGGGCTCAGCGGAGTTCGACGACACGCTGCCCACCGGCGAAGGCTCGCTCGAGGCCGGATTGCGCGTCGATCCATCGCGGCTCGCGACGGCGATGAGCGAGTGGTTCACCAAGCGCGGCAAGGGAAACGGCGCGACGGTCGTGGTTGTGCTGAGCGAATCCGTGTGAAGGGAAGCCTACGAGTAATCATTCAGGAGCGCCGAACCATTCCCGCGCATGTTTGGGGCGTTGCAGCGACATGACGGGAGAGGTTCGGCTCTCCACGATTCTTTCGACGGCGGAAGAGCCCGATCGTTAGCAGCGCGGCAGGACTACGGCACGCCGGACGTTTCTCGGACGGTCGAACCCTTCGAGGTCCAATTGGAGATGGCGGCGCGGATTTCAGGGATGGCGGCGCGCGTCGCTGCTTCTCCGGCGGCGACGAGCTGCGGCGTCTTCACGAACTCGTCCCAGAGAATGTGGTGAACGTCGGGCTCAATCAGGACGTCCGTGGCCGTGCGCCATGGCTGGGTGGCCGCCATTTGAATGATCGAAAACGAACGGCTGATGATCTCGATGGTGTTGCGAGGCCCGTCTTCGATCAGGCCCGGCTCGAGGTGAACGCTGATCACGACTTCTGCGCCAAGCTGGCGAACTGCGGGCGCGGGGACGGTCTCGGTGAGAAATCCGTCTACGAGAACGCGGCCTTTGTGGTGCACAGGCATGAAGAGTCCGGGGTACGCGCACGATGCGCGCAGGGCCGGGCCAATCTCGCCCGCGGTGAAATGCACGGACTTGCCTTCGATCAGGTCGGTGGCGACGATGCTGAGCGGAATCCTCATCTCGTCGAAATTCTGAGCCGGCGTAAATTTGTGGAGAAATTCTTCGAGGCGCTCATTGGAGGCCATGCCCATGCGCGAAAGCTTCCAACTCCCGAAATCGCGGAAGTGCGTTTCGCTGCCCTGGCGCTGCATCTCGTCGAGCGGCGTGCCGCCGGCGTAGGTGGCGGCGATCAGAGCGCCGACGCTGGTGCCGGAGATGCAGTCGATCGGGATTTCATACTGTTCGAGGACGCGAAGAACGCCGATGTGCGCGATGCCGCGCGCAAATCCGCCTCCGAGAGCGACTCCGACTTTCGGGCGCTCGCCCTGTCCGGCGTAAGCAAAGGAACGCAAGCCGTTGACGGCCCGCTGAATCCATTTCGATGCCGACCCCATCAGGCACCTCGCGGCTCTAGTTTTACTTTAGCAAATTCAGGGCGCTAGAAGCCTTTCCGGTTGACCGTCGTTGGCGGTTTTGCAACGATGTGCGGTGCAACAGGCGGCGAAAATGAAGCGCAGAATTGAAAAAGCTGCGGTGCTCGGAGCCGGAACGATGGGCGCGCGAATCGCCGCGCACCTCGCAAACGCCGGCTTCCCTTGCTACCTGCTCGATATCGTCCCCCCGGAGCTGAACGCAGACGAAAAGCGCAAGGGGCTGACGCTCGAAAATCCCACGGTTCGCAACCGCATCGTGCTGGCGGGGCTCGAGGCGGCGAAGAAATCACGTCCCGCAGCGTTTTTCACGCCTGAAACGGCGCGGCTCGTCACGCCGGGAAATCTCGACGATAACATCGCGTGGTGCGGCGAGGTGGATTGGATCATTGAGGCGGTCGCCGAAAATCTCGAAATCAAGCGCAAGCTATTCGAGCGCGTCGAAAGCGTGCGCAAACCCGGAACGATCGTCACGTCGAATACGTCGGGCCTGCCGATTCACCTGATCGCGGAGGGGCGCTCGGAAAATTTTCAGAAGCACTGGGCGGGAACGCATTTTTTCAATCCGCCACGCTACATGAAGCTCGTCGAGCTGATTCCCGGGCCGAAAACGTTGCCGGATGTGCTCGCCACGCTCGATGAGATCTGCGACGTACGCCTAGGCAAAGGCGTCGTGCTCGCGAAGGACACGCCAAATTTCATCGCCAACCGCATCGGCACGTTTTCCATCCTCAACGCACTTCGCGTGATGCAAAAGCTCGAAATGACCATCGAAGAGGTCGACGCCTGCACGGGGCCCGCGGTCGGCTGGCCGAACTCGGCGACTTTTCGCACGCTCGACATCGTCGGGCTCGACGTGCTCGTGCACGTGATTCGAAATCTGGCAGAGACTGCGCCCAACGACGAATCGCGCGAAATCTTTCGCGTCCCGCCGCTGTTCGAAGAAATGATGAAGCGCGGCTGGCTCGGCGAGAAAACCGGCAGCGGCTTCTACAAGCGCGTCAAAGGTGCCGGCGAGTCCGAAATTCTGACGCTTGACTGGCAGAAGATGGAATATCGGCCCCGGCAAAAGGCGAGGTTCGGCTCGATCGAAGCGGGGAAGTCGATCGAGAGCACGCGCGAGCGAGTGCCGATGCTGCTTGGGCCCGCGCTCGACGGAGCCGGCGGCGACAAGGCGAGCCAGTTCCTGTGGGCCAGCATGAGCGAAATGTGCCTGTACGCGGCTCGGAGAATCCCGGAGATCTCGGATCGCGTGGTCGAAGTGGACCGCGCGATGCGCTGGGGATTCGGCTGGGAGTTGGGGCCGTTCGAGATGTGGGACGCGGCGGGTTTCGAGCGCGTGACGAAGGCGCTCGAAAGAGAAGGGAAACAACTGCCGCCGCTCCCGGCGAAAGTGCTCGCATCGCCGAAGAAATCGTTCTACGAATCGGAAAAGGGACATACACGCTACTTCGATTTGGCCTCGGGGGCGATGAAGACCCTCGAGGAGCCCGCCGGAGTCATCATCCTGAAATCGCTCAAAGAGCGCACTCCGGTCGTGCAGAAAAATTCAGGCGCGAGCCTCATCGATATCGGCGACGGCGTGCTCTGCTGCGAATTTCACGCCAAGATGAACGCAATCGGTGGTGACACGATCGCGATGCTCAATGCCGGCGTCTCGCGCCTCGCGAGTGACTTTGAGGCGATGGTGATCGCAAACCAGGAGCCGAACTTTTCCGCCGGCGCAAATCTCATGCTGCTCCTGATGATGGCGCAAGAAGGCGAATGGGACGATGTGCATCTGGCTGTCCGGCAGTTCCAGCGCGTAAACATGGCGATCAAGTATGCGCCGCGTCCGGTCGTATCCGCGCCGCACGGGATGTCGCTCGGCGGCGGATGCGAGATTCCGCTCCATTCCGCGAAGATTCACGCGGCGGCGGAGACGTACATGGGATTGGTGGAAGTTGGTGTTGGATTGATTCCCGGCGGTGGCGGCACGAAAGAAATGCTGATCCGCGCGAACGAGCATGCCGCGAGCGGCAACGATCTCGATCTGATTCACGCGCTCCGGCCGATCTTCGAAAACACCGCGACGGCGAAGGTCTCGACGAGCGGCGAAGAAGCGCGTTCGCTCGGATTCCTGCGGCCGTCGGATCAAATCGCCATGAACCGCGACCGCCACATCGCTGACGCGAAGGAGACGGCCCTTGCCCTCGTGCGCGCCGGATATCACCCGCCGGCTCCGGCGGAAATCCAGGTGCTCGGAGAAGAGTTCTTCTCCGCCGCAAAGCTCGCGATTCACATGATGATCCGAGGCGAGTACGCCACCGAATACGACGGCGTAGTGGCGCGAAAGCTGGCCTACATCATGGCTGGCGGAGCGATCACCGCGCCGCAAACCGTTCGCGAGCAATACATTCTGGATCTCGAGCGCGAAGCGTTCGTCAGCCTTTGCGGCGAGCGCAAGACGCAAGAGCGCATCGCGCACACCTTGAAGACCGGCAAACCTCTTCGCAATTAGGCGTCTCAGCAGACTTCATCGAATTGTTCACCGCCAGTACGAACGTACTATTGCGGCGCCTTTCCGCAGCCGCCGAAAATTGACATTCCACGGGGATTCAGGTCGTTACAGGGGGTCGGTGCCCAACCGTTCGTACTATTTATGACGCCATCGAAAGACACATTAGAAGCCGCCAATCCTGCCAGCGAGACAGCCGTAGCCCAATCAAACACGTCAGTAAGACAAGATTCATCGCCGATGCGATCGGATGCGGTGTCGCTGGAATTGCCCGTGAAGGTACATGGCACTCGCGTGAAAGACGTCGTGCTCGGCACGACGCCTCATACGGAACCGTTTGAAGAGCAGACGTCCAGCATGATCGTGTTTCCGCAGGGGGGCGTGTTGAAGATGGCGACGCCCGTGGCGTCCGGGCAGATGATGGTCGTTACGAATTTGAAGACCGGCCATGATGCAATCTGCCGTGTGGTGCAGGTTCGCGCGTTCGGACATGGCCAGAGCTACGTCGAGATCGAATTTACGCACCGCCAGGCGGGCTATTGGGGTGTTTCGTTTGCGTCAGACAAGAATGCAACGTCGAGTGCGATACCACCCGCACCAATCGCACAGCCCGTGTCCCTCGATGTGAAGATCGAAAAACCGGAAGACAAGCCCGCTCCACCGATTTCCTGGGCGCCTGCTGCGAGCTTGAAGTCGCCCGCGGGAAAACCGCCAGCGCAAGTGGGACAAAAAGAGTCCGCATTCGCGCCGATCGGGTCGCAGGAGGAAGTGCAGCCAGCGGCGGCGCCAACATCAAGGCTGAGTTCATCCTCCGGTCGAGATACGGATCGCAAGGGAGTAGTCGCAGAAGTGGCACGCAAGAGCTTGCTCGCCGATCTGCCGCCTGCACCGCCCGTGACACCTGCGGCTTCGGTTTCCATGGCCGACCTGCAGGGCGATTCACATGCAGCGTCCGGCATTTCGTTCGCGGGAGTGCCCGGTGAAGCGATCGACGAATCGCCGGCGGTAATTTCTCAAGCGGTTGACACGACCTCCGCTCCGTTCGGGAGGCTTGCCGCAAGCGCAGGCCTGAGCGCAACCCACGCGGCTCGAGAGCCGTTCGGGAGCCTCAGCGTAGGAGCGATGCCATCCGAGACAGGCAAGCAACGGAATTGGCTTGCGATCGCTGCGGGTGTCGTCGCGCTTCTGGCAGTTGGAGCCGGAGCGACTTACTTCCTGCATCTGCCTCCGTTCGGGGCAAAGTCGAACAGAACTTCTGCAAGTGTGACTGAACCTGCCGCGCCGCCGGTTCAGGCGACAGCACAGACCGCGCGGGAAGCAGTCGCGCCCGTGAACGCGGCACCAACAGGTGCAGTGCCGCCTGCCGTTGCGAGCGAGCCGGTCGTAGTCGCAGCACCAGCCGTGACGGCACGCACGGCGGAATCAGCTCCTTCGGCCGCGAAATCGGCCAAGCAGTCGCAGCCTGTACCGGGTGCCGCGGCTGCTTCCGTGGAAGAGAAGCCCGCAGCGAAAGCTCCCGCGACGCTTTCCGCCATGAACGCGCATCCCACCGCACGCAAGCACGCCGGCGATCTCGGCGACGCGGATTCTGCTCCTGCGCTCGACGGTGTCAACACGAGGACCGCCGAGCTTCCGTCACTTGGAGATTCGATCGCGCCGCCCGCTCCTGAGGCGCCGCAAGGTCCGGTTCGCATTCGCGTAGGCGGGGCGCTCAAGCCGCCGCAATTGATTTCTTCGATCCTGCCTGTGTATCCGACCATGGCACGCGAAACTGGCATCGAGGGCGATGTTGTGGTCGACACGACGATCGACGCCTCCGGAAAAGTGACTGCGATGAAAGTGCTATCCGGGCCGCCGGTCTTGCGCCAGTCCGCGCTCGACGCGCTGCGGCAGTGGAAATACGCGCCTTCGATGCTCAACGGGCAGCCGATTCCGGTGCAGATTACGGTGACCATCAAGTTTCATCGGCAGTAAGAAAACGCGAGTTTGGAAATCGTGTTCGACGCAGCGCCGCGCATCTCGCCCGCCCAGTTGCTTTTTTTCACTCTCTGGCATCCAATGGAGCTGTCTGCCATTTCGAGTTCGCAGATATCGGCGAGGTGAATCATGAGGGAAGCGGTGATCGTCAGCTCTGTGCGGACGGCCGTCGGAAAAGCCCCGCGAGGCACGCTGCGCACTTCGCGGCCGGATGATTTGGCGGCGGTAGTCATCAAAGAATCGATCGCGCGAGCCAAGGGGCTCGACCCGGCCGATATCGACGACGTTGTGCTTGGCTGCGCGACCCCGGAAGCGGAGCAGGGAATGAACGTCGCGCGAATCGCGTCGCTGCGCGCGGGACTGCCCGTGAACGTTTCCGCGATGACGATTAACCGCTTCTGCTCATCTGGCTTGCAGGCCATCGCGATCGCCGCGCAACAGATCATTTCGGGGCAGAGCGACGTGGCGGTGGCGGGCGGCACCGAGTCGATGAGCATGGTCCCGATGGGCGGGCACAAAATCTCGCCGAATCCCTGGCTGATCGACCACTACGCCGACACCTACCTCAACATGGGTCTCACCGCAGAGAACCTTGCCAAGAAACATGGCATCTCGCGCGAGCAGGCCGACGAATTTTCGTTCGCGAGCCACCAGAAAGCGCTCGCCGCAATTGCGGCAGGTAAGTTCAAAGACGAAATTTCGCCCGTCGAAGTGAGCTATACGTATCTTGAAAACGGCGCGGCAGGCAACGGAAGCACGGCAAAGCCGAAGACGCGCACCGTGAAATTCGACACGGACGAGGGACCGCGCGCCGACACGTCGATGGAAGCGCTGGCGAAGCTCAAGCCTGCATTTCATGCGCGGGGTGTCGTGACGGCCGGAAACAGTTCGCAGACGAGCGATGCGGCTGCGGCGTCTGTGTTGATGAGCGCCGAACGATCTCGGGCGCTTGGACTCAAGCCACTGGCGCGCTTCGTTTCATTCGCGACCGCCGGATGCCCTCCGGAAGAAATGGGCATCGGGCCGGTTTTCGCAATTCCGAAAGCGCTCAAGATTGCGGGACTCAAGCTCGACCAGATCGACGTGATCGAACTGAACGAAGCGTTTGCGGCGCAGGCGCTTTCAGTGATCAAGCTCGCGGGGCTCGATCCGGCGCGGGTCAACGTGAATGGCGGCGCGATCGCGCTCGGCCACCCGCTCGGTTGCACGGGCGCGAAGCTGACGTCGACGATCCTCCGCGAAATGGAGCGGCGCGGATCGCGGTACGGCATGGTGACAATGTGCATCGGCGGCGGCATGGGTGCGGCGGGCATTTTCGAGCGCGCCGCGTAACGATTTCTCGAATTTCAGCTGCGCCGGACGGCGCAGAAAAGGTGGGAACGACATGGCGACGATGACGGTCTCTCAGGCGCTCAATCGCGGCGGCGCATTTCTGGTTTCGACGACGAGCCCGGCGGATGTTTTCACTCCGGCCGACGTCACCGACGAGCAGCGGTTGATCGGCCAGACCGCGGCTGAGTTTGTCGCCAAGGAAGTGGTCCCCGCGATTTCCGATCTCGAAAAGCACAAAGAAGGTCTGATGGCGCAGACGCTCAAGAAGGCGGGCGAGATCGGCCTCCTCGGCGCCACGATACCGGAGGAGTACGGCGGCGCAGGCGTCGACAAGATTTCCGCAACCGTGCTGACGGAGAAGATCAGTGTGTACGCCTCGTTCTCCGTCGCCTTCGGTGGGACGACAGGCATCGGCGCGATTCCGCTCATCTACTTCGGAACGGAAGAGCAAAAGAAAAAGTATCTGCCGAGAATTGCGGCTGGCGAGCTGCTTTCGGCGTACTGCTTGTCGGAACCGCAGGCAGGCTCGGATTCGCTGGCAGCTCGCACGCGCGCGGTGCTCTCGCCGGACGGGAAGAACTGGATCCTGAATGGCCAGAAGATGTGGATTACGAATGGCGGATTCGCCGACGTCTACATCGTGTTCGCGAAAGTCGACGGCGAGAAGTTTTCGGCGTTCATTGTCGAGCGCGGCACGCCCGGCTTCACGGTGGGCGCCGAAGAAAACAAGATGGGGATTCACGGCAGCTCCACCGTTGCGCTGTTCTTTGAAAATGCTCTGGTGCCGAAGGAAAATCTGCTGCACGAGATCGGCCGAGGCCACATTGTGGCGTTCAATACGCTTAACGCAGGCCGCTACACGCTCGGCGTCTCTTGTCTTGGCGGCTCCAAGCGGACGCTTGAAGAGGCGTCGAAGTACTCGCGGGAGCGCACCGCGTTCGGGAAGACCCTCAGCCAGTTTGGACTGATCAAAGCGAAGCTCGGCGAAATGGCGATTCGAATCTACGCGCTCGAGTCGATGATCTACCGCAGCGCCGGTGTGATCGAAACGGCTGCATCTGCATCCGGCGCGGACAAAGTGAAACAGGCTATGCAGGTGCTTGAGGAATACGCCATCGAAAGCTCGATCAGCAAAGTCGTCGGCAGCGAGACGCTTGATTATTGCGTCGACGAAGGGCTGCAAATCCTCGGTGGCTACGGCTTCCACGAAGACTATCCGATGGCGCGCGCATATCGCGACAGCCGGATCAATCGCATCTTCGAGGGCACGAACGAAATCAATCGCATGCTCATCATCCAGATGCTGATGAAGCGCGCGATGGCGGGCGTGCTGCCGCTGATTCCCGCCGCGAAGAAGCTAGCCGACGAGCTTCTCTCAGGCCCTTCATTCGAGGAGCCTACCTCGGGCGAACTTGCCGAGGAAGAGCGGGTCCTCGGCCAGGCGAAGAAGGTGTTTCTGTTGGCGGCGGGATCGGCCGTCGAGAAATTCCGCGAAAAGCTCGCCGATCATCAGGAAATCGTCGCGTCGCTTTCGAACATCGTGATGGACATCTACGCGATCGAATCGTCGCTGCTGCGGGCGCAAAAGGCCGCTGCGGCGCGCGGCCCGGCGGCGGGCTTGATGGCGGAGGCGACGCGCGTCTTCACCTACGACGCGATGGATCGCATCGAAAAAGAGGCTCGCACGGCGCTCGCCGCCACGTCCGATGGCGACACATTGCTGACGCAACTCGCCGCTTTGCGCCGCTTCACCAAGCACGCGCCTGTGAATACGATCGCGCTGCGCGAACATGTTGCCGACGCGGTGCTCACGCAGGATCGCTATCCGTTCGAAGGGCGCTGAGCACAGTCGAAAAGCCTTCGCCCGAAACAAAATCGAATCGAAATCGTCGCTCGACAAAATTCGGCGACGAATACTGCCCGCGAATTCTGTTCCCGCCGTAACTGCCTCATTTCTAAGAAACGGAAACCGTTTTCCGTTTCTCATATTGCGACTCGCTCATCGCAAGGAATTTCAATCAGTTAGCGCACAGTCCTTTTGGTACTACCTGTGCATCTAAGCGGGTGGAGGTTGAGACTACAGTCAATGGGTGCATTTTGGGAAAAGTTAAAGGGGTTTGTAGCGTCGCTTGAACCGAGAACGCGAAAGCGCTTTATCTGGACCGTTTCGATCCTGTTCATCCTGCAGCTCTACTTCGTGCGCGAACTGATTGCTGCGGAATTGCTATTCGGAGCGCTCTTTGCAGCGCTGTTCGTTTTCGTTGGCCTCTGCTACTTCGTGGGGACCGTCGGAATTCACGGCCTCGATTGGGCAGAAGCGGGAGCCCGCGTCGTGGCGACGACTGCCCGGCGCGGCTACGGCGCGATCGAAGAACTCAGTAAAAAACCATTCCGCCATCTACGTTCAGAGTCTGCCCAGTAATCGCGCGGGCTTGATCGGAAACCAGGAATAGCGCCGCGGCGGCGATTTCGTCCGCCGTCTGCGGCCTCCCCTGCAAGATTCCTTCGAGCATTTGCTTTAACGCGTCGTCCGTGCCGGATTTGAAGTACGCCGAAAATTCGCGCGTCAGATCTTGCGACATTCTTGTTTCCGTCACCGGCCCGGGGCAGATTGCGTTGACGCGCACGCCTCTCCGGCCGCTCTCCGCGGCCAGCACTCGCGTTAAGCCGATGAGCCCGGCTTTCGATGCCGTGTACGCCGCGCTCAGCGCAAACGCGGCCTTCGCGCCGACAGTCGAAATATTCAGAATCGAGCCCGACCCGCGCGCGTACATTTCCGGCAGCACGAGCTTCGAAAGCAGCATCGGCCCGCGCAGATTCACTGCCATCACTTCGTCCCAATCGGGCGCCGACCATTTCTCGACCGGTTGCACCGGGCCATAAATCGCGGCGTTGTTGACCAGGATGTGTACGGTGCCGAAAGCATTTCGCGCGGCGGCGACGATCTTTTCGCAATCGGCTTCGCGCCCGACATTTGCAGCCACGGCCGCCGCTTTCCCCGCCGCCTGCTGAATTTCCGCCGCGACCTGCTTGATCTCCGTTTCGGTCCGTGCCGTGACGACAACCGCCGCACCTTCCGACGCGAACTTCCGCGCGATCGCTCGGCCGATCCCGCGCCCTCCGCCGGTTACGATTGCGACTTGTCCTTCCAAAAGCATGGTCTCTCCGTGTGAGTGAGACGCAGAGGATAGCATCGAATCAGAGTTCCGGAGCTTCGCGTCATTGACTCGGGCGTGGACGCGGAATAGCATGCCGAACGTCGACTAGCACTCATCCGCTCTGAAACGAGGGAATCGCATGGCGAAAAACATCGAACTGGTGGCTGCCTACTGGACGATTTCGGGGGCCGATCCTCACACCGACCACGAATACAGTCCTTACGACTTCAAGGATCGCGTAGCGGCCGTGGCCCGCGTCGGCTTCAAAGGCTTCGGCATCTGGCACGCCGACCTCGAACACACTCTTCAGAAATACAGCCTCAAGGAAATGAAGAAGATTCTCGAAGGCAACGGCATCAAGCACGTGGAGCTAGAATTTCTTACCGGTTGGTTCCTCGATGGCGAAGAAAGAAGGCAGTCCGACATCCTGCGCCAGAAACTTCTCGAAGCGGCCGACGTGCTTCGACCGCATCACATCAAGGTCGGGCATTTCTTCAAAACCCAAGCCACGATGGACCGAATCATTGAGTCGTTCGCCAAGCTCTGTGCAGATGGAGCCGAGCACGGCACACCGATCGCATTTGAAATGATGCCGTTCTGCGATATCGATTCGGTCGAAAAAGCGCTGCAACTCGTCGAAGGAGCCGGAGCGAAGAACGGCGGCCTCAACCTCGAACTGTGGCACATCTCGAAATTGCGAATTCCGCACGAGAAGATCGCGAGCATTCCGCAAAAGTACGTCATCTCCGTCGACATCAACGACGGCACATGGGAATGTTCGGACCCGCGCGTGGACGTGATCACTCACCGGACGTTTTGCGGCGATGGCGAATTCGACGTGAAGGGATTTGTCCGCACGATGCTGAAGGCCGGCTACGACGGGCCGTGGGGAACCGAAGTGCTCGACATCGAATGGCGGAAGAAGCCGCTGAACGAAGTTGTGGCCAAGGCCTACAGCTCGACCATCGCGCAGTTTCCTGGGCATGGTAGAACATCTACCGCAGAGACGCGGAGAACGCAGAAAAAAACCAAAGATAAGAAAGTCCGCCCCAAGCCGCGCAAAGCGAAGGCTTCGAAGCGAAAACCGGCGAAGAAATCAAAAGCCCGCAAGCGAAGAAAGTGAACGCCGCGCGGAAACAATCGCGGCCGCAGTCGCCCTAGTTATCCTCAGTCGGCGAACCCTTCCACATTGAAAGTTCTTCGCCGTTGGGTCGCTTGAAGCTCAGGAACGCGCCACCCTTCGAACCGTCTTTGAGCGCGAAATACGTCACGGTAATCTTGTCGCCGGGTTTTAGCGTCGATCGCGACCAGCCGCGGCGCCCCAGGAAGTTCGGGCTCATTCCTTCGAATCCCCACGTGTCGACCCCGCCCTTGTCATTGGGCACATCGAGCCAGACCCACGTGTGGGGATTCGTCCATTGGAATTCCTTGACCGTGCCGACGATCGTCTTCTGATTAGTCGTGTCGAACACGGCGAAGCCGTGATGCGCGCCCGCAGTGCGTGCTGCTGCGGCGATCAGGCCGGCAAGCATCAGCGCTGCGAAACCGACTTTTTTCACCGCGCTATCGATAGGCATTCGGTGCCTCCGTGTTCACGTGCAGTGGCGCTACTGCTTCGGCGCCGGCGAAGCATCGCTCGGCGGCGTCAGATTGATTCCCGCCTTGCCGCTCTGATCTACGAAATTTCGGTTGTTTTGTTCGCAGATGTATTCCGCGATCGTCCAACTGCGGTGCCGCTTCAAGATTCGATTCGTCACGTAAGGAGCCGTCAGCGCTTCCGGATCGGTGACCTCGGTTTCGATGCTCATCGTGTTCGGATCGAGCAGGCGGAACTTCTCAAGAATGCGCATTTTGTCGCTGTGCGGAACGTGCGGCTCGATTTCCGTCTGCGTTGAGAATCCGACGGTCTGAACGACGAGCGTGTCACCCTCCCAATGGCCGATCGACGTGCCGAAAAAGTTCGGATCGGGATCGTCAGGCAACGGCCGTCCGTCGGTATAGATGTGGCGCACCATCGAATACGCTTCGATCACGATCGTCACTTGGCCAGGAGTGAGCAGGAACTCCATCGGATACGGCTGCGCCATGATTCCTGGCATCCCCGGCGGCAGGCAGTTTGCGGACTGATTGTCCTCCTCGGCGTGCGCCATGAGCACTTGGCGCTTGACTTCGTATGCGGGCGTCAGCGAGAGGGCCGTGGGCCGCATCGATGGAACGCCGATGGCCGGGTTGATAATCCGCGATGTCGATGGCGCGGGGCCCATCGAGACTTCCCAGACTCCGGTGAAATCGGGAAGCTTGGCGAGTGCGGCCCAGTCGGCTGCAGTCGGCGCGGGGCGCTTGAAGCCTTGCGCGGCTACGAGCGAAACGCATGCAGCCCAGAGTAGCGCCACGAACGTGAACGCACGAAACGTTTTGGTCCAGTAGCTCATGGGTCGCGATGCCTTCAGACCGCAGCCGCCTGCATTGCTAACACTGATTTCACCGCATTAACGATCTTCTGCTCGCTCGGAAGGACGTAGCTTTCAAGCGTCTCGCTGTATGGCACCGAAGTATCGAGCGCGGTGACCATCTTCACCGGCGCCTTCAGATACTTGAAGCCCTGCTCCGCAACCTCACCGGCGATCACGACAGCCGCAGACGCGTGCCGGGGCGCCTGATCGACGAGCACCAGCCGCCCGGTCTTCTTGACCGAGTCTACAATCGTCTTCACATCGAGCGGCGCGAGCGTACGCGGGTCGACCACCTCGGCGCTGATGCCTTCCTTTGCCAGCATTTCTGCCGCCGCGAGCGATTTCTTGACCATCCACGCGGTCGCGACAATCGTGACATCGGAGCCGGCGCGTTTGATGTCTGCGACGCCAAATGGGACCAAGTGCTCGCCGTCGGGCACCGGACCCTTGTCGATCGTCAGCATGTAGTGGTGCAGGTAGACCACCGGATTGTCGTCGCGAATCGCCGCCCTCATCAGGCCCATGGCGTCGGCGGACGTCGACGGGAGCGCGATCTTCAGTCCGGGAATTCCCATCATCGCGTGGTAGGTGCAATTCGAGTGCTGGCCCGCCCAGCCTGCGGCGAATCCGAATCCCGCCTTGAAAACGCACGGCACTTTCACCTGCCCGCCTGACATGTAGCGCAGGCGCGGCGCTTCGTTGATGACTTCGTCGAATGCGACCAGCATGAACTCGGCCATGTACAGCTCGACGATCGGATGCAAGCCGCTCATCGCTGCGCCGACGGCGATGCCCAGCTCGGCCGTCTCCGAAATCGGCGTGATGCGCACGCGGTCTTTCCCGAACTTGCGCACGAACGGATCGCGATCCGTCATGGCCATGTTCTGGCCGTAGAACACGACGTTCGGGTTCCGCTGCATCTCTTCGGTGATGGCGACGGCGATCGCCTCGGCAAACATCATTTCGCGCGGCATGTTTGTCTCCTTATTCTCGCTCGCTATGCGTAAACGTACTTCACCGCGTCTTCCGGCGTCGGCAACGGGCTCGCCAGCGCGAACTTCACCACCTCGTCCATTTCGGCGCGGACGCTGTCTTCGATCTTCTTCGCGTCGGCGTCGGTGAGCGTGCCATTCGCAATCAGTTGCGCGCGGAACTTCAGGATCGGATCGTTTTTCTTCGCTTCCTCGAATTCCGCCTTGTTGCCGTACACTTCGATTGCCTCGTGCTCCTGGAATTGCGTAGGAACGGGCGGCACGGTGATGGCATTGCCGTGCGGGCTGAGCCGATAGAAGCGCGATTCGATCAGGGATGGTCCTTGTCCGGCGCGCGCACGATCGACTGCTTTGCCGACCTCTTCGTAGACCTTCAGTACGTCCGTCCCGTCAACAGTTGCTCCGGGAATGCTATAGGCCTTGGCCTTTTGCGAAAGCGGATCGCCGGCGATGGCGTTCGCATCTTCGAGCTTGTAGTAGGTGTACGCCTGATACATGTTGTTTTCGAGAACGAAAACAACCGGCAACTTCCAAACTGCTGCAAGATTCAGCGTCTCGTGAAAGGCGCCCTGCTTCGAAGATCCGTCGCCAAAGAACGAATACACGACCTGGCCCGTCTTCTTCACTTGCGCGGCATACGCAACGCCCGCTGCGTGAGCGATGCCTTGTCCGATAATTCCCGAAGCGGTAGGGAAGTGGTGCGCCGGATCGGAGAGGTGCATTGATCCGCCGAAGCCTTTGCAGACTCCATCGCGCCGCTGATAAATCTCCGCCATCAGCGCGCGCGCCGGAGTGCCCAGCACGAGCGGATAACCGTGGCAGCGGTAGCTCGGCATCACGGGGTCGGCATCGTTGCGCGTGGCCAGTGCGCCGACGATGCTCGCTTCGGCGCCGTCGCCCAGATGCGCGTGACCGCGAATCACGCCCGGATGCTCCACGAACGTGCGCTTCACGCGCTCTTCAAATTCGCGGATGCGCAGCATCTGTGTGTACATCCATGCCAGGCGATCTTTTGAAAGCTGATTGGCAGGTACCATGTGTCTCTCCCAATTGGAAACGTTCTCAGGCCGCCGGCGGTTTATCTCCGGGCTGGCCGATGTAACCAAGCAATCCGCCGACTTCAACTTCTGCCGGTTCGCGCGCCGCAATCTTCAGCAGGACGCCGTCGACCGGAGCGTCGAGTTCGTAGCTGACCTTTTCCGTCTCGAGCTCGACGACCGGCTCACCCTGCTTCAGCGCGTCGCCTTCGCTCTTCAGCCACTTCACGACGTTGACTTTAGTCGTGTTCATTCCACCAGTCTTGGGAACTACGAGATTCGTAAGGATGGCAATCCTTCCTTGGCCCTGAAGTTAGAGATCACTCGCGTTGGCGATGATTTGCGGGCAGTCCTTCGGAGACTGCGGAACGCCGCTACTGCCTTCACCCCCACGGCACAAATTTATTAACCCAATCGCACACCGAAGTCAATCTGCATGCAGGCACACCAACGTGCGTTCGCGCGCAAACTGCCGCGCGGAATTCCTACCTATGCACGTGTGTCTGTGCGAGCCGTACGATTCGGTTAGCCGTTGCTCTGCGTGATCTCGTGCGACGTGATTTCGTATTTGAACGCGTCCGCGTCGAGGCTGTCGACGCGGCCGTTCGCCGTTTCCGCCTGCGGATACATCAGGAACGGAACCGGCTTGCCGCTCGATCCCGGCAGCGCGACGTCGTGCGCGAAATTGAAAGCCATCCAGTTCATTTCCCACGAGCCGAACAGCCGCGTCCGCGCTTTCTTCACCATATCGTCGTCCAGCGGACGATTTCCGGGCGGCTCCTCCAGCACTACCTTGCGCACATCGGCGGGATCGACCGGCACCCAGCCGTGATCTTGCAAATAGACCTCCGCGCGGCAGTGCTGCGATTTCGTGATCTTCTCCGATGACGCGCCGAGGCTCTTGTAACCCAGCTCCGACTTTGCGACGCGGATGCCGTACACATCGCGCGCCGGCAGCCCAGCTGCCCGCGCGAGGCCGACAAACAGCGCGTTCAGGTCGGCGCATTTGCCGGTCAGATCTTTGCTCTCCAGCATGAAGCGGATGTCGCCCAAGCCACAGCCGCGCGTCTTCGGATTGCGCGCCGTGTTCTCCACGATCCATTCGTAAATCGCCCGCGCCTTATCGACGTCCTTCGTTGCGCCCTTGGTGATCTCGGTCGCTGTATCTTTCACGATGCCGTCGGTTGGAAGGAGATTCGTCGAGCGCGTGAAATATTCCAAATCGCTGCGGCTCGCTTTCGGCCCTTTGCCGAGAGCCGACAGATCAACGGCATAATCTTTCGTGGCGATGCGACTCGTGACGGTCAGCGCAGGTTTCGAGCCTTCCGAGAATTTCGCGCAAATGATTTCGAGACCGTCCGCTTTGCTTTGGACCGCGTGCACCGATCCGCCTTCGGCCTGGAACTTATTGGAGAGCGTACGCTGAAAAGGAGTCTTGGTTGTGAGTGCACCAGGTGCCCAGATAAGTGTTGATCCCGCGGGTTTCAGGACTTCGACGTGCGTGGTCACTTCGAAGGTGCGCCAACCGGTAGGTGCTACAGCTTCTGCCAGCAGTTGCCTTGCTCCCGGCAAGGCTAGGCTTGCCGATAAGACGCCCATCTGCTGCATGAAATCTCGACGATGCATAGTCGGCTCCTTTTCGTCTTCCCGTCCTACCCCCAATTTCGCCCGCCAGTCTACACCCGACTCGCGCCTGCCAGCAAAGCCATCAACGAACGGAGGCGAGTCGTTACTGATCGGTTTCCCGTCACACCCACTTGTCTATGGACACGCTCACCGTGTAGCTCAGGCTGCCTCCCTGGAAAAACGCGTTCGTTTGTCCGCCGAGCACGACCACATTGATGTCGTCGCGGTGCGGCCAGCGCGGAATGACGGCATCGTCCGGCATTGCATACCACGTCTTGTACGGCTCGAGCCCTTTCAGCGCGCGCGGATAATCGAATCCATACGCGAAGTCGCGGCTCTTGTAATCCTTCACGGATTGCGTCGTGCTTTTGTAGAGCCAGTCGATCAGCTTGTCTTTCGTGTCGTATCCGCGCTCTTTCAAATTCGCGGCGATCAGCGGATCGGCCACCACGAGCCCTCCGAAAAATCCCGTGAACACGCTGAAGAGATCGCTGAACTGTTCCTCATACTTCGGCGTGTCCGTGCTCGTTCCTCGCGCGCCTTGGCCCGGAACGATTCCGAGCCCGCGGAACAGGCTCACCACATTCTCGCCCGGCTTGAATCCCTTCTGAACGCTCAGCGGTACCCACGGGCTCGCCGCTTCGTTTTCGGCCATGATCAAGTTGTTGTAGTTGAGATTGTTCCCCTGCGACCCCATGTAGGTGTCGCCCGGAATTCCGCCGTTCGCAAGATTGCGCGAGACCAGCGTCCACGCGCGCCCGATCGCCGCGTTCGGCTGCGCGAACGGACCCAGCGCGCCGATGCCGTAATTCATATTCAGCTTGTCGCGGATCGGCCCGTTGATCACCGCCGCGTACGCAAACGAATTCGTCGAGCTCATTAGCGACGGCGTTCCCGACGACGCGATCGCGAGGACGATCGGAAAATACTCCGGCTTGCATCCGGCCATCACCGCATTGATCGCCACCTGCCGCACGGTGTACGACCATGGCGGATACGCGCCGCCCGCCATGTGGCCCACCTGTTCGTCGGGCTTGTGGCTCGTGCCTTTCAGCATTTCGGCGACTTCTTCTTCGGTCGGAATGATCACCGGCAGAAAATCCGTCATGCCGTTGTCGTGATAGAACTGCTGCAAATTCTTCGGCGTGTCCGGCCCGTACTTTTCCGGCCCGACAGAAACTTGCACGAGCCCCGTCTTCTTTTCGTCGGCGCTGAGCGGCACCGTCAGCGCGTCGACGATCTCCTTCATCATGGGCTTGCCGCTGACGGGATCGTTGCCCTCGATGTAGGCGCGCAGTTGCTCGGCCGTCTTTGCCGCGACGGGATGCGGCGTGAACGTAATCCGCAGCTTCGGCATCCCGCGCTTCGCTACGTTCAGAATCGCGAGCTCTTTGAACGCTCGCGTCACCATCGGAGTTGTCGGAATTCCCAGCTTCTCAACCGTTATGCAGTGACCCACGGTCGCTGGCGTGCACGTGCTTCAATGCCCGATGGCCATGATCGCCGCATGGCCTTTCGCCTTGATCTCCTGCCAAAGCGCCGGGTCGTCTTCCATGTACGGTCCCGCCTTCCGCCGGAAGACTGCGTTCACCGTCGGCATGTTTTGCTGGAACCACAGCTGGATCTGCTGCAGCAGAAATCCGCCGCCCTCGAATCCCGTGTCGATCAGCCACACGGTCTTCCCGTCGAGGCTGTCGAGTCGCGGCGCCATCGGAAACAATTGAACGGGAGGTGGCGTGCCTTTGGGGTTCAGCCCTTCGACTCGATGCGCGCCGGTCGCCGCCGTCGTTTTTTGCGCGGCCTTCGGTTTCGTTTCCTGAGCGTCCAGTGTCGCGCCCGCGAGCAGCGCGGGAGAAACTCCCAGCAGCGACAACATTTTGCGTCGATTCATTCCCGACCTCCTGAATTGGCCGCATTGTACACCCGCCTCGCCGGCTCTGTTCTTTCGTAGCGTCGGCGTCTTGTCCGCGAATTTGTTGCCGAATTTTCTTGGCACGATGTCAGCCATGCGTTGCGGGCGGCTGTTCCGCCAGTCTTTGTAGGGGCGTAGCACCGCTACGCCCGGCAACATTGCTTGGCGCTCCTGCGCCCACCCCGTCATTCTGAGCGGAGCGGTCGGACGGAGTTCTTCCGTCCCGCTCTTGCGGGGCGTCCGGCCGCGCAGTCGAAGAATCCCTCTTCTGTTTTATTTCTGCTAATCTTCCGGACTTCGGGGGGAGCGCAGCGTGCCATTTCGCTGGCCCGGTTGGTGCGAGCAGCCCTCGGGAGGAACAATGAAGCTCAGGTTGCGCAGGATTCCTGTCGTTGCACTCTTCGCCGTTTGTGCACTCTGCGTTCCTCGCGCACTCGCGCAATCGGATGAAGTGCCGTCGCCGGCCAAATCCGCAGTGCAAGCCTCCGATTCTTCCGTCGCATCTCAAATTCCTTCCGATCAACTCACGAATCGCTGCGCCGAGAATGTGAATCCATCGCCGTATTCCGCAAGTTGGTCCGGCTGGGGCGCGAATTACGCCAATTGGCGCTACCAGTGGGACCCAGCGGAAAACGGAATTTCGGCCGGCGACGTGCCTCGCCTCAAACTCAAGTGGGCGTTCGCTATTCCGAACGTGCGTTCGGTCCGCGCTCAACCAATGATCTACAAGGGCCGCGTCTACGTTGGCGGGCTTGATGGCACGATTTACTCACTCGATGCCGCGACCGGCTGCACCTTCTGGGCAACGAAGGGCAAGCCCGTTCGCTCGGGCCTTTTGATGGGATTCGTTGGACCGGCGACTGCGGTCTTCTACGGCGACGCGTCGGGAGGCGTGACAGCGCTAGAAGCATTCACCGGCAAATTCCTCTGGCGCACGCAAGCCGATCCGCATCCCGCCGCGACAATCACTGGCACGCCCACATTCTTCGCGGGCCGCCTCTACGTCCCTGTCTCATCCGGCGAAGAGCAATTGCGCCGCCGGCCCGACTATGAGTGCTGCACGTTTCGCGGCAGCGTCGTGGCGATGGACGCCGCAACTGGAAAAATTCTCTGGCAGGGTTATATGGCGCCGGAGACGCCATCTCCGCATGGCAAGACTCCCGAGGGCAAAACGATTATCGGCCCTTCGGGCATGGCGATCTGGTCCTCGCCCACAATCGACGCCGCAAAGCACCGCATCTACGTCGGCACCGGCGACAACTATTCCGAGCCGGAAACGCCGACCAGCGACGCTGTAGTCGCGCTCGATCTCGAAACCGGCAAGCTTCTCTGGTCGACGCAATTCGATAAAGACGATGTCTACAAAATCGACTGCGGCGTCCCGCCGCGCGAACGCTGTTCGCCGCCCACGAATCCTGAATTCGATCTCGGCGCGTCGCCGATTCTCGTCCCGCTTTCGCACGGGAAGCGTGTCTTGCTCCTCGGCCAAAAATCAGGAATGGTCTATGCGGTCGATCCTGATGCGAAGGGCAAATTGCTTTGGCACGCGCGCGCGGGCGTCGGCGGTCTCCTCGGCGGAGTGCAGTGGGGCCCTGCCACCGACGGGAAAATTTTCTACGTCGCCGTTTCCGATCTCGCCTTTCAAGGACGCGGCCCCGATCCGACCAAAGGCGGCGGAATCTCCGCGTATCAAGTTGCCGACGGAAAGCTGCTCTGGCACACGCCCGCGCCCGGATGCGGCGATCGACGTCCGTGCAGTCCCGCGCAGTCGCAAGCGATCACCGCGATTCCTGGAGCAGTTTTTTCCGGCTCAATCGACGGCCACCTGCGCGCTTACGCTGCCGCCGACGGCAAGATCATTTGGGATTTCGACACCGCGCAATCATTTGATTCTGTGAATGGAGCGCCGGCGAAAGGCGGCTCGCTCGACGTCGGCGGCCCGGTCATCGCGGGCGGAATCATCGCCGTCGTCTCCGGCTATCCCGGCTTCGGCGCCATGCCCGGCAACGCGCTGCTTGTCTTCAGCACGCAATGAGCGCGCACGGATTGTCATTCCGAGTCCAGCCCCGATGCTGTGGGTCGGGAATGGGGACGAGGGATCTGCTTTTGGGTTTTGCCTTGGGTTTAGATGTAGCGCCGCGGTCTTCAGCGCGGCATCTGCTCTTGGTTTGCATCGCGCCGACCGCGGCAGCGTCTCATGGTAGGATTTGCCTTTGATCGCCCTATCGGGAGCGCCGAACAATGCTGGAAACAACAACCGTTGTGACACCTGCTCGTTTCGAGCAAGGCCTTCGCTACGCAGACTTCCTGGCGCAAGCCGCCGTCAATCGCGACAAATTCGAGCTGTATTACCAGGAATCTCCGCTCACGGCTGACGACATTTCGTTTTTCAAGAAAGCGGCCGCTCTGCCCAACGGTCCCGCGAAAATCCTCGCGCTGGCGGAAGCCTGGTGCGGTGATGTGTACCGCGAGCTCCCGACCGTGGTCCGCATCGCCGAGGCCACGGGCATGGACCTGCGAATTTTTCTTCGCGACGAAAATCCCGACATCATGGACGAGTTTCTCAGTAACGAAGGAAAATCCCGCGCCATACCCGTCTTCATCTTCTACACGCGCGACACTCGCTACATCACGCACTTCACGGAGCGATCCGCGGGCGCTCATCGCGAGCTCGCCGCGATCACGGCACAGGTCGCGTCAGAAATGAATCTTCCCGAGGGAACCACCTTCGGCACGGTGCCGGAGTCCGAGAAGCAGCGCTTCCTGAAAGAAGTGATCGCGCGCATCAAGCCCCGCTTCCCGGACTGGCGCAAGGAATCGATCAAGGAAATGCGAGCGCTTCTCGCCGCTGCCCTCAACTTGCCGGATCGCGGCTGAACCGAGGCGCGTGACCAAGATTCTGGCGCTGCTTCACTTTGCACCCGGAGCCGCGTACCGCGGTGCCTTTTAGGGGGTCGGAGCTTCAGCTCCGACGTTTCGCAACACGTTAGGGTTGGGCTTTAGCCCCTGAAGAAAGGATTCGTTGCCCTTCGCTCCGCATGGCAGAAACTAAGCAGGTACCCATCGTCTACACCATCCGCGGCTGCGATGCATGTGTGAAGCTCCTCAAAAAGTGGGACGCCCAATGCGTCAAATACGAAGAGCGCCGCGTCGAGCTGAGCCAGGCATTTCTGGACGAAGCCCGCAATTACGGCGACATGGTTCCCATCGTCGTTTGGCCCGACGGACGAGTAGAGCAGGGCTTCGAAGGCACTCTCGGCTGCTTCATTTAGCTACGCCGCGAGCACTCCCCGGCGAGCGCTCTTTCAGCCTGATGCGCGAAAACGTCCTGCTCATCCTCCCTCCCGCCTCGGGGGCTCCCCGATCCGCCACTTTGCTTGCCACCGGCTGCAGCAGCACCGAATGCCGTGTACGCCCTTTTATAGTTCACGTAATATACGTATCGAAAATATACGTCGTGTGTTGCCATCTGGGAATGGAGTCCCGCTGCTGTGAAACTGACCCATCTTTGGGTGAAGAACTTCAAAGGGCTCCGCGACATTGAAATTCCGCTCGCGAGGTTCGTCTGCCTGATCGGGCAGAATAACGCCGGTAAGTCCTCTCTCATGCAAGCGCTGTTGATATTCATAGAAGGCAGGAAGCTCGACCCCACTATGTATTTCGAGGCGGGGCTTCCCATCAGGATCGCCGTAAAATTCGAGGAGATCTCGGAAGACGATTTGGCTTTGATTCCAAATGAAGAGCATCGGAAGAGATTCGCGGAATGTTTGGTCCAGCAAAGCATCACGCTTGTCCGTCGATACGACCCCGATGGCAGTAGCCGCCTTGAATGGATAGCACGCGTCCCGAACGATAGCCGTTTTCAGCCAGAGGCAGTGGACTCGCTCCTAGATGGCAAACGTCCCGGCGCGGCATTCGCCAGTGAGCTGGCCGCTGTGTTCCCAGAGATTGCCGAGCGCGTTGATCCCAAGACCAATCAGAAACAAGCGCGCCTGCTTATCGAGGAGGTGGCTGCTGGCATTCCCGACGCCGAGAAGTCCGACAAGGAAATGGAGCTAAAATCAGGTATCGACAACTCTATTCGCTCACTCCTGCCTGAACCCATCTACATTGCGGCGGTTAAGGACCTGGCCGACGAGATTGCAACCAAGGACAGCGCCTCGTTTGGCAAACTACTCGCGATTCTTCTGACCCAAATAGCTCCGCAACTTGAGACGGCCGAAGAGACATTCAAGAACCTCAAGACCCAACTGAACAGGGTGACACAGCCCGATGGTTCCGTGCTTGATACCCGACTAGAAGCCGTGAGAAACATTGAAACGGTCTTGCAAGGATACGTCAGGGAGAACTTTCCGAGAGTGGAGCTTGACCTGCGCATCCCCCCGCCAGAGATAAAGACCGTGCTCTCAAGCGCCGAGATATGGGTGAACGATGGCGTTCTGGGCCTTGTCGATAGCAAGGGTGATGGGTTGAAGCGAACCGTGACCTTTTCGATCTTACGCACCTATATCGCGCTGAGGCGCATGCAGAAGCTCACGGGCGAAGCCTCGCGCAAGGCGACTAACTACGTCTTTCTCTTCGAAGAGCCAGAATTGTACCTCCATCCAACTGCCCAAAGGATCTTGTTCGAAGCCCTCACGGAAATATCTAAGACGAACCACGTGCTCGTAAGCACCCATTCCCCTTTATTCTTCAGCCCAGAGGCGACCGGCATCTTCATAAAGCTTGCCAAGAAGCTAGATCGAAACGTGGCACTAAAGCCCTTCGGAGAGGCGCTCTGGGTCGATCTTGGCTCGATGGATCAAAAGAGCAAGTTCCAGCTCATTTCGTACGAGACCAACAACACCGCTTTCTTCTATCAGACCGTCGTACTCGTGGAGGGGGATTGTGAGCTGCTAGTGTTTCCGCATCTTGCTCGTGTGATGGACCAGGGGTGGGGCTCCGATCAAACAGCGGTCGCATTTTGTCGGATCGGCGGAAAGGGGAATATCGCTCGATACCGGGATTTCTTCACCGCCTTTGATGTTCGCGTCTGCGTAGTCGCAGACCTAGACTGCATCCTCGAAGGTTTCGAACAACTGGGCGCTTCCGACGCGTGCACACAAGCTAGGGCAAGACTGCTCCAATCGGTCGACGCCTTCATCGAAGCAAACCGCGTTGAAGGGAAGATAAGCAGCCGAGAGATACGCGATCTCCAGACCTCCGAGCCACGACAGCGCCAATTTCAGGAGCTCAAAGAGACGATTACGAGATATAAGGAGAACAGTGCGACCATCGCCGAGGTCAACGCGGCTGAGGAACTCTTTTTCGCTGAGCTCGTAAACAGCAAGCGCAGAAAAGTGGTCGAAGAGAGCACAGACGCCACGATCCTCGCGCAGAAGCGGGAGCTGCTTCGACTTCTGAGGGAGTTAGACGTATTCATTTTGGAGCGTGGCACAATCGAAGACTACTACCCGTCCGGCGTCTCCGGCCCGGACAAGCCGTCCAAGGCTCTAGACTTCTGCAGCCGAGTCCGCACGAGAGAGGACGTCCTCGCCCTGTGCGACGACGTGCCGACAAACGCAGGCGGGCAGCCCGCCAAGGAGCTTAGTGTTATTCTGTCGGCAATTTACGCAGAGACCTGACGTGCCGAGTCGGCCGCTCGTAGTCCACAGAACTTCCCGCTTGCAATCGTCCCACGAGTTCCTGATGCTGGAGATTGAAGTCAGGAGTGTGCTTCTTGAGATTGGACGCGAGAAAACGGGAGCAAATTGATGGTGACGCCGGCCAGCGGCACCTGTCGGCGAAGTCCGCGTTCCACGGTCTCGTGTGGTTCGCGAGTGCCGCGAGGCGCTGGCTCGGGTGCGACAATCCACCAATTTCTAATCGCCCAATTTGGCAGGTAGAAGGCGGCCGAAATGATTGAAAACAAACGGTCGCGATCAGGTCTAATCGCCAAAAACTCGGGGTTTGGCGATTCCGAAAAATTGTCCGGCTGGAAGGTGCATTTCGCGGCAAAGGATCAATTAAACGCCGAAGAATCTAGCCGCAGCGGTGAGGTTGGGGTAATATTACTCAGTTTCTGGAGACGACATTGAGCCTAACTCAGATCCAGGGAACAGCGAGCGGCGTTAAGACTCTCGTTCGCGTCCGGCCGCGCGGATTTTGCGCGGGCGTGGTGCGCGCGGTGGATATCGTCGAGCTGGCGCTGGAAGCGTACGGCAGCCCGGTCTACGTCCATCACGAGATCGTGCACAACCGCTACGTAGTCGATCAGTTGCGGCGCCGCGGTGCGATTTTTGTCGAGTCGATCGGCGAAGTGCCGGTCGGCGCCGTGCTCGTCTTCAGCGCGCACGGAGTTCCGCCGCGCGTGCGCACCGAAGCGAAAGAGCGCGAACTGAAAGTAATCGACGCGACCTGCCCGCTCGTCACCAAAGTGCACCTCGAAGCGCTGAAATTCGCGCGCGAAGGGCGCACGCTGATTTTGATCGGCCATCGCGATCACCAGGAAATCGTCGGCACATCGGGCGAAGCGCCACAGCAGACGGTCGTCGTCGGCAGCGTGGAAGAAGTTGATCAACTCCAAGTGCCAGATCCGAATCGCCTCGCGTTCCTGACGCAGACGACGCTTTCGCTCTACGACACGCAGGAAATTGTGGCGCGGCTGCGCGAGCGGTTTCCGACGATCGTCGGCCCCGCATCGGACGACATTTGCTACGCGACGCAGAATCGCCAGGAAGCGGTCGAAGCGCTCGCGCGCGAAGTGGAATTGATTCTCGTGGTCGGCTCGGCGAACAGCTCGAATTCGAATCGTCTCGTCGAAGTGGCGCAGCGCGTGGGCGTGGCCGCGCGTTTGATCGAAGATGCCAATGACATCGACGAGTCGTCGCTCGCGGGCGTGAAGTCCATCGGCCTCACGGCGGGCGCGTCTGCCCCCGAAGTGCTGGTGGAGCAAGTGAGCCAGCGCCTCTCGGCATTCGGATTTACGAATCATCGCGATCTGGATTTGATTCGAGAGGACGTGCGGTTCACTCTTCCCGCGGAGCTTGCTGCACGGTTGGGCCGGTCGACGAATTAACACCGGCTCGCTCTGAACCCGGGGCCCCAAATCATCGCAAGGAGAGAGTGAGTGGCGGTCAAAATCGTCCGCCAGCCGAATAAGATCGCCCTTTTAGGCGCTCCTACCAGTGCGGCCGCAATGTCCGCGGGCCACGAGGGCGCTCCGGCAGCTCTTCGCGCCGCCGGTTTGATCGATCGCCTCACCTCGATCGGCTATTCGGTTACCGACCTCGGCGACGATCCGCAGCAGCTCTACCAGCCGGATGAGGAAAGCCCTCGCGCGCGCAATACTCCGCGCGTGATCGCGTCGCTCGAAGCGCTCAAGCCGCGCGTCGAGCAGGCCGTGAAATCGGGCGCGCTGCCGGTGATCTTGAGCGGCGATTGTTCGGTGGTTCTCGCGACGATCGCAGGCGTGCGCCGATATTTCCGGCATGTCGGCCTCGTTTACATGGACGGCGACGCGGATCTTGCGACGCCGGCAACCACGTCGACAGGTTGCGTTGACGGAATGGTAATTTCTCATGTTGTCGGACGCGGTGCCGCAGAGTTGGTGAGGTTTTGGAGCGAGCCGCCGCTGGTTCGCGAACCCGATCTCGCGCTATTTGGTGTCACGCGCCTCGAGCCGGCAGAGGAAGAGGTTTTGAATCGCACGCCGCTTCGCCGCTATCTCGCGGCGGACGTGCATCGAATGGGCGCAGCCGCCGCGGCTCAGGCTGCGATCGATCGCATTCACGTCGATGGGCACGAATTCGTGCTGCACTTCGACGTCGATGTGATTGCGGATTTTCAAGCCACGAACTATCCCGGCTCCGACGGGCTGCGGTTCGACGAAGTGCGCGAAGCGCTCGAAGTCTTCGCCACGAAGAAGCATCTCGCGGCGATCGACGTTTCGGCCTACAACCCGACGAAAGATCCGGACGGCACAGGCGCGAAGCTGGTCATCGATTTGCTCGTAGGCGTTTTGCAGAAGCGTCTCGAAGCTTTGCGGGAAGGCGCACCACCCGTTGCAGAAGCGCCAGCCGCAGCGCCGCCTGTAGCTGAGACTGCCACGCCTGCACCGAAACCCGGAGAAGCGTGGTCGGCCGAATCGCTCGAAGAATCATCCGAATCGAGCGAGTCGACTCCGGAAACAGAACCATCCGCTGAGACGGCCGGCGAAACCGGAGAGTCAGGCTCGCAATAATTTCTCCGCTATTCGATCCCAGTGCCCAAGCCCTCGAACCTTCTGAAATCGAAACCGGAAATCATCATCTTCGATGTTGATGGCGTGCTGGTCGACGTGCAGGGATCGTTTCACAAGACCGTGCTTGAAACCGTGCGTTTCTTTACTGGCAAGCGCGTGACCCGCAAGGAATTTCAACGCTGGAAGAGCAAGTCCGGATTCAACGACGACTGGAAGCTTTCGACGGCGTGGGTGCAGTCTCTCGGCGCAAACAACAGCTACGACGAAGTGAAAAGCAAGTTCGTCGAGCTGTATTGGGGCACGGACGGCAAACCGGGCAACGTCGCGCGCGAGAAATGGCTGCTTCCGCGAACGAACTTGAAGCGCCTTGCGAAACGCGCGGAACTGGCGCTCTTTACGGGTCGCGTTCGGCAAGAAACGGAATATACGCTCGACCGCTGCCGCGTCCGCGAGTTTTTCCGGCACGTCGTCACAGTCGAAGATGTCTCAAAGCCAAAACCGGACCCGGAGGGACTGCTCAAAATCGTAGCCGGCCGCGATCCCGCCGCGGCGATTTACCTAGGTGACAACGTCGATGACGCGCTCGCATCCGAGGCAGCCACGATCCCGTTCGTGGGCGTCCTGCCGCGAAACAGCGAGGCGCGGCGAACCCGCAGTTCCCAGCTCCTCGCTCACGGGGCGCTCGCAATCCTAGGTCATGTGACGGAATTCGAGGCGTGGCTAAAGCGCGCCGGGAATTCTTAGAACTCTGGAACCTTCGTACCATCGCGAAGCTAAACCCTTTCGTTAGTTGCAAACAGGACACTAGTACCATTGCCCGCCCCAGCCCCAGCCGCCATATTTGACGGAGCGGCGGGGGAGTCTCCGCCTTCAGGGCAATGGCTGACAACGCTAGCACTCGGGCAGCGGCGGCACGTGGGTTCGTCCGCAGCCTCAACATTCTGCTCAAGTTCGCGCGCATGTACGACTTCGGCCATCCGCGAACCGCGAAGCAATACGAGACCGCGTGGAGCGAGCTGAAGACGGCCATTGGCGGAGAAGACGAGGCCGGGCTGCTCCTTGCGGTTTCCGGCGATAGTTTGCTGCTGGACGGCGAGCAGCTCGATTCAGCCGCAGCGGAGAAAAGCTTCGCCCGAATGCTTTCGGCTTCGGGCATCGCCAGCATCCATTTTTCGCCCAAGATTACGCAACAGAGCCTGGCCAAGTTTGTTCGCGGATTTCCAACCGGCTCAAGCACAAAGCCCGGCCAGCTTGCCGAGCAACTGAAAGCGTCGCTGCAGGGCGATCCGCACATTCACGTCAACGAAGTTTGTTTCGTGCCGGCCGATTCGGCAGTCGCGAAAACGACCGTTGCCGCACAGCTCGCTGCGCGCACCCTCGGAATGAATTCCGAGGAGACCGATAAGCTTCTTAACGATCCCGAGAAACTCTTGCAGTTGATCGTCGCCGCGGAAGGCAAAGGCGGACCCGGTGCTGGATTGGGGCCTGGCAAGGGGCCCGGCAATGGTCCGGGGAACGGCTCGGGCAGCGGGTCTGGAACGGGCACCTCGGTGGGTTCCGGCAGCGGCTCGGGCGGATATGCCGGTGGCGGGCAGCCCGTCGCCCCGGGTCAGGATAGCGGCGGTGCGAACTCGGATTTCTATTCGGGAGGCGGCGCTGGCGCGGGAGGATCCGGCAGCGGAGCGGTTGTCGAAGGTCCGGTTGCGTCGGTTTATGGCGGAGGATCAGCTCCGAGCGGCGGCTCCGGCACTTGGAACGTCGTCGGTGGAAACAGCGGCAGAGGCGGCACGCCGATCGATCCGAATGCCGGCGGATTCTGGTTATCCAAAGATGACGGATCGAGCGCGGCTGGTTCAGGAACGCAGCCCACAATCGTGAGCGGTCCCGTAGCCGGCGTTGGCAGCGGCGCCGCGGGAACGGTCGCATCGGGCGGAACTGCCGGCGTGCTCCCAGGGCCGGGCGACGTGTCTGGCTCCAGTGGGAGCGGTACGGGCGCTGTTGGTGTCACTGGCGGAGTTGTGGGTGCAGGTGCAAGCGTCACCGAAAACGGCCCCGGAGGGGCATCCGGTGGCGGCGTCGGGCGATTCCCTGGGCGAGTTGAATCTGGCGGCGGACCCGTGAGCCGATGGGCTCATGCGTCCTCTGGCATCCGAACGAGCCGCAGTGCTCGCGGCGGCGCGGGATCGATGTCGGTCGAAACGGGCATGATGACCCTGCAGGAAGACGAGCTGCAGGGCATCCTGCAAGTTCTCGCGCAAATCGCACGAACCAACGACACGTCGAAGGAGAGAATCGATCCGAGCGCGTTTCAATCGCGCCTTTCGACACTGCCGCGGCGCGCGCGGTTTACGGTCAGCCAGGCGCTTTCGGCGCTCGCGGCACAGGCGCCTTCGGAATCCGCGGACAAACCGACGCTGCTGAAGTTGGCCGAACACATCGCGGTTCGGTTCGCGCTGGAAAAATACGAGCGGGGCGATGTGCAGGTCAACGCCGTGCGGCAACTGCTCGACGAGATGAACACCGAACTGGAGAGTTTGCGCAAGGTGCTCGGCGTGTACGAAGAGAAAATGGCCCAGGCTGGAATTCACGTCCAATCGCACGTCGAGATGCTCGCCCAGGAATTCTGGTCTCAGGTACCCGACGAAAAGAAGAAAGTCGTTATGGAATCGACCGATGCGTGGTGCGTTCCTCCTGTCCGGATGCGGGAATACATCGAGGGACTCATTGCGCGCGGCGAAACGGCCGGTGTCGAGAAAATTCTGGCGAACTACGCTCGCTGCATCCAGAGCAAGAACCCGGAGGCGCGACGGCAGACAGCACTGGGTCTCGCGGAGCTGGCACCCATCTATGCCAAGAGCGACGAGAAACTGTTCACGGATACGATTCGCGTCTTAGGAGTGCAGCTGGCGGACGAAAAAGATTCGCAATTGCAAAGCCTGCTGGGCGCCGCGTTCGTCCGCTTCTCGCAAGAGGCGGCGAAGCTCCGTTCTTATCCCGCCGTCAAGAAATCGGTCGAACTCCTCGACTATCTCGATACGGAACGGCCGGGCGCGGGCAAGAGTTTGCGGCCCCGGATCGCCGTTGAGAACAAGCTGCCGGATTTCATCGATGAGGCACTCAAAGCGGGAAGCGTGCCCGCTGGGTTGACCGATCTGCTTCGCCGCGTGCCGCAGCCTGCCGCCGAACAAATTGCCGGACGATTCGGCCGAGTTGGATTCCGCGAGGACTGCGAACTGCTCGTCGCGATGATGGAGTCGCTTGGTACCGAGGGTCTGGAGCATTTGCGGCGGCAGCTTCGGGAGGGGCGACCGAGCGAGGCGATTGATACAGTCGGAATCCTTGCGCGAATAGATGTGGAGACTCTCGAACGCGTGCTTCCAGAGCGGATGCGCGAATGGAAGCGCTCGGCGCACGACCGCGTTGTCCGCCAACTCGCGTCGAGCGGGGCGGCCGATCGCGGCCGGCTGCTCCTGCAACTTTTCGACGGCATCGATGGGATGATCCGTCCGCTGGCCGTTGACGAGATCGGCATGGCCGGCGAGAAGACAGCCGATATGAGGCTCCTGCGCATCGCTGAAGGCGACCTGCCGAGCGGATCGACCGAATACTTGCGGCTAAAGGCGATCGAAGCGCTGGGCCGTCTCCGCACCTCGGGCGCGGAAGCGATCCTTCGTAAAGTCGCCGAGGCGCGAAAAACGTTCCGCTGGGCGAATCCATCGGAACTGCGAATTGTGGCGGCGCAGGCGATGGAGAAGATTGACCCGGAATGGATGCGCGACTTCGTGCCGCGATGCGGCCTCAACGTCGCCGAATTCTCGATCGAGCTTCTGGACAGCGATCCGACTTCATCGGCGATTCGCCAGCGGCGCTACCCGCGCCTGCGGCTCGAGCGCCCCGTTCCCGCGACGACAGTCAATTTGAAGGAGAATTGCCGCGTCGACATCGCGGAAATGGGACTCGGAGGCGGCGTTGCGGTTTGCGAGCAGAGCTTGCATCCCGGCAACGTGGTCGAGCTGCGAATGGCCGCCGCCCAGAAGACGATCAAAGCGCAAACCATCGTGCGCGACGCGAACACACAAGCTCGCGCCTTCGAGGTCGTGGACATCGATCTCGAAGAGCGGAGCAAGCTGCGCAAGCTGCTCGTTCAGCTCGGCAGCGTTCTCAAGCAGTCCTCGTCGAAAGAGCGCAACCGTCGCGCTGGCCGAACGATTCTCGCCAGCAACAGCTAACTGAAACCCGGCTGATCTTTCGCCGCCTATCTTGTCTTTTGCCTGGAGACCGAATTGGGCGCGCGGCCGTTTTCCGATCGGAGACAACCCAAAGTTACAGCCCATCCGACGAGCACTCCCACGCTGAGCATCGCGGCGATCCAGAATGCTTGCGGCTCGCGCCAGAGGCCCCACAAAGCCACGGATGCAAAGGCTATGGTGATCGCATAGCCGATCAATGCGACGCGTGTTGGACTCCAGCCGCGCGTAAGCATTCGGTCGGAAACGTGAAATCTGTCGCCGTATAGTGGGGAAACGCCTCCGGATGCTCTGCGGATGATTGCGAGAGCGCCATCCACCAACGGAAGTGCGGCGACCAACAGTGGAAAGAGCAATGCCGCCGGTGTTGCGTGGCTGGATCGCCAGAAATCGAGACTGAGGAACGCGATCGAGAGGCCGAGGCTTGTGCTCCCGGAATCTCCCAAAAATGCGCGGGCGGGCGGGAGGTTGTACCGAAGAAATCCTAGGCACGCTCCCGCGACGGCGGGCGCGAGCACGGCATGAAACAGATTCGCACTCGAGATGCCGGCCAACACAAAGGCGATTGCAATGATTGCTGCAACGCCAGCGGCAAGGCCGTCAGAACCATCCAAGAAATTCACCGCGTTCACAAACGCCACAACGAAAATCGAGGTGGCGATCAAATTCGCGACACCCACGCCCGACAAGGGCACGACCCAACCGTGGCGCCAGAGAAACGCCGCTGCCGCGAACTGTGCAGCGAGCCTGAACAAGATCGAAAGGCTTCGCACGTCGTCAATCAACCCCGCGACCCACACGAGCGCCAGCGCGGCGAGGAATGGCCACGAGCGCATCGCGACGCTGCGCTCGACGGCAAGAACGGCGGCCGAGATTCCGATGACGAGCGGGACACCGCCGAGACGCGGTATCGGCTGTGTGTGAATCTTAAGAGCTCCTGGGCGGTCTAGAAGCTGCCAGCGGTTGCATAGCCGAATCACGGGAGGCACGAGCAGCAGCGTCAGAAGGCACGCGAGCACTCCCGCGACGGCGCTTGCGCTCATCCGAGCAATCCGTGGACCGCGCGGCGAATGTGCCGCATTCGAAGGTGCACTGCTTTGCGCGCAAGTCCTCGAAGGCCGGATGACCGGAACGCTGCCGATGCGTCGCGAAGGTAAAGCCTTGCAAGGCCGCGAGAGATATCTCGGTAAAACAGCCGTGCGGCGGAGCCGTCGGCGATCTCGTCGGTAAGACTGCGAAACCGATCGAGAATCATTTCGGCCGCGTCGGGAGACGGAACTTCTCCAAAACCGCTCTCCGCGAGCAGCACCGGGCGCACTTCCACATGCGCGAGAGTGCCATCCTTGTGGAAACCAGCGACGGCAATCAGACCCTCCCGCTCGACCGGCGAAGCGATGTAGCCGGACGCAATGCTGCCCAGGCCGTAGAAGCAGAACGAAGGCGTGCAGGTCTGATCCGTGATGCGGCGCGCGCCGGCGATTCGGTGCGAGTGCGAAGCTGCGACAATTCCGAAGCCGAGCCTCGCGATGCCGTCCATGAGCTTTTCGTCGGAGGGATCCGGACGGTTCGTGCGAATACAGCCGCAATGTAGAAGTGCAATCGAGAAAATCGCACCAGCGGACCTGAGAGCTTCAGCAGCTTGCGACGCACGCGAAAGCGTCGCGGGCTCGACTCCTCCACGATTCCGGGTGGCAAGATCGCGCGACGCGCGAGCCGCGGCCCAGAATCCGACGCGCAGATTCCCGGGCCCTTGCCAGAGATGTGTATCCGGAAGGCAGCGAAGCGTGTTGCCCGCTCCAAGAGCGGCAATCCCGCGAGCGACGGCCGCGCGACGCGTGCGCTCGACTCCGGCCGCGCCGAAATCATAGCTGTGATTGTTTGCCAGACTGATGACGCGACATCCGATCGCTGCGAGGTATTCGAGCGCAGCCGCGGGGCCGGAAACGATCTGACCGAGGCCTTCCAGCGGACGCGCAGACAGGCCGTCAACGTCGAGCCCGGATTCGAGGTTCACGAAGGTCGAGTCGATGTCTTCGAAGTAAACTGCCAAGCCCCGCGCCGCAGATTCCCAGCCTCCGGAAGGAAGGGCCAGCGAGCCGGCGGGGAGAAAATCTCCTCCGATTGCCACTCGCGCCGCAATCGGTTCGTTGCGACCGGAACGCCAGAAAATGTAAGCGGGCGGACTCATGCGGGCACGCGGGAAAATACCCAGCGCCACACGCGCCTGCGTATGGGATGACGCCAGGCAAAAACGAGAATCACTGTGAGCAACAGGAGAATGGCGGCGCTTGCGGGCCGTTCGAGAGCGGAGGAACGAACTGCGGCCGTGCACACAGCCGGCAGAAACAGGAATACGCTTAAGACGGCCGCGGCCAGAATCGGTCCGCTTTTCTCAGGCAGCAACTGTGTGAACGGCACTCGATTTTCAACATGATAGGCGATCGATACGACCGCGTATCCCAGCGCAAGCGAAAACGCAGCAGTCGAGACGACTGCGAGTCCGCCCAGTCCGAACGGAGCTGCAAACCGGCCCGCCAGGGCGCCAAGAGCTGCATTCGAGACCGCGGTCATGATGCAGCCTATCGAAACCCAGCGAAGAGACCCGGTACCGAGGTCTTTGACAAGTTGGGAGTGTCGACGCGAGTCGAGCTCGTTCTCTATTGTTATCACGAAGGGCAGCGCGTGATGAACGCCGGTGCTTCGTCTGTCGAGCCCAGAATCGGCGCAGCTTAGCGCTTTCGCTTCCTATTTTCTTTTTTTGCCTTTTCTTGGAGAATGGCTCGGGAATTTCGCAGCTCAGTTGTTTCGCGAGGAGCATGCATGAAGGCGCTCATCACCAAAGACACTCCCGTCTCCGACGAAGTGTTGAACGCAATCGCTCACCTGCCCACGAAGAGCCTCCCGAAGATCATTGACGCCGAATTTTTCAAGAAGCTCTCCGATCGTGATTTCATGCGCATCGCATTTTTCCTCGCGAAGAAAGGCTACGAAGAAGGCGGCTCTCCTATCGGCGGCGTCGTGATCCACAACGAAACCCGCCAAATCCTCGGCAAGGGCCACAATACTCTCGTTCAGGAGAATCATCCCTACAATCACGGTGAAACTTCCGCAGTGAGGGACGCCGGGCGCCGGGATTTCAGCCAGGCGGCGATGTTCACCACGCTCAGCCCCTGCGACATCTGCGCGGCTCTGATCTACATGCGCCAATTCAATCGCGTCGTTGTCGGCGACGTCACGAACGCCTCCGGCAATGAAGAGTTTCTTCGAAAAAAAGGCGTCCGCGTGGACATCGTGGAAGATCCCGAGATCATTTCTTTCTATGCAAAGTATCGCAAGGAGAAGCCCGACCAGGACCTTGAGGACTGGAAAGGCCTCGCTGAAGTTCGTAAGGCGGCTCCGGCAAAAACACGTTCGTAACTCGCCTTCGTAAGGTCGCTCTAGACATCCTACAAGCTGGGGGTGTCATTTGATGTTCTTCGCGGGCCTTCAGGCACCTGCCTCGAGAAGCCCGTTGCCTCATGGCTGGCATGCCAGTCCCCAATTTCCGATTCCTGAGTGGTTTAAGGTCCTCTTGCTCGGCTATCCTCACACTTTCTTGGGCGTATGTTCGTGCCATTCATGATGCTACTTCGCGCCTTGTGATTCCGGTCCTCTACTCCCTCCTCGAACGTAAACCGAATCGCGCTTGATTTGTATGCTCTTGGACCCTCACCGAGTCCTCAAGTCAGCCTAGCCTCCTAACGGGCGGTTGCAGCGGCGTGTTTGATAGGATAGTTTTGCAACGCCCTGCCCGGGTGGCGGAATGGCATACGCGGGGGACTTAAAATCCCCTGTCCTTCACAGGACGTGTGGGTTCGACCCCCACCCCGGGCACCACGATACACCTCCGAGCGATGCCATTCGAACGCGTCATCTGGATTGTGCTCGATAGCGTCGGCATCGGCGAACTGCCCGACGCCGACGCCTACGGCGACGTGGGCCGCGACACGCTCGGCCACATCGCGCGCTCGCGCCCGCTGCACTTGCCGAATCTTGTCCGGCTCGGCCTGGCGAACATCAAACCGCTTGAGCACCTTACTCCCCCGGCGCGCCCCGCGGGAAGTTTCGGAAAAGGCGCGACGGTTTCGCCGGGAAAGGACACCACAACCGGTCACTGGGAGATGGCGGGAATTTGGCTCGACCAGGCGTTTCCGGTCTATCCCCACGGCTTTCCGAAGGAACTGATCACGGAGTTCGAGCGGCGCATCGGCCGGCACACGCTCGGCAACAAGCCTGCTTCAGGCACAGAGATTATCAAGGAGCTCGGCGAAGAGCACGTGCGCACCGGCTTCCCGATCGTGTACACATCCGGCGACAGCGTTTTCCAGATCGCGGCGCACGAGGATGTCATCCCAATCGCCGAGCTGTATCGAGAATGCGTAATCGCCCGCGCTCTGCTCGACGGGCCCAATCGAGTGGGCCGCGTGATCGCGCGCCCGTTCACCGGTACGCCGGGAAATTTCCGCCGCACCGAGCGCCGCCACGATTATGCTGTCGATCCGCCGCGCCCGATGCTGCTCGACGTTCTCGCCGACCGCAAGATTCCCGTGTTTGGTGTCGGCAAAATTCACGACATTTACGACGGCCGCGGCGTCGAGGATTACGTCACGACGAAGAACAATGCGGACGGAATGGCCAAGCTCAGCGAATCACTCGCGCGCAGACCGAGCGGCCTGATCTTTGCCAACCTCGTCGATTTCGACATGCTTTACGGCCATCGCAAGGACGTGGAAGGCTTCGCACGCTCGCTTGAAGAATTCGACGCGCTTCTCGGCCCGTTTCTGTTGGAACTCAAATCCACTGATATGCTGATGATCACCGCCGATCACGGCTGCGATCCCGATCCCGTGAACCCGACCACCGACCATTCGCGCGAGTACGTCCCGATCCTCACGTTCAGTCCGGGATCGAAAGGCGGCACGAATCTCGGCGTGCGCTCGACGCTTTCTGACATGGGCCAGACTGTCGCCGAGAATTTCGGCGGTTCAATCCCGCATGGCAGAAGTTTTTTGACGCAAATCTGAAAGCGGCTTCTAGGGTGTCTGGCCCGGGATGATTCGGAGGACCAAAGGTTCCGGGGCCGGCGGGGTTTCGACAATCTCATAGCTTCGCTCTAGCAACCGCTTCGCTTCCTTTGCTCGTGATTCTGAATTGTAGTGGATTCTACAGAGTGGCTCGCCCGCCTCGACCTTATCTCCGATCTTCTTGTGCAACGCGATTCCCACAGCCGGATCGATCGAGTCTTCCTTCTTTTCCCGCCCGCCGCCCAGTATCACAGATGCCGTTCCAATATCTTCGCATCGGATCGCGCCCACGTAGCCAGTCTTTGCGCTGACAAATTCGAGCGTGTACCTGGAATCAGGCAGTTGCGCGGGGTCGTCGATCGCGCGCGGATCGCCGCCTTGCAGTTCGACCATCTGGCGAAATTTCTCGAGTGCCTGTCCCGAATCAATCAGTTTCGCAGCGAGCTGCCTACCTTGTGCGATTGTGTCAGCGCGCCCACCCAGATGGAGCATCCAGGCGCCGAGTTCGAGACAAAGCTCCCGCAAGTCTTCCGGACCGCTTCCGAGCAATATCTTGATGCACTCCTGGACTTCAAGCGCATTGCCTACGCGAAGGCCGAGAGGCTGGTTCATATTCGTGATTAGCGCCACCATTTTCTTTCCCATGCGCTGCCCGGTTTCGACCATCAGCTCTGCGAGAAAGGCGGCTTCCTTCTCCGTTTTCATGAATGCGCCCGAGCCGGTTTTCACGTCCAGTACGAGACCGTCAATGCCCTCCGCCAGTTTCTTGCTCATGATCGACGCGCAAATCAGAAACGGGCTTTCGACCGTACCGGTCACATCTCGCAGAGCGTAGAACTTTCGGTCCGCTGGAGCGATTTCTGCGGTTTGACCGATCATCGCGCAGCCGCACAGCCGCAGCACTTCGCGGAAGCGTTCGATCGAAAGATCGACGCGGAAGCCGGGAATCGATTCCAGCTTGTCGAGTGTGCCGCCCGTGTGACCGAGTCCGCGTCCGCTGATCATCGGGACGATTACGCCTGCGGCTGCCGCCAAAGGCGCGAGCACGAGCGAAGTTTTGTCGCCTACGCCGCCCGTCGAGTGCTTGTCCACTTTGGCTGCGGCGAACTCCGAGAGGTCGAGGACCTTTCCGGAGTGCAGCATCGAATCCGTGAGTGCGGCGGTCTCCGCACGCGTGAGCCCGCGGAGCAGAGCAGCCATCAGCCAAGCCGAAACCTGATAGTCGGGAATCTGGCCGCGCGTGTAGCCGTCGACGAGATGCGCGATTTCGGCTCGCGAAAGCTCGTGGCCGTCGCGTTTTTTGCGAATTACGTCGGCGATTCGGATTGCGCCGGATTCGGAAGCTCCGCCGGAATCGTTCACTGGAGGCGGAACCCCTCGGGCAGTAGGGCGGTGATGGGCTGTTCCGTCCATCCTTTCGCGCCGAGGAAATACACGACGGCCTTGGGACCAAACTCGTAGATCACCTGCCGGCAAGCCCCACAGGGTGAGCAAGGCGCATCGTGATCGTTGACGATCGCGATCGCGCGGATTTCCATCTTCGGCCCGATCCGTGCCACAGCGGAAAATACGGCGGTGCGCTCGGCGCAGTTCGTCACGCCGTAGGAAGCGTTCTCGACGTTGCATCCGGCGACTATTTCGCCGCTGCTGGTAAGTAGCGCCGCCCCTACTTTGAAGTGCGAATACGGCGCATAGGCGTTTTTCATAGCGTCCTGGGCGGCTTTGAGGAGCTGGTCACGGGTCGTGTTCGGCTCGGGGCTGGACATGATCTGCTCGCTTCGGGAATCCGGAGTAGCGTAGTAACATTTGCCTACTATGTCGAGCCGAAACTCCCCTGTCGAAAGCAAAACGGCCATGCAGAGCTGGCAGGCGATCGCTGCGATCATCGACCACACGCTGCTTAAGTCCGAGGCCACACCGAACCAGGTCGTTCGGCTTTGCGACGAAGCGCGCGAGTATGGCTTCGGCTCTGTGATGGTCAATCCGTGTTACGTATCGCTTGTGAATTCTCAGCTTTGCGGCAGCAATGTGAAGATCGGCGCGGTCGTCGGCTTCCCGTCAGGCGCCACCTTGACGAACGTGAAAATCTTCGAAGCCAATGAGTGCATGAAGCGCGGCGCGCGCGAGATCGACATGGTCATGAACATCGGCGCACTCAAGGGCGGTGATAGGGAACTCGTTCAAGGTGAGATTCGCGCGCTCGCGGAAGCAGTGCATGCGCAATCTTCGCTGCTGAAGGTCATCCTCGAGACCTTTCTCCTCACCAACGCCGAGAAAGTGATCGCCTGCGAACTCGCCGAGAAGGCTGGCGCCGACTTCGTGAAAACCTCGACAGGATTCTTGGGAGGAGTCGCAACTGTGGAAGATGTTGCGCTGATGCGCCGCACAGTCAAAATCGGTGTGAAGGCCTCGGGCGGCATCCGAACCGCTGCCGACGCGCGCGCGATGATTGACGCTGGCGCGAACCGCCTCGGCACGAGCAGCGGCGTGAACATCATTCGCGAGATTCGTGGGGAATCCGCCAGTCAGAAGTAAGTCCTCATATTGGCGCGGCCATGCCGCAATCGCTGGTGTTTCCGGGTTCCGCCGGTTGTGATTCCGTTGTATCATTTTCGCGGATGGCTAACGATCGCGCGGACCTGAAGCGTCCGATCACCGCATGGATCGGCGAAGGGGCCGGCTGGCTCCTGCGTCACGTCGTCACCGCTCTCACCGCCACCGGCATCACCCCCAACATGTTTACGTATCTTGCCCTCATCGTGAACTCGTGTGCTGCGGCGCTGTTTGCGATGGGGCAGTTCGGCTACGCGGCGGGTGCGCTGTTCCTAGCGGCGTTCCTCGACATGGCTGACGGCCAGGTCGCGCGCCGCTCCGGCCAGGTGACGGCTTTCGGCGCGTTTCTCGACTCGACGCTCGACCGCTACTCCGATCTCGGCCTCTACATGGGTCTCGTCGTCTACTACACGCTGATCGGCCGCAATTTCTACATGGTCCTCGCCGCAATCGCGATGGCAAGTTCGTTCATGGTCAGCTACTCTCGCGCTCGCGCCGAATCGCTGATCCCGCTTTGCAAGGTCGGATTTATGGAGCGGCCCGAGCGCCTCGTGCTGCTGATCCTCGGCGGGATGTCCAACCGGATGGCGCCGGCCCTCTGGGTGATTTCGACAATCTCAACTCTTACTGTCATACATCGCGTTGTCTACACGTGGCAGGAGCTTCGCGCCGGCCGCTCGCTCCCGGAAGCCAGCGTTTCGCAGCTCTCTTAGCTCCTTCCCTGCGCCTTCATCGCTTCCTCAACCGGCGCCGATACGATTTCCCACACTCGCTCGCGCAACTCGTCTGCGTCCGCAGGGCGGATGTCGGATGTCTCGATCGTGTCGTGTATGTACACCGTGATTTTTCCCGGATGCAGCATCCAATGGCCGGTGCGGAAGAATTCGTACGAGCCGACAATGCTCATCGGCACGATCGGCACTCCGAATCGCTGCGCCATCTTGAAGACGCCCTTCTTGAATTCCTGCACGTGACCGTCGCGCGTCCGCGACCCTTCGGCGAACGCGATGAGGCTGATGCCGTTGTCGAACGCCGCCTTCGTCAGGCGGTTCATCCTCTGCAGTCCATCGCGGCTCGGCGCTTCCGGCACGGGAATGTTTCCTCCAAACCGTCCCATGATCCAGCCGTAGACGGGCACCTTGAAATGCGATTCCAGCTCGATCCCGCGCACAAATTGCGGAATCGCCGAATAGATCACGAAGGGATCGAAAATATTTACGTGGTTGCAAATGAACAGACTTGTGCGCTCGGGATCGAAGCCAGGAGCGCGCCGGACTTCGAATTTCACTCCCGCGATGCGCAAAATGTTCCGGAAAAACCAGCGTTGGGGCCAGTCGTTTTTCCGCGGGTCGACTATCAGTCCCAAGAAAAACAATATTGACCCGACGACGAAAAAATGAATCACGCTCGCCGCCCAGAGCACCGCCGAGCGCACCGCCAGCAGCGCATTCCTCATACGATGACGTCCAGCGCCGAAGGTAGCACTTCGACCGACCGGCATTTCAGTCGCATTACTTCTCCATCGACGATCACGTTCACCGGCTCCGCGAGGTCGAGCTCGATGCTCTTGACCGCTGCGCGCGACGCCAGTGGATGACGGATGTGCGTGCCGCTAAAAAGCGTCGGAAAATTCCAGATCAGCCGCAGCCGTCCGATCGGCGACCAACGAACGTATTCGATTCGGCCGCTCGATGGATCCGCATTCGGTGCGATCATCATGTTTCCGCCTGTAAACTTGCTGTTGCCGAACGCAAGGAATAGGCACGGACGCCTGTCCCACTCGGTTGCGTCATCCAACCGGTGCGGAAACGCGGCGTGCTCGAGCCGCGCCAGCCGCGCGAAAACGCCGAACACATAGCCGATCTGCCCCCATCCTTTGAACCTGCGGTTCGCGACTTCTCCCGCCTCCGCCGCAAATCCGAGATTCAGCATGTTGATGAAATAAATGGCGCCGTCCGCGTGGCGCAGCCGGATCACGTCGCACGGCCGTCGCCGCACTTCGCGCAGCGCCTCGATCGTGTGCTCGACGCCGCGCGTAGTGAAATCGCGCAGAAACGAATTGCCCGTCCCGAGCGGCAGAAAACCGAGCGCCGCGCGGCCTTGCGTCTCCGATTCCGGGAAAATTCCGTTGACGATTTCAAACGACGTGCCATCGCCTCCGACCGCGAGAAAATTTCGGAATCCCCGCGCATACGCGGCGCGAGCGAGCTCGGTCGCGTCGCCCGGCCTCGTCGTTGTCGCGACTTCTAGCTCGATTCCAATCTTGCGAACTCGATCGAGCGCCGCCGGCGCCAGTTTTCCGCAGCGACCGCTCCCCGCCGCCGGGTTGACGACCGCAAAGAATTTCTCGCTCACCGTGGGCGATCCCCGGGGCTCTTGTGGCGCGCGCCGGTCACAGCGGATTCACCGCCTCGCGGCCGAGTTTGCTCCGAATTTCGCCCGCCAGTTCCGCGCGTTTGATCTTCATCGACGCCGTGCGCGGAAAGTCCTGCTCCCAGACCACATATCCGCCGGCGCGCTTGTAATTCAGCAATCGCCGGTTGCGCTCGGAAATCTCCGCCACCAGCTTTTCCGAAATCGGCTTCCCGCTCTCCGGACGAATCACAAGCACCAGCTGCTCGCCTGTCATCTTTCGGTCGTGCCAAATGTAGTTGGCAGCAACCACGCACGATTCCTTTACCGGCAACCCCTCGAACACGGCCTCGATCTCCTCCGGGTAAACGTTTTTCCCTTCTTCAGTGACGATCATGTTCTTCGCGCGTCCCATCAGCCGCAAATGGCCCGCTGCGTCGATTCGGCCGAGATCGCCTGTCATCAGCCACCCGTCGACGATCGTCTCCGCTGTCAATTCGGGATCTTCGAGGTAATGCGACATCACAGTCTTGCTTCTCACCGTGACTTCGCCGATGCCGTCCTCGCGGGCGTTGAGGATGCGAATCTCCATTCCGTGCACCGGCCTGCCGACCGTGTCCGGCAGGAACGGTTGCAGATCGTTCAGCGTGATCGCCGTACACGCTTCCGTCGTGCCGTAGCCGTTGTAGATGGGAATGCCGAGATCGTGGAAAAACTCGATGATCGTCGGTTCGGTGAACGCGCCGCCCACCAGCAGCGCGCGGAGTTCGCCGCCGAAGGCCTGGTGAATTTCTTTCAGCAGCATGCGGCTCACTCGTGGACGCGCCCGCCGCCATGTCAGCGCGCGATTGATTCGGATCAGGCCCCCTAGCGCGCGTCGCTTCATCGGCGCGAGCGCCGCGAATCGCTCTTCGAGGCCTTTTTGAAGGCTCTTCAAGATCAGCGGCACCACCGCCATGTACGTGATCTTGTATCGCGTGAACGCGTCGCGTATGTACTCGGGCCGGAGCGTCCGCAAATGGACCACAGTGCCGCCGCCCGTGAACGGCATGATGAAGCCGCCCATGAAATCGATCGCGTGATTGGTGGGAATGATGCTCAGGTACCGCGCGCCCGGCCAGAACGGAAATACCGGAGCCACCGTCATGCACTGCTCCAGATAATTTTCGTGGGTTAGCACGCAGCCCTTCGGCCTTCCCGTCGTGCCCGACGAATAGACAATGCACGCAGCGTCTTGGCGTTTGCGCGGCACGAATACCGGCTCTTGCGAGCTGCGAAAGTTTTCCCACCGCTTCGCCCCCGCCAAATCGGCGTTTGCCGGTGCTTCCGTGACGAGCACTGTGGGCACCGCGAGCGACTTGAACTCCGGTGCCTGCACGATCGCCCGCCACAAGTGGTATTCGACGATCAGCACTTCGGCCTTCGAATGCGCCAGCAACGCCACTTGCTCACGTGGCGAGAGCTTGTAGTCCAGGGGAATCAGAACCCCGCCGCAATAGAAAATCGCGTAGGCCGAAATCGGCCATTTCGACTGATTCGTCATCAGAATCGCCGCGCGCGAGCCTTCGCGGAATCCGGCATCCTGCAAGGCGCGCGCCAGCGGAAGTACGGCGTCACTGAATTGCCGGTATGTGAGTCGCGCTTTTTCGCGGTCGCGGTCGGCCTCGATCAGACAGATTTCGTCCGGCCAGCGCTCAATTGCCGCTTGCAGAGATTCACCCAAGCAGTTGTATTGATTGAGGTCAAGCATCACAGGCGAGACTGGATGCGCTCTGCGAGTGTCTTAAAGTCGCTCACGCCCTGTAACTCGTAGTCCGGCAGCTCGATGTGGAAATGTTGCTCGATGCGCGTGAGCAGGTCAAGCGCTTGCAGGCTGTTAATCCCCAGCTTCTTGAAGAAGTCGTCGCCGGCGTTGAGCTCCGCGCGCGGCACTTTGAAATGCTCGGACGCCAGCCGCAAAATTTCGTCAGTCGTTTTCTCGAGAGGGTTCATCTGCTTAATCTTGCCACAATTTCAGGTTGCGTTCGCGTCGCCGCGGGGATCGAACATTTCACGGCAGGTAGGGCAGGGCATCAGTGCTTTCGACGAACTTCCGCAAACCGGCTTCGACGGCGGGTCTCGTAAACAGCTCGCAGAAAACATCGATTTCGCGCCGCAGCTCTTCGTGCGGGATCGGCTTGATGAAGCGCTTGGCGGCGATCGCCGTCCCGCGGTCAAATTTGCCGATTTGCGCTGCTGTCGCACGCGACACGCGCAACGCATCGCCTTCGGCGGTTACTTGGCTGACGAGTCCGACCGATTGCGCTTTCGCCGCGTTAATGCTGCGGCCCGTAAGCAATAAATCCCGCACAACGGCATTGCCGGTATCGCGCTTCAGTCGCGGAATCCCGCCGAATCCCGGAATCAGTCCCAGCCGCAGCTCCGGAAAGCAGAATCGCGCCATTTTGTCCGCGACGATCAGATCGCACGTCAGCGCCAGCTCGAACCCGCCGCCGAACGTCACGCCATGCACCGCAGCAACCGTGGTGAGCGGCGCCGCGTCGATCGCATTCATCACGCGGTGAATTCGTTCCAGAAAATCGCGGACGGCAGAGGCGCGCTCGGCCGCGCGCAACTCCTGCGAGCGCTCGTACAATTCGCGCAGATCGGCGCCCGCGCAAAATCCCTCCGCTCGCGCGCTGGAAATGATCAGCGCGTGCGCATCTCGCTGCAACGATTCGAGCGCCGCGGCGAATTTCTCGAGCTCGCCGAGCGCGGCCAATCCGATCTCGTTGCACGGCGCGCGGTCGAGCACCAGCTCGATCGTCCCAGCGCTGACCTGCCAGGAAAGAGTCTGCCCTTGAAAACTCTTCATGCAGGCCTCTTCTGGTACAGGCCTTCGATTTCAGCGGCGAAACGCGCGGCAATAACGTCGCGCTTCAGCTTGCCATTGGCCGTGAGCAACCCGCTCTCGATCGTGAACGGTTCCATTGCAATATGGAATGCGCGAATCTGTTTGTAGTGTGGCAAGCGAGTGTTGAGTGCGTCGAGCGCGGTCTGCACTCGCTCCCGGCGCAGGCCGTTCGACGTGCCGTTCGTGCCCGCGGCCGTCACAATCGCGGCAAGAAAGCTTCGCTGATTGCCGAGCAGCATCACGTGCTGCGCTTCCGGCAATCGCGCGGCGATCGCCTCTTCGATCGGCTCTGGCGCGATGTTGTGGCCCGAATTCAAAATGATCAGATTCTTGATCCGGCCCGTGATTCGCCAGTTGCCGCTTGCGTCGGCGTCCCCTTGGTCGCCGGTGTGAAACCATCCGTCGGCGAGTGCCTTGGCAGTTTCTTCCGGCCGCCGCCAATAGCCCGGGAAAATGTTGGGGCCCTTGACGAGGATCTCGCTGTTGTCGCCAAGCGTCATTTCGATTCCCGGAATTGCGGGACCGACGCGTCCGGCCACGAAATGGCGCGGGTCGTCCATCGTGCAGATCGCTGTGGTTTCCGTGAGACCGTACACTTGAAGAACCGGAATGCCGAGCATCATGAAGAACATCTGCGTTTCGACTGCCAGCGGCGCCGATCCGCAAATCAGCGCCCGAAGATTCGGGCCGCCGATGCTCTTGCGAATTCTGGGGAAAAGCAGCTTGTTCGCGATCCACAGAAAGAAAGAGTCGAGCCGCTCGCTGCGCCCCGCTTCCCGCCGCAGATATTCTCTTTTGGCGCGGGCGAAGATTCGATTGGCGAACCCGCTCTTCGCGATCGATTCCTCGACTTTTGTCCGCACGCGCTCGAGCAGCGTCGGCACGTTCAGAAAATAGTCGGGCTGCGCGAGCTTCAATTCGTCGGCAAGCTTGTTCAGATCGGTCGAAAGCGTCAAAATGCTCCACCGCGTCAGCGCCGTCAGCATCAGGATCCACGAGCCTGCGAAGCACACGGGAAGGTAGTGGAAAATTCGGTCAGGTCCAGCGCTCGAGCCCATCAATTGATCGAGTCGGGCATTCGTGCACCACAGCATGTGGTTCACATTGCGCGCGTTGAGCACCACGCCTTTGGGCTCGCCGGAAGTCCCTGACGTGTAGATGATCGTCACCGCATCGTGATCGGCGTGATGGACCGGCGGCGCGGGCGTTCCGATTCGTACCTGAAAGGCCTCTTCGATCGGCACCACAGGAGGACCGCCCGGCCACGCGTTGCGAATCGTCGAAACGAGACTTTGATCGCAAACAATCAGCGACGGCATCGAATCCTTCATCATTCCGACGAGTTCTGCGGGTGCCTGCCTCACGTAGAGCGGAACCGTAACTAGTCCCTCGGCCATCATTGCGAGGTCGAGCGCGGCCCAGCGCACGCTGTTCGGCCCGAGCAACACGCATCGATCGCCGGGATTGAGCCCGCGCCCGGCCAGAAACCCGCGCGCTTGCTTCACCATCACGAGCAGTTCGGCTGCCGTCGTGGCAACGAGCCGCCCGTCGCGCACTTCGCGCATCACCGGTGAGTTTCGCGCCTGCTCGAGGCGCGTCAGAATATCTTCGACGAACGTCATGCGGCCACGGCTCCGGCGTGTTTTTCGAGCAGGCCGCGCAATTCCGGACTCAGCGGCGGCAGATATTCCTCCCAGCTGAGGACGCCCTTGCGAATGGGGAATTCCGGATACTGCCGCGCGACGTTCTCTTCAAGATAGACGCCCATCCGCGCCATGGTTCGAAGATTGCGCGCCACGGTGCAGGCCATGGCATTGCGAATCTCGTCGGCTTCCGCATCGAGAGCTTCGAGCGCTGCGACGATCTTTTCCGCAAGATCTGGCTCATCGACCTTCATCAGGAGGTGTTCGTGTCCGCGGTCGCGCATCAGATTGTGGATGCGTTCATCCATTGTGACGCCCGCGGACGGCACGCCTGTGGGCATCGACGAAACGATCGCGTGGAAGCGCGAGGAGAGCATCCGGTCGCACTGCCGCAAGATGCTCACGATTTCGTACATGTTGAGCTGATCGGACCCAAAGATCGGCGCGCCGCCGATTTTTTGCGCGATGCGTTCGCACGCGTCGCGATCCAGCATCTCCATGGCGACGAGCACCAGGAACACCGAACGCTGCTTGCGATAACCTTCAATTCCTCGGGCCATCTCCGAGAGATACTTCTCGTATGCGGCGTCGACGTCGCGCCCCGAGCGATGAAAATAAATTGTCCGGTAGTGGCTCGATTTGTACGCGCCGCCGGTCGCGTGAGCCATCCACTTCACGAGCGACGGCTTCACCGGCCACCAGAAGGGGTTGATCGGGCAAACCGCGAGCACGGGTGTTTTTCCGTCCCATCCCGCGCCGCGGAGCGCCTTTCGCCCGTACTCGGAAGTCAGGGGCTCGAATGTCCACGCTGTATCTGTTCCCAATTCCGTCGCGACGCCCATCTTGCCGAGCACTTCCTGCGATTCGATGTTCCGCGTAATTACCACCGAATCGCGGCAATATCGCCGGACCATTTTCTGCAGTGACGCATCCATTTGCCCCGCTTCGGCGCCGTATCCGATGCTGAGCTTGTTCTGCACCGACGCAATTCCTAGCGACCCGATCATCATCGCCGTCAGCGCATTGGCGAACTTGCTCTTGAACATCGATCCCTCGCACGCGATCACGCCGTGATTTTCGCGGACCTCTCTGTGAAGGAACGGCGGGTACACATCCGGCAGATGGACTTGCCGCGCGTCGCCAAAATATCCACGCGAGAGATCGAAATCCTGCGTCATCACGCTGAACGCGACATTTTCCGGCCCGAGAATTCGCCGCACCTGTCGCAGAATTTCTTCCACGCGGATGTCAGAGCCGGTGTTGCGCGTCCCGTTGTAACCCGCGAACAAAATCTTCAGCTTCTCGCCGGACCTCCACGGCTTTCCCGCGCCGAGCATCCATTGCAGCTTATTCAGCTCAACCAATGCGCCGACCCATCCCTGTAGCAACAGGTCCATCATCGGCATGAATCCCTTGCCGCGGCGACGCGCGGAGCGGCTGGCTCCATTGCGGCGCTCGTCTTGGATTGCGACGGCAAATCGCTGAATTTGTAAGTGAAGTTGTTGTCGCGGCTGAATCGCAGGAGCGGATAGCAGTACTCCGAAAATTTCGCCGGTCGTGCGCCCATCTCCGAAACCACGCGCCTGTTGTCAAACACCGTGTTCCACACGAGGTAGGGAAGGAACACTTTCAGCAATGTCGCCAGCCCGCCGATCTTTCCCGCGCGTCCGGCGAGCGAGTTGATTACCTTCGAGGAGGTGCCTTCGAGGCTCGGCATGTATGCTGGTCCGCGCTTGCCCTGCGCCTTCGCCAGCGCGTCCGTGAGTTCGACAAACGCTTCCGACTCAGCTCCCGACGACAAATGATAGATCTCATGCGCCGGCCGATCTTTCTGATGTAGCGTGGCGATCGACCCCGCGACGTAATCTACCGGCACGATGTCAATCTTGTCGTTCGGTCGAAACGGCAGCACCGGCAGCCCCGCCAGAAACACAAACGCGCGCACCATCTCGAACTGATTCGTCTCCTGCCGTCGGCTATCGCCTAACACAATACTCGGTCGAAAAATCGTCCTTGGAACGTCGTGCAGTAGCTGGCGCACCATGTGCTCGCAGAATTTCTTCGTGCGCGCGTAGGGATCGTATTCCGACCGGTTCCAATCGATCGCCGAATCTTCTTCCACCACCTCATCCGCTCGCTCTCCCGCCACGGCGACAGTGCTCACATGGCTGAATCGGCGCAGCCCGTGATCGTCTCTCGCGCGCATCGCCAGCTGAATCACTTCCAGCGTCCCGCGCAAATTCACGTTTAGACACGATTTTTCTGATTTCCGGTTGAGCGACGCCGCGCAATGAATCACCGAATCCGTCGATCGCACGAGCTGCCGGTACTCATCCTCCGCCAGCCCGAATCGCTCTACGGTCAAGTCGCCGCGAAAAACCTGCATCCGCTCGTGGAAAAATCCGTCAAACCGCGGAAAATCCATGTGCAGCTGCAGCGCATGCCACAACCGCAGTTTTGCTTCGTGCGCATCGCGCGCGCGCACTAACACGTTGAGCGGCTCTCGATGATCCGCGAGCAATTTCGACGCAACGTGCGCACCGATGTAGCCGGTGATGCCGGTCAGAAAGATGGACACTGTTCTTGGATGTCAGGTCGTCGCCGATGGCGATGCCGCTGCCCCGGCGGCGTTTGCTTCGGAGTGAGCCGCAAAGGGCACATGGCGCCGCGGGCCCGTTTCCGGCGGTCGGCCCTCGATCAAAGGATAGCACCACTTTCGCAGCGCCGGAATGTGGACGTTGATCCAGTAATCCCACCAGTCGAGCGATCGCGTGTCGTAGCTAAACGCTGCCTGCTCCTCGGCCGTTAGCGCCGCGCTCAGCCGTTCGATATTCGCCGCCTCGAACACGTGGTCGTTGCGCAAAATGAACGGCTCGAACAGATCGATCAGCTTGATCACCTTCTCCAGCTCGCGCTCCTGACGCGCCAGCGGCGCCCGCTCGAAAATCGGCCCGACAGTTCGATTGATCGCCTGCACCAAGATTCTCTGCGCCGGCGCCGAGAGCGTCTCGTAGCGCGCCTTCGACACCGGAATCGCATCGAATCGCAGCCGCAGCTTGTGATGGAATCCGTCCTGCGCCCGATAGAACTTCCGGTGCCCGAGGCCGGTCAATTCAATAGACCGCCGCATGTCGCACGGATTCGCCACGGAAGTTGCCAGGTGATACATCTGCTCGTGCCGCCGCTCGACCAGCGCCGCGCCGATCAGCGTCATGCCGCAGCAGACAATGTCGACGGGAATCAAATCGAGGCACTTGCTCTCGTTCGTAGGCAGCTGTCGGAAAAATGTTCCGAGCAAATACGAAAGCGACGCTGACGTGTTCACGCCCTCATTCCATCCGCAGAATGGCTTCTCGACCGACGATTCCACGATCGACGGCCGCACCACCGCAATCGCAACACCCGGGTTCGCATCGATATAGTCACGAATCAGCGATTCCGAAAGGCTCTTGGTGAACGTATACGTATTCGGCCAGCCGAGTTCCTTGGCGCGCTGCGTTCCCGCGTCGACGAGCGTTTGCCGCACCCATCGGACGCGATTCTTCCGAATCTGATTCTCGAGCGCCGTGCCGCGCAGGTCTTTCGCCGCGTGACGCTTCCCGAGCGCCTGTTTGCGCAGCTCGCTCGTCACCTCCGGCGATTCCGAGCGCGCCTCGATATCGCGCGCCGCCGCTTCGAGTGAATCCCACTCTCTCTTCGCGTCGAAACCGGCCAACCCGCGCGGCGTGTAATTCTTCGGCAGCTCTTCGAGCATTCGCCCGTCGCGCTGACCGACCGCGTAGCACGTCGAGAGATGCAGCAGCGCCGCATGATCGCATCCGCGCAGGAATTCGAGCAGGTACGCCGTTGATCGGACGTTCATCGTTAGCGCATCCCGGAGGTCCGGATTGAAATCCGTGAGCCCCGAGCTGTTGACGATCAGATCGAGCGATCGTGCCAGCCGCTGCCGCACCTCGGGCGCAAGCCCGAGGCCGGGCTTACTCGCGTCGCCTTCAATCACCTCCACTCGCGCGCGCAGGAAATTGGCGAACCGCTCGCCGTGCGCTTCGGCCAGCGCCGCAAACACCGGCGACTCCTCCACCATTCGCTCGAACCGCTGAATCGACGTCGCCGCGCGATGGCTGCGGATCAGCAGATACACGCGCCCGATTTCCGGCAGGTCCGTCAGCAGATTGGCGAGCCACACCTTGCCGATGAATCCCGTTCCACCGATCAGGAGGAGCTGTTTTCCGCGCAAGGCCCGCCGCACCGAAAACGTCGCGCCCGCCCTGTTCCCGTCGAATTCCACTACCGGCACGCTGATTGTCTGCGACTCGCGCTTCGCCGGACGAATCGTCTGTTCGAGCACTTCCGGCTTTTTCGTGAATCCGAGATCCCGCAGCAGCCGCTCGCGGGACACCGTTCCATCCGGCTCTTCCCGCAACTTCGCGAACGGTCCCCGCGGTCGAATCACCGGATCGAGCAAACGCCCCGTCGCGATGCCGTCCCTGAAATCGAGCCGGTTCGATATGATCCGCTCGACTCCGAGATGCCGCGCGAGCGGCCGCATGATGTGGTCGAGCGCCTGGCTTACCAGCACCACTTCGGCGCCGGTTGCCTGCACCTGTCGCAGCCTCTCTACACCGCGCTCCTTCAGGTGCGGTTGCAGGTGATACTGAAAGAATTCCTCGCCGAGAGAATCAAGCCGGTCGCGGCTCTCGCCTCGCAGTACCGCATGCATCACACGGGTCGCAAATGCCCGGTCGCTCGCATAGAGAAGCGGCCGCGTCACCGCCATCAGCGCCATCAGTCCGCGGCGCGACCAGCGTTCTAAGAACGTTTGCGCATGCCAGGTGAAAAAGCCCACAGGCCGGACGGCCGTGAGGTTCAGCAAGCTCCCCTCGACCCGCCAGTAAACCAGCGGGCGGTCGGAGCGGTACCCGTGCCCGTTTGCCGGCGGCGAGTTGGCTTGCGTGGTGGTCGATTGGGACAAAGCCATGCTTACAGTATGCAATATGCGAGAGTTGTCAGGGACAGTCGCAAATTAGCACGCCTCTCGCGCACCAATCAAGCAACGTGGCAGAGCCAGGAGTGGCTGTGCCTATCCGGTGTTGCGGGTGCCCCACTCTCGCCTTGTGAGGGTGGGTCCCTTGCAGCGCGTCGCCCATTCGCTCCACGCGACCGCCGCCGATTGTTGTAGCGCCGGCGTCTCGCCGGCGAATTTCCGCCGCGCTGGCAAGGTCATAACCATCATCGGAGACGTCAGCACTTCGAAATCGTTCTCCTGAGTAAACGTTGTGCTCTTCGTAGGGGCACGCCTGATGGGGCCTTCAGATCGGAGGTTACCCGGACCTGCGGGATCAGTGGTGTCCGGCAAGTTTGCATGGCGCGATGCTGCCCAACGTCTCCGCGCGCACATCTACCTCCCGTGGAGTGCGGCGGCCTGACCGCCGTCAGGCGGGCTTGCCGCCGCTGCATTTGTGCATGCTGTCACTTTCCTCGAGGCATTCATTGCCCCGCCTTCACCTTCGCAATCCACTCATTCGTACGCTCGTCGAGAACGTCCAGCGGCATCGCCCCGCCATCGATCATTTCATCGTGGAACGCCCGGATGTCGTACTTGCCTCCCAATTCTTTCTTCGCGCGCTCTCGCAGCTCGAGAAATTTGAGCTGTCCGATTTTGTAACTGAGCGCCTGCCCGGGCCACGCAATATATCGGTCCACCTCCGCCTGCAGATCCGCTCCCTCTTCCAGTGAATTCTCCTCGAAATACTTCACCATCTGTTCGCGCGTCCAGTGTTTGTAATGGACCCCCGTGTCCTCGACCAACCTAGCCGCTCGGAATAGCTCGCTCCCCAGCCGCTCAAAATCGTTGGCCGGCTGCTGATAAAACCCGATTTCCTTTCCCAAGCGCTCGGCGTAGAGCGCCCAGCCTTCTCCATAGGCGTTGTAGTAGGTATGCCGCCGAAATGCGGGCAGATCCGTCATCTCCTGCGCGATCGATCCTTGCAGGTGATGTCCGGGCACTCCTTCGTGATAGGCGGTTGACTCCATCTCAGGCAGACTGCGATGCTCGAAATCGCCCGTGTTCACGTAAACACGGCCCGGCCGCAAACCGTCGGGCGTGCCTTGCTGATATTCCGCACCCGCAGCTTCCTTCTCGCGAAAAGTCTCGACCGGCACCACTTCGAGCCGCGCTTTCGGCAGGACGCCGAAAAGTTCCGGGAGCTTGGGCAGCATCTGGGCAATGAACTTCCGGTACGTGTCCAGAACTTGCTCGCGCGACGACGCCATCATTTTCGGATCGCGCCGGATCGCTACTCCGTACGCTTTCCAGTCCGCGTACCCCTGCTGCTTTGCGATGGCGTTCATCTGCTCTTCGATCTCTTTCACCTGCGCCAGACCCAGTTCGTGAATCTGCTCCGGAGCCATGTCCGTTGTGGTCCGGTGCCGGACGTCTTCACGATATCTCGCGTCTCCGTCCGGCAGAGACCACAATCCCGGCTCCGTGCGACCGTGCGGCGCATACTCCTCGCGAATGAACTTGCCCAATCGAACGTACGCGGGGCGCACCTCCGTATCGATCGCTTTCACGATCTCGTCGTGAATTCGCGTCCGGTCTTCCGCCGAAAATGTGCTCGGAATCGACTTGAGCGGCGACGCGAAGGCATTTTGCTCTCCGGCCGGAGTGGCAATCGAATCGCACTGATCGGCCGCTCTCTCAAGCAGAAACTTGGGCTGCATCAAGTGGTCGGCTTCGCCGAGCCTTGCCGCTTCGACCGCCCGGTCCAGAGCTGCCGGGATTTCATGCAGGCGCGTGACGTAATCCTCGAAATGCTTCACGCTATCGACTGGAACATTCGGTGGCATTTCCGCGAGCTCGAGGTGAAATCCGTTGAATTGGTCAAAGGGCATCTCGTAGTTCTTGAACGCGATGTCTTCGAGCAACCATTGGAGCTGCCGCTGAAGAAGCGTCCGGCTGAGCTTCTCCTGTTCGGGAAATCCGGATACGTCGATCTTGTCCAGCCGATCGAGAAATTCCTTAAATTGCTTGCCTCGCCTTACGACGGCGGCAGGAGAATTGTCGGCAAGCTTGTCGTTGTAACGGTAATCTCCGATCTGCGACGCAAAGACAGGGTTTTCGCGCATTACGAATTCCCATTCTTCAGACGTGACGGCATTCAGGCTTTGCCGCCGTGCCTCGAGGTCGGCTGACTGCGCGCGCCCGGCCGCCATCACCTTTGCGAGCCGGGCTCCGGCTATTAACACGGTGACAATAGACAGCCCTAGAATCGCCTTGAAAAACATGCTCCGCATGGCATCCCCCGTGAGCCTCGACCTGCGCTTAGCGATTGGATCCCTCGGAAATGACTCCGCGCTTTCCACCCGGAAATTGCATCTCGCCCTGCACCGCACCACCGGGCCACTGGATTCGCACGACGTCCGCGGCGCCCTGGCTTCCTAATCCGACCGATATTTCTTGTGGACCCTGCCCCAGGTATCCAGATGCGCCGCTCATCGCTACGGTTTCTCTGAAGGCGCCCTCATATACCTCGGCGCGCGCTCCGATCCCGAGCCGATTGTCCGGATCGCCACCCAGCGCAAATCGCAGCGAATTATTCTTCGCGCCTCCTTCGTTCTTGAGCAGTATTGGCGGCAGCCCGTTTTGCGTGATCAGCAGATCGGTCGCGCCTTCACCGTCGAAGTCGAACGCGATCACACTGCGCGGATTCTTGAGCACGATTTTTTCCAGGCCTGCTTCCTGCGTGACGTTGTGGAAGCCCGCCGATCCTTCGTTGCGATAGAGAATGATCCGCCCTTCACCCGCGAAATTCTCGCCGACTGCCACCAAGTCGACCCAGCCGTCGTTGTCGTAGTCGATCGGCGCGACTCCCCAGCCGCGCATCCATCCCGGGCCGACCAGCGGCACGCGCTCGAACGATTTCCCGCCTGAATTTCGCCAGACGGTCAGTCCCGGCGGAGCCCAGTGCGTGAACGCAAGATCTAACCAGCCATCTCGATTGAAATCCGCCGCCACAGCCCCTACCGTCGGCCCAGGCATGCTGATCGCCCACGGACTTATGGGTTGAAACGCGCCTTCGCGAGGATTCAGTAGCAGAGCAGGGAACTTCGACCAACCGGTGAGCAATAGATCGATGGCGCCGCTGTTTCTCGTGTCGATCGCGATCGCGCCGACTGACGGCGCGCTGCCGCCAAGTCCTAGTTCGCTCGCGACCTCCGCGAACGTTCCATTCCCTTGATTGCGCCACAGTACATTTCCGGCAGAGGCGGAATCGAACGGAAATACGAACGGCTGCCCGGGATGCTTGAGCGGAAAGTCATTGAACCTCGCGATGTACAGATCGAGGTCTCCATCGCCATCGTAGTCGACAAAAGTAAGCCCGAGGACAAACCCACCGGTGCGCACGCCGGCTTGCTCGGTCACGTCGGCGAAAGTCCCATCGCCCTGATTGTGATAGAGCTTCACGCCGTCGCTCGAGCCAATGGCGAGGTCCGGATGGCCGTCGTTGTCATAGTCGCCGACCGCGCAGCCTGTCCCATTGCCGACAAAATCGATTCTTGCCGCCTTCGTTACATCGACGAATTTGCCTTTACCCACATTGCGATAGAGTGCCGCGCGGCCTTTTCCATCGGCGTTGACGAGGAAAATGTCCGGCATGCCGTCTCCGTCGTAATCGAGGACGCAGGCACCGCTGCCGAGAAACTGCGCGAGCGACGGAGGATTCGACTTGGCTGCACTCGCTAGGGTTCTGGTCGCCACGGTTGCCGCTGCTTGGTGCGGCAAGCCGGATGTTGCGGTCACGTCCACGAAATGGACCGGAATGGCCGGCGGCGCTGCCTGCGGCGGAGCCGTCATCTCCTCCGCGAGCGAATATTTGCCCTGCTCGCCATACAGATACCGAATTGGCTTGCCCAGGCCGGTTCGCGTGATGTGCTGGAATCGCTCCAGATGCTCTTGCGACGCGGTGGCATCGCCGAGGTGCCCTTCTGCTTGCGACAGTCCGTATTCTGCAGAGGCGTGAAACGGGTTGAGCTCGATTGCGTGATTGAACTCTGCGGCAGCCTTGTCGTACTGCTGGTTCTCTGCCGCCAGATAGCCGAGAAAATAGTGCGTGTCCGCGTCATCCGGGTCGATCGCAGCAATCTTCTCGAAATCCGCCTTCGCTTCGTCGAGCTTGCCGGTTTCTCGCGCGAGCAAACCTAAGTTGAACAGCGAGCGCGGGTTCTGCGGATCGCGCTCGGCCGACTTCGACAGGATGTTCGCTGCGTTGTCGTAGGCCTTCATGTTCAGCAGTGCGATACCCATGTTCACGCAGCCGAAATCCGAAGTTGGATTCAGCACGCACGCCCGCTGAAAGCGCGCCAGCGCGTCGGGGAACTGGTGCCTCTCCATGAGCGCTATCCCGATGTTGTTTTCGCGAATCGCGTCCGCGTAAATCTCCGGCTGAGCTGCCGTTCTCGTCGCTGTCGTTGCGGGTGTAGGTTTCTGGGCCGGGTGGGTTTTCCTCTGTTGTCCTGCAGTCGCAAGACTTAGGGCGTAGGCGAGCGCGCCGCTGATAATTTTCACGCCGAGGCTGGAAGAGCGCATCTAGGCTCTGGCGAGGTGCCCGGCCTGGAGGCGCGTTTGGAGAACTCGCAGAATTGCGTCCCGCCCGATCAGTCCCACGATGTGGTTCTCCGAGACGACCGGCATCTGGCTGATGTCGGCGGTTTGCATTCGTTCAAGGACGCGAAGTGCCGGGTCCTCCGGAGCGCTGGTCTGTACCTGGGCCATCGGCACCATGATGACTTGGACCGACGTGCTGGACCACTCGTGCCGCGGCACTTTGCTTGCGGATTGAAGCGTTACCAGACCGACGGGCGCGTCCCCTGCGATCACGATATGGCAACGCCGTCCGGTCCGCAGCACTTCGTGTACGTACTCATCGACCGACATGTCCCGCGTAACGGTCGGGATGTCGCGGTTCATGATGTCCACGGCGCGAACGCCGGCCAGCGTGTCGCGCATCGCGACCTGAGCAAAGCTCTCCCGCGCCGCCTCCAGCAGGAACCATCCGATGAATGCCATCCATAGGCCGCCGACCCAGTTTCCCCCGAGCGCCTGCCATACTCCGAGAGAGATCAGGAAGTAGGCAAACAGCCGGCCCGCAGTCGATGCGATCTGTGTCGCCCGCAGGAAATTGCCCGTGACACCCCAGGCAATTCCACGCAACACGCGCCCGCCGTCGAGGGGAAATCCCGGAACCAGATTGAAGACCGCGAGGATCCGGTTGGTCCAGGCCAGCCACCCTGCCGCGGCGGTGACCATCTCGCTGACATGGACGAACCGCCAGACCAGCCAGAAGCAGCCGGCAAGGAACAGGCTTGAAAGCGGCCCGGCGATCGCGATGTTGAACTCTTGCTTGGCGTTCGGGGCGTCATGCTCGATTCTCGAAAGGCCGCCAAAAACGAACAGCGTGATCGATTGAACCGGAATGCGGTAGCGGAGCGCCACGACGCTGTGGCTCAGCTCGTGAAAAATCACGGATGCGAAAAACAGCACGCTCGTAATGATCCCCAGCGTCCAGTGTTGCGCCGGACTCCATTTCGGATGCAGAGACCTGAATTGCGTCGCGAGCGACAGCGTGATGAGCAGAAAAATCAGGAACCAACTCGCGTGAATGTAAATCGGAATCCCGAAGACCCGACCTAGACGTACTCCCGACACATGTTGCGGTTCTGCCATTAGCGTCTGCGCGGATTCTAACAGAGCCGCTCCACGAGTGTCATTTTCCACGGCGTGTTCAGGGCGCCACGGAATTGCTGTTTGGAACAGGCCGTAAGTACTTCCGGTTCAATCACAAGATTCCTGGTGATGGGCCTGCAATTAGCGAGGGTGGCGCCAACGCAGGCATGAGTTCAGGCGCCGAGCAACACGGACGAGGACACGGCCATGGGCAACTTCATCGGATTCGCAGAGGTAGCAGGAGCGGTGATCGCGGCGTTCGGGCTGGCGTTGATGCTTGAGTGGGTCAGCCTATACGGGCTAACCAGCATCATGCCGGGGCGCCAAGACCAGGCCCGCAACGGTGCAAAAAGTGACAGTTAAGGCCCCTCAAGGGCCCGTTAGCGTGCATTTTTTGTCACCTACGTAGAACGAATTTTTCGCTCCACGTGAAACGAATTGAGCGCTCGTTTAGATGCGCAATTCGTTCCACGTGGAAAGCGAAGGAAAGGACGGAAAAGGAAAATGATCGCGCTGAAAATTTTGTTGCTGGTGATTTGCTTTGGTTGTTTTGCGTGTGCCGCGGGCGCAGTTCTGTACGACATTTACCTAGCATTTGAGCTCTGCCGCCTCTTTAGGCGTGAAGAAAAGCCCAAAGAGACTCCGGCGCCGGACACAAGCACGCGCGGGCCTGGTCTGATATTGCCGCGGCCGCGCCGCGCGATCCGCTGGGACACGGCAGCGAAGCTGGTGGCAATCGGCGCGATGGCGGGACTTTTGGGCGAGAGCATTCTCGTGGTGCCCGACGGCCATGCGGCGATCCGCATCAGCCAGATTTCGGGCGTTCAGCCGGGCACTCTCTACGCCGGAACTCACGTGATCGTGCCGCTCGTGCAGCGCGCGGCGGTATTCGATATACGCGACCGCGTGTATTCGACGACCGCGCTCGAAGTTCGCGGGGAGAAGACACAAGTTCTGACGGTGCAGGCGAAGGAAGGTCTGCAGGTTGGACTCGCCGTGACGGTTCGCTACCGAATTGATCCTGCGCGGCTCAACTATATTCAGGCAAATCTGCCGCAGCCGATCGACGACGAGGTGGTCGCGCCGGTGGTGCTCAGCACGTTTCACGCGCTCGCGCCGAACTACGTGGTGCGTGACATCTTTTCGACCAAGCGCGAAGAGTTTCGCTCGAAAGCCGCGCAGACGATCACGACGCGGCTCGGAGGCGACGCGATCGTCGTGAAGGAAGTGCTTCTGAAGCAGGTCGAATTGCCGGAGGAATATGCCAAGGGCCTGGAAGACTTGCTGCTCAAGGAGCAGGAGGACGATCGCACATCAATCGACGCCGAAATCGAGAAGAAGCGGGTTGCCATTGCCGAGTCGCAGGCCGAAGCGCAGAAGATTCGGGACGTGAAACACGCAGAAGCCGGCGCGCAGTCGCAGGTGATCATGGCCAAGGCGCAGGCTGACGCGATGGTCTACACGCTGCCGCTCAAGCAGAAGCAGATCGAGCAATCGCGACTGGAAGCTGAAGCGAAGAAACAAACAACGCTTGAAGATGCCGATGCAATGGCGCAGGCAAAGATCATCGACAGCAAAGCGGAGCAGCAGCGTCAGGGCTTGCTGGCGGATTCCGAGGCCAACCGGATCCGCGTCCTCGCGCAGGCCCAGCAGCAGCGTGAAAACCTCGAGGCGGACGCGGCGGCGAATCGCATACGGCTGACGTCGCAAGCCGAGGCAGAGCAGATGCAGTTGGAGGCTGCCGCGCTCAAGTCGAATCCGCAGCTGGTCCAATTGACGATCGCGCAGCGGCTCTCCGACAAAGTGCAGATCATGATGGTGCCGAACGACGGAAAGTTTTTCTTTGCGAACGACGTGCTGCGCTCGGTGATGGCCTCCGACGCGGGAGATCCTCCACCAACCGCGCGGCCGAACGGGCGGCCGTAGAGATTTCCGGCCGGTCCAATACTTCCCGGATTCGGGCTAGGAGTTCGGGGAACGGCGGATCGGCCGGAAGTAACGCCGGCAAAAACCTTGCCGAGGCTTCGTCCGGACCGGCCCAACGGATGAAGCCTCGCCGGCGCATTCTGGCTAGGGAGGCCAGCAGTCCCTGCGCGTATGGACAACCCACGCCGATGACGCCGTTATCGGGCGACTTCAGTCGTGGCACGGGGCGTGTCCGGTTATCCGAC